>Ga0316192_10000524_pt1 | contig 28220 bp, 28 predicted proteins | sample MerIslwburrow_MG_FD_204931 | JGI IMG/M metagenome (GOLD analysis project Ga0316192, IMG submission 204931) | Coastal sediment microbial communities from Maine, United States - Merrow Island worm burrow | ecosystem: Environmental > Aquatic > Marine > Coastal > Sediment | place: USA: Maine...
AATGAAGTACCTCACGCCGATCCATTGGCAAGCGACTCGGAATTCTGTCGAAAAAGAACTCGCTCAAAAAGTTTAAACCCAGTTTTTACGCTCAAACTCTGGGGATGGCGTTACGCAGCCCTTTACAGTATTTCTTTGTTGTCTTGAACCATATAGGTGTTGTTATTTTGTTTTTTTTTAAATTCATATGATTTATCATAATGAGTTTCATAAATCTCCAAATAACTTTTTGTGTATATCATGTCATAAATGGTTATTTGATGATAATTTCTAGTTCTCTTTTGTTGTTTTTATAATTATTGAACTAATTTTCGAAGATTGTCGGTTATTTATACATAAATGGGGAGAATTTTTTTCAGAAAGAATTAATATATGGAAATAGGAGAATAGGAAAATGGATGTATCGCGAGCAATGGAAGAATTGATAGATAAGGGAGGGCCTATGATATGGCCTCTTTTGTTTTGTTCGGTGCTTGTGCTGACAATTGTTTTGGAAAGAATTTTTTTCTGGTGTAAAGATGCTGCTAAAAAACAGACCATATTACGCGAAAAATTATTGAATGCTGTCGAAAATAATGATGTGGAAGGGGTTTTAAATGAGGCTAAAGATTCCACTGATCCTGTAGTTCTTTTTTTAAAAGAAGGGCTAGAACATCGTTCAAATGATCCTACTTTAGCCATGGAAATCAATTCGAGATATCAAGTCAAGCATATGAATCGCAATTTGAGTTTTTTAGATGTCATTGTTACTTTAGCGCCTATTCTTGGTATTTTGGGCACGGTTTTTGGAATTATTGAATCATTTGATCTTTTGGGTCAGAGAGGTTTACAGGATCCACATGAAGTAACAGGGGGGGTCGCTCGGGCATTGATTTCTACTGCTGCAGGTTTGGTGGTGGCCATTATGGCGATGATTCCAGTAGCTATTTTGCGAAGTCGTTGCCGGCATCGTTTGCAGACGTTTGAAATCATGGCTCGTCGTTTGATGCTGGTTTTAGGTAAAGATAAGATTAATGCAGTTTGATTTTGACGTTGACAACAGTCAGCAAAAAATAGATATGTTACCTTTAATTGATGTGGTATTTTTGGTGTTGGTGGTCTTTATTTATTCATTTATAAGTATGAAGGTGATAGATGTGGTGGATGTTGAATTGCCGAATGCTTCCCCTACCATGAAAGAAGTTTTAGATCCTCTTGTGATTTCAATAGATAAAAATAGCAGCTATTTTTATAAAAAAGAAAAATTATCTCTTTCAGAAATTTGTGTGAGAGTTAAAGAAGATATCAAGCTTACAGGACGTTCCCTTTTGATTAATGGAGACAAAACTTCTCATCTTGGTTCGGCTATTTCATTGATCGAAGGTTTGAAAAAACAAGGTGTAGAGGATGTATCCTTTCTCTGTGAAAGAAATAAGGATGCTCCGAAGTAATTTGATTTTTTTTGTGGGGTCTCTTATGGTGCATTTTTTTGTACTGTTGGCTGTTGTATTGTTGTTGATGCAACGTGAGGCCACTCATACTAGTGAAGCCCGTATCTTGTTGCGTGAAGGTTTGTCATCTGTAAAATTAACCTTGGCACCTGTTCCTCTCCCCCAAGATTCTCATCCAAAGACCGTTGAAAAAATCATTCCTGAAGACAAACCCCTACGACCTATGGATACGCACAAAATTCTTAAAGAAGAAGTGAAAGAAAAAGTCACAAATAATTCACAAAAAGCGGCGGCAGATAATCAAAAAAAAGGAATTAATTCCAAGATCAAAAGCATTGGATTGACAAAGCCAGATTATCCCCGAATGTCACATGAACGAGGAGAAGAAGGGCAAGTACGTATTCAGGTTCAGGTTTTGGCGTCGGGACAATTGGGAGAACTGGATGTAATGACATCCAGCGGTTTTACCCGATTAGACAATGCGGCTCTTCAGGCAGTGAAAGAAGCTAGATTTTCTCCTGCTTTAAAAAATGGGAAGGCAGTGGATTCAAAGCGTATATTTACTTTTCTTTTTCGTATTCCGAATTAATCAGCCATGAAAAACATTTGGTTTGCCTATATAATCGTGTGACAATTCATTAAAATAAGGAGGCAAGGCAATGGCTAAAGCTATTTTCTACAACCGTACCTGAACAGGTTGCAAAAAAGCAAGAGAGTTTCTCTTGAAGAAAAATGTGGATTATACGGATGTGAATGTTCGTAAAGAACCTGTGAGCAAGGCAAAGGCATTTAAATTGGCAAAAGAAATGAAAACGGTTCACGCCAAAGTAGGGGCCAAATTAAAAACTTGGGATTTGTCTAAAGAAAAAATGACGGCAGATGATTTGGCTAAAGCCCTGATTGGTCGAAGTGGTGATATGCGCGCTCCTGTACTCGTGGTGGGAAAAACCTTGATGGCAGGTTACGACGAATCGATCTATAAAAGTTTGTTGAAGCTTTAAATAAGTATTTTTTGTTGATTATCCGTAATTATTTGGACTGGGGGGAATATTTTTTTGAGTCCCTTAGTTATCATGGTTATAGCAGAGTAATCAGAAGGATCGTATGAAAACCGTTACCTCATTCATTATTGTATTGCTGTTGATAACAGGTACTGTTATCGCTCAAGATTTTGGAGCCCCAGTTGAAGAAAACACTTCGGGAGCTCAGGCCAAGCCTTCAATTATCGCATTGCCCCAAAAGGAAGGCGAAACCACAGAAGTTGTTATCACTTTTGAAGTTGCTAAAGGCAAACATATTTATAGCGCTTTAAAATCAAGTCAGATGGGATCAAGTACTACCTTTACTTGGGGAGGTGAAGGTTATGAATTAGTTGGGGAAGTTATCGAGCCTGAGCCGCACAAGCATGTAGTGAAAATTGGTGAAGAAAAATATACGAATTGGGAATTTACGGGCACAGTCAAGTTCAGACAAAAAATTAAAATCACAGATCTAAAAAAATTAAATATCACATTAGCTGTTTATGCCTCATGTTGCGATGCGATATTGTGTTTGGAATATAACGAAAAATTTTCTATGGATGCGACGGGGGGGGCCTTCTCTACTTATATGGGAGAAATAGGAGAGGCCGTTCCTCAAATAGATGACGTTATACATTCTAAAGAAAAGAAGAAGGAGACATCTCTAGGAATTTTCTCTTCTATTTGGCAGGGAATTGGTGCAGGATTAATTGCTTTGCTCACACCTTGTGTTTTTCCCATGGTTCCTATTACGGTGTCTTTTTTTATGAAACAAGGTGGTGATAGTCGTAGTAGTCAGATACGCATGGCTTTGGTGTATTGTTTTGGATTAATTTTCTTTTTTGTCGGTTTGGGTTTGGTACTTGCTTTTTTGATGAAAATGGATGTGGAAGGAGCGGATGTTAATCAATTTGCAAACAATCCTTATATCAATATGGGAATAGGTATCGTTTTTCTGTTGTTCGCCTTTTCATTTATGGGGGCTTTTGAACTGCGTCCACCCCAATGGTTGATGAATAAAGCCAGTAATACTCGTAAAACAGGGGGGTATACAGGCATTCTTTTGATGGGTTTTACCTTTGCAATCACATCGTTTACTTGCACAGCACCTATTGTTGGTTCGGCCTTGAGTTTAGCGGTAAACAATAATAATTTTATGACGCCTTTTTTTGTGATGTTAGGCTTTTCGGGTATTATTGCTTTTCTCTTTTTCTTTTTAGCCATGTTCCCTTCGTTACTTTCCAGTTTACCTAAAAGTGGTGGATGGCTTGGTACAGTTAAAGTTGTGTTGGGTTTTCTTGAGTTGGGTTTGGCTTTTAAGTTTTTTAGATCCGTAGATATTAACTGGCAAATTGGTTTACTCAGCCATGATATGATTCTTATTTTATGGTCGGTGATTTTGCTGTTTACGGCATTGTATTTGTTTGGTACATTTCGTTTTCTGCATGATGCACCTGTTGAAGGAATGAGTGTCACACGGGTTATGCTGGCCATGTTGTTTATGATTTTTGCGATTTATTTTTCTTTTGGTTTGTTGGGAAGTAAGTTAAATTCACAGATTGAAGGTTTTATTTTAAAAGATCCACCTGATTATCCGTCAACCGCTTTCGTGACATCGTTTAATCGCAATGACGTAAAAGCAACGACGAAGGATGCTGAAGATGATGAAGATGATGGTGAATTTCACCCTGACTTTATCAATGATTATGAGGCAGCGCATAAAAAAGCGGTTGAAACTGGGCGACCCTTATTCATTGATTTCACTGGAAAAACATGACAGATTTGCGCTGAAAATGAAGCACGTGTGTTTCCTGCAGTTTTGAATGAACTTAAACAATTTGTCACAGTACAATTGTATATCGATTTTATAGATGACAAAGGTGCAAAGCCTTACAACGAACTCCTAAAAAACAAATATGAAATTGTAGGAGCCATTCCTATATATGCGATAGAACTATCAGGTGAGCCTGTGGGACAGACAGGTGGAAGTCAATCCATTGAGAGTTTTAGGGAGTTTTTAACGACTAATCTTGACATTATTCGTAAGAAGTAAGGGCTTCAGCAGATACGGTTTTGAGTGAAAAAAGCAATAAAAACACCTTTTTTAGGCTTTTTTAGTGTATGTGTTGTAAAATTATTAAAAAAATGAACTTTTCCTTCTAGGTAGCGGTCTAAATAATACATAATTCTCAATCAAACTAAAAATATGAAGGAGCGTATGAAACTTTTTTTATCTGGCTTAGCCGTTATTTGTTTTTGTCTATCCTGTAACAATACAAAAAAAATTGCTGCAAATACGACAGAAGTTCCAGATATTCCCAAGGTTGATACTCTTCCAAAGCCAACCCCCAAGGTTAAACCTCAACTCAAAGATATTTACCATAATCACAAGGGTGTTAAATACAACCTAAGAAAAAAATCAATTCGAGTTTCAGGAGAGATGGCCGACAGTGGTATCTTAGATTTTTTCCTGACAACCCAGTATTCCGGTGGTGCTCACGAGACCATTATGTTTTCAGACTTTGTCCCTGTAGATCTGCATACCGCTTTATTGATGATAGGTGCTGAAGATGCTGAAAGTGCCAAGGCCAAAGGCGATGTTGGTTTTGAGGGGGACCATTTTAAGTGTGAGGTGACATGGGATGACATTATACGTTATGCCAAAATAAAACCCGATGAAGCGAACAAAGATCTCAAACCTGACATGCTTTATGTTGTTGATATGGAGAAAACGGATACAAAGTTTGATTGGTTGATGTTGGCAAATCAAAAAATTCACTATGATCACTCAAAAGGTGAAGGGGAAATTAAATTGCATTTTGAATTTCCAGAACTGAAAGATCCTGCCAAACCTAAAGGTTATATCTGGAATCATGTCCGTACTATAGCTATTACTGAAAAAGATAAAAAAGTCTGTTATTTTCATCAACCAGACAAAACGAAAAAAGGTGAATTCAAACCCTATGGCACATTGGAATCGATTCGATCTATCACTAAACCCCGTAAAGAACCTCTAGAAAATTTACTTGTCAATTCACAAGCACCTGAGGCGCGTTATACGGATATCAAATGGGTATTCAGTGGAGGTGGATTTTTCAGTTCTGTTGATCCTGAGACGGATAAAATAGTTAACATTTACAAAGCGGACCGTTCGGGTTTTGTGATGTCCCTTATTCCACGGGGGCCAACGGTACTTATGGCAAAAAGCAAAGAACCTTTGTTCTATGGAGAAGTGGCTGTCGATAAAAGAAGGTGCCCTATCGCGGGAACAAAAATGAATTTAGAACTGACTCTTCTTCCTAGGGAGAGCAAAAAGAAAGAGAGCGCTAAATGATCAAGCAAATGATAAGCAACTGCAGGCTATTGGCGATATTATTGATGTCTATGGTGTTGATGGCATCATGCAACAAAGACAGTACGGTAGTCGCCGAAGATGCTTACGAAGGTTTGCCAAAAACTTCAGTTGAAAAACGCGATGAGATGATCAAAAGTGGAGCCGATTGGCTGGCGAAACAACAAAGAGACACTGGTAACTGGGGGCAATTTCAAGGTGATGTGGGTATCGCAGCTCTTACCGTGAGAGCGCTCAACAAAGTAAATCCCGTCAAGTACAAAAAAGAAATCGATAAAGGTTTAGAACTGATCCTTTCACGACAAATCAAAGAAGGAAAAAACAAAGGTGCTTTTCAGTCGGCTTTGGTGGGACGGTTTTTGAATTACAATACAGCTATTTCAATAATGATGTTGAATGATATTGATCCCAAAAAATACAGCAAAGAAATTAAAATGGGCCAGGATTTTATTACAGGTTTGCAATTTAAAGTTGAAAAAGATGTGCAAAACTTTGGTGCTATAGGATATGGCAGTCAGATTCGTGGTGATTTGAGCAACACGCAGTATGCCCTTCAAGCCTTGGTTGAAACAGGAGTGCCCAAAGACAGCCCTGTTTATTTGCGTGTGAAAAAGTTTTTGTTGAGAACGCAAAATCCCGATGGTGGTGCTGCCTATGGTGTGGGTGATGTGAGTGAAGGTAAATCTGAAATAGTCAGAGTAGGGGATGATGAATATCACAAATCTTATGGCTCTATGTCCTATGCTTTAATCAAATGCATGATTTATCTTGATCTAAAAAAAGGGGATAAAAGCTTGGATGCAGCTTTTAATTGGGTCGTCAATAACTACACCTTGGAAGAAAATCCAGGGCTAAAAACAGTTGCTGATCCTGCAAAGGGCTTTGAAGGTATTTATTATTATTTTCATACCTTTGCCAAATCTCTTCATCTGTACGGTGTGGATGAAATACCGTTAAAAGACGGGCGTAAAGTGGACTGGAGAGCAGAGCTGATTGACCGTTTGGCCGATCTACAAAAAGATAAAAGCTTTTGGTACAATGACATCAAAGATCGATGGGGTGAAGTTGACTCCAATCTGTGTACGGCTTATGCCCTGTTAACTCTTTGTGAGACGAGATAAAGTTATTATGAAAATGCATGGTGTTTTTATCATAGGAGCCCTTGGTGAAGTTGCTACAACGATGGTAGTAGGAGCTGAGGCCATGAAACAAGGCCTTGTGGATGCCACAGGATTGGTGACAGGGCATGGGGTGTTGTCTCAATTAGATCTCCCTGCGGTTGATCATTTGGTGTTCGGTGGGGTGGATATACGTGAAGGTAGTTGGGATCTTGAAGCTGAATTAATGGTCAAACGAGGTGGTGCTATTCCATGGCAAGTGTTCGAAAAGATTCAGCCTGAACTCAAAAAGTTAAATGCTCCTTATTTATTATCGCCACCACTCAACGAGGGTGGGATGGCTACAGATCGTTTGGAAATTTTTAAAAATCGTTTGAGAAGTTTTAAGACGGCAAATAATGTGGACGATCTTATTATTCTTAACTTAGCCAGTACCGAAGTTCCAACAGAACAAGACCTTCCATGGACAAAAAATCAGAATGCCTTAGAGCAAGCTCTTAAAGATCCCTCTTCAGATATTCCTGATTCAGTATTGTGGGCTTTGGTCGCCATACAAGAGCAGGTCCCCCATATTAATTTCACGCCTTCTACATCCTTACAAGTGCCCTCCTTACAGGAAATGGCTAAAGATGTGATACCTTATGCGGGCAATGATGGTAAAACAGGTGAAACGTTGGTCAAAACCGTTTTTGCTCCTATGTTCAGTGACAGAAACTTTAAGGTGCTAAGTTGGGAAGGTTTGAACCTTCTTGGTAATCGTGATGGGGAAGTTCTTAAAGATCCTCATAAAGCTCGGGGCAAGATCAGCAACAAAGATAAGGTATTGCATGATATCTTGGGTAAAGAAGTGCATAGCAAAGTGCGCATTGACTATACGCCTTCTTTGGGAGATTTCAAAACAGCGTGGAATCTGATTCACTTTGAAGGTTTTATGGGTGCAAAAATGTCTTTCCAATTCACATGGCAGGGTTGCGATAGTGCCTTGGCAGCTCCTTTGTGTTTGGATTTGGTACGCTTAACTCATCTGGCTCGTGAACGTGGGGAAACTGGACCGATGTCACATTTGGCTTGTTTCTTTAAAAAACCCTTGGATTGTGATGACGCGCGTTTTTTTCAACAGATGGAAGAACTGAACGGCTATGCCGCAAAAGTTTATTATAGTTGAAGGCAGATCAAGCTGTTTGTGTAGCTGAGTTCACAAAACTTCTCAAGCAAGATATTGAATTAAGATATAAAAACGTACATGTGTTGGGGGAGGTGTCTAACCTTTCCAAGCCTTCTAGCGGACATGTATATTTTACTCTTAAAGATAACAAAGCTTCCTTAAGTTGTGTGATGTGGCGAAGCACAGTGGCCCGTGCAGGTTTTGTTCCTCAACATGGCGACTTAATTGAAGTTAAAGGAAACGTTACTCTTTATGAACCACGAGGTTCATATCAATTAGATGTGCGCTTGATCAAACCTGCAGGTGTAGGGGATTTGGAAAAACGTTTTCAAGAACTCAAGAAAAAGTTATGGGAAGAAGGTTTGTTTGATCCTGACAACAAAAAAGAACTTCCCTTTTTGCCGCGTCGAATAGCCTTAATCACTTCGGCCTCCGGAGCGGCTCGCCATGATATGGAAAGAAGCATTCGTAGCCGTTTCCCTCCGGCAGATATTGTGATGATTGGCTGTCATGTGCAAGGTATGGAGGCGATGCCAGGCATTGTGTCTTCCATCAACCTTGCTCAGAAAGTTCCAGGAGTGGATGTGGTGGTCTGTGGCCGTGGCGGTGGTTCATTGGAAGATCTGTGGGCCTTCAATGAAGAAGCTGTCGTACGGGCTATTGCGGGTTGTCGTTTACCTATTATTTCAGCAGTAGGTCATGAGGTGGATGTTACCCTTGCGGATTTTGCTGCGGATGTTAGAGCATTAACACCTACAGGGGTGGGAGAACTGGTGGTCCCTGAATGGTTTGCTTTAGAGGACATGTTGGTGGAGGAAAAAGGACGACTGGCTCGAGGGCTTAAAAAAAGTTTAGATCAATCCCGCTGGCGACTTACGTTAATAGAGCAGAGTTCGGCCTGGCAACGCCCACAGATGTTAGTTCATGAAAATGGCCAATATTTAGATGATCTTTTGGGCCAGATTAAAGATAATGTCAGTGCCACAATCAATGATTTTTCTACAGACCTCAGGTCTTTAGAGGGGCAACTGAAAGCGCTGAGTCCTTTGGCGATACTGCAACGTGGTTACAGTGTCACAACAGACGAAAATGGAAATGTGTTGAAAATGAACAAGGTTGAAAAAGATCAAAATATTCAAGTGAGACTTCAAGGAGGAACGTTGAAGGCTCACGTAGTGGAGGTGAAGGGTGGCTAAGAAGCAAGGTTTCGAAGCGCAGATGAAAAAGCTGGAAAATATACGTGATGAACTTGAAACTAATGAGCTCAGTTTAGATAAGGCTATCACACTGTATGAAGAGGGTGTTAAAGTTTTGAGAGTTTGTCGTGAGCAACTTAACACATACGAAGCACGTATCGAAGAACTATCGGGAATAGACGACCAAGGAAAAGATGATAAAAATGATGATTAAAAAGAGTATTGTGTGTGTGGTTGTTCTGTTTGCCTGTGTGTCTTGTAGTCATTCAGGAATGGTGGAAAGTTCAACGCCTTCTTCTTTTTCTTCAGGTACTGAATTGATACTTAAAGGGGAAGATGATAAAGCAGAAAGACAATTCAAAAGTTTTCTCAGAATTTATCCCAATCATCTTTATGTGGGCGATGCCTATTATCATATGGGTCGTATCAATTACAAAAGAGGTTTGTTTTCCCAAGCACGCAGCGATTTTAAAAAAGCCAGTGAACAAGCACGTCGTGAGGAGACCTTTGTGCTTTCGCAGCTGTATTTAGGAAAATCTTATTTGGATGACCCTCGTAACCCAAAAGAACTTGTCAAACGCAGTGAAGAGGCATTGATCGTCTTTGAAAATTTAGTAGATGATCATCGCCACCTTATTACGGTTCCTGAAGTGTTGTTTAGCATGGGGAAGTGTTATGTGCAGTTGAGTGATATTTCAGCGGCGCATAAAGTGTATCGAGAGATTAAAAGTCGTTACCCTGGTACGCCTTGGGCTAAAAAAATCACACAACGTGGCTTAGATGTTTACAAAGAATATTCCGTACAGGTAGGTGTGTTCAAAAGTCATTCGGGCGCCCACGCCATTATGAGAGAACTAAAAGAAAAAGGCTTTGAATCCTATGCCGTACGCAAGGATGTCTATTCTATTCGTGTAGGTCACTTCAAAACCTATATTCAGTCCAAAGAGATGGCGGCTAAATTAAAAGCAAGTAATTACTCAGCCATTATGAAGCCTTAATCATTATAAAAATGAAGCCAAATGCCACAAAAATAATGAATTAACGTCAATTTTAGAAGTTATTCAGGGAGTAAGTCCGCCTTGTTTAGTCCAAATGTGTGCTCATGTAAAAAATATAAATCGGGCTCTTCAAAATATCATTTTTTTGTATATAATCCCTCATTCCTAGGACGAGTCAAAATTTTTGGTCCCATCGTCTAGAGGCCTAGGACTCCAGGTTTTCATCCTGGCAACAGGGGTTCGACTCCCCTTGGGATCACCATGCGCCTGAAAGCCCTTTTTTGCTGATGCTGAAAAGGGCTTTCTTTTTAATGACTCTTGGGTTTAATTCTTCTGGAACAGTGGAAGGTTTTAACCGCAATATTAAAAGAGAAATTTTTAAAAATTAATCGTTACTTTATCCATTATGGGTTTGGACTTGTTTGCTGTTTCATCAGACATTTTGAATTCGAATTGAAATCCGTACCCTTCAGGTAAATCTTTGAGATCAATAGAAGCATTTGTCTTCTTAATTTGTTTGGCAAACCCTTCGGTGTAGTTGTAACTTTCTTTGACTTCTTGCCAAGGGGTCCAGTGGTTAATTTTTCCATCGTTATTGCTGTCAACTCCCACTCTTGCCGTTACTTTTTCTACCCATGGTCCTGGGCTGACATAGTCCGTATTCTGTTGGGTGACCAAGTAGAATTGTCCTTCAGCAAAACCAATGTCTGGGTCGGGATGGCCATTACCAATGTTATCACACCAAGTAAAAGGGCTGTTGAGGCTTGAAGAGGTGAACCAGCCAACACTCATTTGATGACCACCAACGGGGTCAAAATCGCCGAAAAGATAATACTGATCACCAATGCATAGGGCGGCCCAGTCTCCATATGCTTCTTGTTCGGGTTGGTGAACATTGTATTTGGCTACATTTGATTTCCAATCGGGATGCTGCAACCAATGAGGGTGTAAATATTCACCTACTTTTCCTGTTGGTTTGGTTCGATTGTCAACGGCAGGAGCAAGGATTTTAAAATTATCTATGCCATTTTCGCTAACCGCATGCCCTGCAAGGGGGGAGTCCCAAGAGCGTTTTCTAGCATTGATAGGGCTCCAATCTTCGTAGATGACATGAAAGCGCCCCTCTTTGTCGCGGATAAATGTACAGTCAGATCCGTGTGAAGGATCTTTGAATGCCATGCCCATGTTTTTGCCTGGTTTCCCGTCAAAAAGGTCATCGTCAATGTAGAGATGGGGATCTTGGTCATTAGGATAGTCGTAATAGAAATAAAATTTGCCATCCACATATTCGGCCGTGGTGACCCAACGGGAGAAGCCTTCGGTAACAGCGCCATGATGAACCCAATTTTTCATATCTTTGCTATGCCAAGCGTGGTAACCACCACTTTGAAAAGTAGGTTTGGCTGATTTATCTTTTTTGTCTTTGTCTTTGTCTTTGTCTTTGTCTTTGTCTTTGTCTTTGTCTTTGCGCTTAGATTTTTGTGCGCCATAACGGCCAAATAACCAATAATCATGGGGACCTAGGCACAACAAGACAGGGGCATCATTCAGATTTTTTGGGCCAATATTTTCTATTGGATTCCAGTTTTGCCATATAGGCGATTGATCAAACACGATAGATGTGGCTGAACGTTTATTGTCAAAGGTTTTGATTTTACTTTTAAAACTTGATTCTTTGGCATTAGAACTGAGTAGTCCATTTTTTAATTCTATGTTAACTTTGTGGTCAAGTTCTTGCGTCCATTGTTCTTGTGTGTCGATTACCCAAGAGTTGTTTTCTGTGGAGTTGTTTTTACTGTTTGTTAAACAGCCGATACAAAGTACCAGAATGAATAATATTTTTTTTGTATCAATGTTCATTTGTCATAAATCTTTCGTTAGTTTTTGTATTGAAATTAATCTGAAATTATATCAATACTGATTCAGATCGTCGTGCCTTGATAGTTGTCATATAGTTTATCTGAGATTCGAGACAATTCCAACGTCATAAATCTTAATTTATAAATAGAACAGCTCTTATCCGGTGAAATATTCATGAAGACGTTTAAAAAGAAAGAAGTGTAATATTAATTTTAATCAATGATTTTGGAAAATTCGATGATGATTGAGCGACTTCTTGCATCATTTATTTATCTAGTGAACAATTTTTTATATCGTCAAAGGTTAAGATTCTGTACTATGATATGAGTGTTGAATGATGTATGTCATTAGTACTAGGAGGATTTATGATTTGTACAAGTTTCACAATGGTTTTACTGCTGATTTCAACCATCCTAATTAATGGATGTAAAAAAGATAAAAGTGAAAAAAAGAGTGATACAAATGTCACGGTTAAACTCTATAAAGAAATTGATCGACATAAATTAAACCTTCACATTTTTAAGTCGGAAAATAGGGACAAATCAAAAGCCGCACCCGTGATTGTTTTTTTCTTTGGTGGGGGCTGGACGGGCGGCACTCCAAAACAGTTTTTTCAGTACAGTAAAGATTTTGCTGAAATGGGTTACGTTGCGATCTCCGCAGAATATCGTGTAAAAAGCAAACACAATACCACTCCCTTTGAATGTGTGAAAGATGGCAAATCAGTTATTCGTTGGGTGAGGCAACATGCCAAAGAATTGGCCGTTGATCCAAATAAGATTGTTGCTGCCGGAGGTTCTGCCGGAGGACATGTGGCGGCCTGTACGGGCGTGATTGAAGGTCATGATGAAGAGGGGGAAGACTTGAAAGTGAGTTCAGTTCCTAATGCTATGATTTTGCTAAATCCCGTTATTGACACAACTGTAAAAGGGTACGGAGCTGAAAAGGTCAAAGGAAGAGAAACAGAAATTTCTCCCTGTCATCAGGTTCAAAAGGGAATTGTTCCCACAATTACTTTTCATGGTACACAAGATAGCATTGTCCCTTTTGAAAACGTTGAACGTTTCACAAAGTTAATGAAAGAAGCAGGTAACACGGCAGTCTTGATCCCTTTTGAGGGTCATGGCCATGGCTTCTTCAACGATACCTCTTTCAGGCCAAAAAATGATCCAGAAAACTACAAAAAAGTTCTCGCTGAGTCGAGAAAGTTTTTAGAAGAAATGAAAATGTTTCCGAAATAATTGATTGCAAATCATTTTTTCTTCTTACTGTCGGTAGTTATTGATTTCTCACCATTAAAAAGGAAAACCTGAAGTATTGTGGCGGATTTGGCAACATATAAAATTAAAGTAACTCCAATTTTTGGTAGAATTTTTTCTAAGGCATTAATATAACAAAGGGGAGTTTCTTTAAAGGTAAGGGTTCATTGTGTTTGAAAAATATAAAAGTAGTCCGGCGAACCATTCAAGGAGTATTTTTTATAGATACTTTATTGATAACTTTGATGCCAAAATGGGAGCGATGGGTGGGTTGCTTCTGGCAATTTGTGTGTATTATGCAAAGTATTCAGATGGCAACAAATTAGCTTTGATTGCTTCAGGCGAGCAATTTATGTTTAATTTTTTATTAGGCGGCGCGTTGATGAAAATGTGTGAAAAGTTATCGACTCGCTACGTTAATAAAATAGAATCACTTATGGTAGGAATTTTGATTCCCTCAACAATTAATATTTCATGCACTTACCTCATGCATAGCATGGATAGCGGTGAAGTAGATCCAATATATTCGACAATCCCAAGTGCGATATTTGCACCAATGGGGTACATTTGGTGGGGAAACCGAAAAAGAAATCAAATAGTGGCAATTATGAATAAGTAAATACGCACTTGAGATAAGAGTTTAAAATGCTACTTTTACACGCTAGAACCTATCACGAAAAATGATAAAGAATTTATGGTTGAATTGTGTAAGACAGTTAAAGTTCTACCTGATTCATTTTACCTTTCAGGTGTTTCCCAAAATACTTTCAAAAAAGATTGAAAATATTTTGATTACAATGCCGCATATGATAATAGTGATGACTATGACACACATTGTATTTTCACTAAAGATTATTTTTGATTAACTTTTTAGTGGCAGAGAGAAAGCTTGGGTGAAATCTGGGGAACAAAGAAAATAATTCACAAAATATCTGAAAATACCAATTGAATGTGACAATGAGTAAATGGGATGGATTTTTATCTAAAATTGATCATTTGGTTGTTTTAATGGATTGTTAGATATACATTTTTTGATGTGCTTTGATCTTTATATGAATTGTGGTTATGATAGTAGGTATGAATATGAAGGTATTGTTTGCTGTATTTCTTTTTGTTGGTTTTAATGTCAATCTGATGGCGGATTTGGATGTTATTTGTATCAGTGATAATCATATATCTATTGAAAAAATGCATGATGAGAATAATTGCACGGATAAGGTTACTTGTTGTGATGATTATTGTTCAGAGGATAGTGCAGATTCTGAGGAAGAAGACGAACACGGGCATTGTCCCACCAAAGAAGATTGTGGGGATTGCAGTGATGTGATTTTACTGCCTCATAAACCTGCGGCTGAAAGTGATGCATCACCACAATTGCCTATCTTAGATTTTTGTTTGTCTTTGAGTTTTGTTGCTGTGTTACGGGATAACTTTTTTTACCATTCAAAATCACATAAATTTATAATCAAACGGGTGGGATATTCCCCACCGCATCTCTTTAAAAAAACAACTATTTTATTAATTTGAAATTCCCTTAATTCGGTTTCCTTCAACTAAAATTTTAATTTGGTTGTGGGTTGTGGGCTGTGTATTTGGTATGGCGCTTGTGTGTCAAACAAGGGAGTTATTGTTATCAAAAATAAATTTATTGTGTTATTCACACTGCTGTTGATGGTGAGTTGTGTTTCTTATGAAGAGAAACCTTTGTCACCACGAGAGATTATTGATCAGGTAGAGGCTGCACGTTTGGAAGGATTTGTTAAGGAAGGTGAACCATTTGATTTTCCTAAAGCGACTCTGTGGATGAGTGAGAAAAGCCCTATTCTGAAAGAGCTTAAGACGAAGTACGCAACCTTACAGAGCGTGGCAGATATTGCAACTCCTTGGCCCAACCCTTCTATTAAGATAGGGCAAGACTTTGGCTTAAAATTAGAACCCGGAGCCGTAGGAAAAACACGACCTTTTGTAGGTTTGGGTTTCACAATTCCTTTATTCGGTAGAATTGGTAGGCAGGATGATTTAAATGAAGTTAAGGCTCAGCAAAGTTTTTTGGAATTACATCTGAGCCACCGCGAATTATATTTACAGTTGCGTCGTCAATTTGTTAATCTATACCTCGTTTACCGCAAAAAAGAAACACAGCAAGAGCTGTATCGGTCGACACAAACCATGGCTAAAATCACAACAACTTTAAGGAAAGCAGGCGCCTCCACAGCCTTAGATGAAGGTATGGTGGCTTTTGAAGTGTTGCAAGTACAATCGGGTCTTTTGAAGGTTAACGAAGAAGTCGCCGCTATAGAAGCTGAACTTTCTTCGTTGATGGGGGTGGATGCAGAGAAGTTTCCCCATATTGCTGACAATGTTTTGCCGCGTATCGTCACCCCACCACCCACTTACAAAAATCTTAAAGAATTGTTGCTGAACAATCACCCTCAATTGGCAAGAATACGTAGTGAATACGAAGTGGCAGAAAAAAAATTAAGGCTGGAAGTGAGTAAGCAATACCCTGATATTTCTTTTGGTGGCGCAAGAGAAAAAGAAGTGGGGGACAAAACAGTGACCTTAGGATTGCGTATAGGCATTGAACTCCCACTTTTCGATCGTAATCAGCAGAGTGTGGCAAGAGCCAGTAAGTACAGGGAAGAAATCAGGCAAAAATATCTCACTCAGGCTTATCAAGTACTGGCAGAACTCAAGCGTTCGCTGATAAGTGTTAAGCTCAGTGAACAGCGTAAAGAGCTTCTTAATAAGGTGTTGTGGCCTCAGGCTAAGAGCAATCTTGAAGTAGCTGAGCAGTCACTGAAGGCGGGTGGTATTGATGCTTTAAAATATTTGGATATCAAAAGAAGTCAGCAACAAATACTGATAGAAATCACAAAGGTTGAAGGTGATTTGTGGGGTGCTTGGCTTGATTTAGAAAAAGCCATTGGCCATCCCTTGATAAAATTTCCGGGAGAAATAGAATCACATTATCCTCAAATACCTTCAATAAAAGGAGAGCAAAAATGAATGACTCGTTAAGATTTATTGTGATATGTGTGCTATTCACGGTTATGGGATTGATAGGTGGTTTTATGGCGGCCAATCAAACAGCGTCAACACATAAGTCACATGTTAATGAGGATCATCCTCATAGTGCTCATGAGGAAAAGATGAACATATCACCTGAAGCTGCTAAAAATTTAGGTATTGAGGTTGCTGATGTTGAGTTGGCCTCATTTTCAAGTTATCGATCAATACCAGCGATGATTGAAGAAACACCTTTAACCGTTCAACCCTTATTTGCTCCAATAGAAGCGGTGGTTAAGGATGTTAAGGTCAAACATGGTAGTGTTGTTGAAGGTGACGAGGTTGTCGTTACTTTGTTACGTGATGCTGTCACTCGCCCACGTTTGAACGTGACAGCTGAATTATTAGATCCTGAGAGAAGGTTGAAAGGTTTGACGGCAGGTGAAATCAGTTCTATCGAAAATAACACACCGGTTGAAAGGCAGTTGATCCTTTGGAAATTGGCTTTAAAGAGGAATGGTTATTGGCCCATCCTAGCTGAAAATATCTACAAAACTTTACCAAAAAAAACTCAAGATTTGCCTTTTTCAGTAGCTGTATTAGGAGAATTGTCAGCCAACGCTTTGTTGACACAAGAATTGTTGCAGTATTTTGAATCCGATAAAGCTATAGGCCCGTATTTTTTTGAAATTGCTAGTCTACTGTTACAGGGGAAGGGATTTTCGTATGTCAAAAATTTATGTGATTTAGGAGCACTTGATACGACGATTGAGATTAAAGCACCTATACGGGTTAAGGATTGGGATGTTCATGGTGTTTTTGTTACAGTGGGAGAACATGTTAAAAAAGGGGAGGAATTGATTTCATTACATAACCCTCGTGAATTACATATGGTAGTTCATGCCAAAGGCTCAGAAATTGCAGTATTGATTGCCGCCTTAGAAAAGAAAAAATCACTCAAAGCTGTTCCGTTAACTAAAGGAGCTGCAACAGAATTAAGAGACCTCACTATCAGAAATGTTGAAGAAGCCCTTAATGGTCAGGGGGGAGCAGTGGTTCACCTTGAGGTAGTCAACAATCCTTTGATCATCAATACAGATAACTCAGGGACGCGCTATAGAAGTTGGAAGGTGCGTGTGGGATCTAAATATATCCTGCGTGTTCCACAAAAAATATTTGATGAGGTGTATGTTCTGCCCAATGAAGCTGTTGTGTTTGATGGTCCCGAAAGAATTGTATATATAAAAAATGGAGAGAGTTACGATGCGACCTCAGTGGTTGTGCTGTATGAAGACGATGAGGTAGCAGTGCTGAGTAGGAAAGATTCGAATATTTTTCCCGATGAAACGGTTGTGGTGCAAGGTGCTTTTGGATTGGACATCGCAATGAAAGCAGGCAAAAGTGGACCTGTTGATCCCCATGCCGGACACAGCCATTAAAGGAGAATGAGATGTTGAATCAACTTATTGCGTTCTCTTTAAAGAACAAACTTTTTATAGTCATAGTGGCGGTTATTGTGGCCTGTTACGGGGTGTTTTCAGCCAGCAAGATGTCTATTGATGTGTTGCCCGATTTGAATCGGCCGACAGTTACGATTATGACAGAAGCTCACGCCATGGTTCCTGAAGATGTCGAACGTTTGATCACTCTTCCCTTGGAGCAAAGTCTTAATGGGGCAACGGGAGTGATGAGGGTTCGCTCTAGTTCAGGAACAGGCCTTAGTGTTGTTTTTGTGGAATTTAACTGGGGGACGGATATTTATCTGAACAGACAGATTGTTCAAGAAAAATTAGTTTTGGCAAGGTCAAAACTGCCTCCGGGCGTTGAATCTAAGATGGCTCCCATATCAAGCATTATGGGGCAGATTCAAATGATTGGAGTGAAAAGCAAAAACAACAAGACAGATGTTACAGAAATCAGAGCTCTGGTTGATTACGACATCAAGTACCGTTTACTTTCCATCCCAGGAGTGGCCAATGTGGTGTCAATTGGAGGGGCGCCACGACAACTTCAAATTATTATTGATGCGGATAAATTAAGAGCCTTTGATGTTTCTGTGCAAGAAGTGGCCGCAGCGATTTCAGCCTCAAATAGAAACGCTTCAGGTGGTTATTTGAACACTGGAACGAAAGGGCCAGTCATCACTGTTACAGGTTTGGTGCAAGATAAAAAAGAACTGCTTAATGCGGTTGTCAAAATAGACCCAAACAGAGCGGTGAGAATATCGGATGTGGCTAAGGTTGAGTTTGGTCCTGCAGCCATCAAAACAGGTGAAGCTGGGGTGGATGGAAGCCCTGGTGTGATCATGGTTGTTTTCAAACAGATTGATGCAGATACCGTAGAACTTACCAATGCTGTTAACAAAGAATTGGCTATCATGCAGGAAGGTTTACCTGAAGATATTGAAATTGTGAACGATGTTTTTCAACAAGCTTCATTTATTGATCGCTCCATTTCAAATGTGAAAGATGCCGTTGTGGATGGCGGTTTACTTGTGGTGATTATTTTATTCATCTTTTTAATGAATTTTAGAACAACCTTTATTACCTTGACAGCGATACCTATTTCTATCGCCTTGACCATTATTGTTTTCACAGCTTTTGGTCTTTCTATAAACACCATGACTTTAGGCGGTTTGGCGGTTGCTATAGGAGCTTTGGTGGATGATGCGATTGTGGACCTTGAAAATGTTTTCAAACGATTGAAACAGAACGCTCAAAGAGAGCAGCCTTTGAACGCCTTATGGGTTATTTTTAAGGCCAGCAGCGAAGTAAGAAAGCCCATTGTGATTGGCACCTTGTTGGTGATTGTTGTTTATATTCCTCTATTTTTCTTATCGGGGCTTGAAGGCCGATTATTTACGCCGATTGGAGTGACTTATATTGTAAGTGTGGGCTGTTCGCTTATTGTGTCATTAACCGTAACACCGGCATTATGTTTGTATTTGTTGTCAAAATCAAAAGCGATTAGTGTGCAAAAAGATTTTTTTGTTGTTAGAAGGTTGAAAGTTGTTGCTGAAAGGATGATCAGATTTAGTATCAAAAATGCAGAGTTCATGATCGCTTTATTGATTGCCTTGGTGTTGATTGGTGTTGTGATGTTGGCGAATAGAGGCTCGCAGTTTTTACCTGCTTTTAATGAAGGTACCGCACAAATCAATTTAATTCTTCCACCTGATACAAGTTTGGAAACATCACACGAGTATGGTAAACGGTTGGAAAAGATTCTATTAACCGTTGAGGGTGTCAAACACGTTGGTCGTCGTACAGGACGTGCTGAAGGAGATGAACATGCCGAAGGTGTTAATACCACTGAAGCGGTGGTGACCTTAGATCCCGAATCAGATCGAATTAAAGAAGAAATTGTTGAAGAATTACGTGACAAAGTATCTTACGAATTTCCGGGTGTTGCCATAGCAGTAGATCAACCCTTGGCTCATTTGTTGAGTCATATGCTTTCAGGGGTGAAGGCACAAGTGGCCATAAAAGTTTTTGGCCCTGAACTGGATCAATTGCGCAAGGTGGCTAAGGAAATTGAGTCTGTTATTAAACCTATTGATGGGGTTAAGGATATGTATGTTGAAAAACAAGTGTTGGTGGACAGGATTTCCATTAATCCCAAACGCGAACAATTGGCTCGTTATGGTTTGACAGTTGATGATATTGCCGAAACAATTGATTTGGCCTTAGGGGGAGAAGCAGTTTCTCAAATGACAGTGGGTCAGTATATTTATCCAATGATTCTACGATTAGAAAAAAAAGATAGAAAAAACATTGAAACCGTCAAAGATCTTTATGTGACAGGTGGAAAAGGAGAATCTATTGTTCTGGGTGATATTGCCGAGGTGGGTTACAGTAAAACGCCAACCAATATCAACAGGGAGCATGTGTCAAGGCGTATTGTGGTTCAGCATAATGTGGCGGGTCGCTCATTGGGAGAGGTGGTTGCGGATGTTAAAAAAGCACTTATTCCTATTCAGAAAAAACTTTCACAACATCCAGGTTATTCAATAAAAATTTCGGGCCAATTTGAAGCTCAGGAAGCGGCACAAAATAAAATTCTAGTGCTGAGTTTGTTTTCGTTGGTGGTGATGGGCTTGATTTTATATATGCATTTCAAATCGGTGAATTTAAGTTTGCAAGTACTGAGCAGTATACCCATGGCATTTATTGGGGCGGTGGCCTATATCATTCTCAGTGATCAAGTGATGTCTATCGCCACTTTAGTGGGTTTGATCTCATTAGGAGGGGTGGCCGCACGTAATGCCATCTTGCTTCTAGATCACTACATTTATTTGATGAAGGTAGAAAAAGAATCTTTCAGTGTAGAGATGATTGTGAAGGCTGGGAAAGAACGGATGGTTCCTGTGATGATGACGGCGTTGACCAGTGGCATCGCCTTAGTGCCTATTGCCCTTTCGCCTGGGGAACCTGGAAGGGAAATTCTTTATCCGGTGGCTACGGTGATTATTGGTGGACTTATTTCCAGTACCTTGCTCGATTTTTTAGTACGCCCGGCTATATTTTGGATATTTGGAAAAAAGGCTGCGGAGCATGTGGCGCTTGTTCCAGAGTCTAGAGATAGAGCGGCTGAAGAGTTGTCTGAAGAACTTGATGAAAATACAGAATACAAAACTCAATTAACCTAAAATTTAACCAAAGGAAGTCAAAATGAAAAAATTAATAATGACACTTATTATGATGGCTATGTTTGTAGCAACATTTGTTCAAGGTGAAGAAGGCCACAGTCACAGTCATGGTCATGCAAAAATTAAAGCATCTCATGGTGGAAGAATTTTAGATGTGGGTAAAGCTGCCCATTTGGAATATGTGCACGATGCCAAAACAGGTAAGATTACTATTTACGTGTTAGATGGGGAAGGCACGAAGGCACTGGGACTTGCCGACGCGATTAGAATTAATGTGTCTACAGGTAAAGTACAAGTGGTTATGAGTGCCTTAAATTTGAAAGACGGCAAGTCTTCAACCTTTGAAGCTCAAAATGATGTTTTGAAAAATGAACATTTGGAAGGTAAATTATCAATAAAAATTGATGATAAAAAATACAGTGTAGCTATTCCTCATGACCACGCGCATGGAGGTCATAGTCATTAATTGTTGGCTATTGAAAATAGGAGTCGGTATATGAAGAATAAGTATGTGGTTATCATTTTGCTTATGATGTCGGTTTGTTTTTTTGCTTGTTCGAAGTCAAGCGTCAAAGAAATGGACTTAATCATTGTAGCGGGTCAATCCAACGCAGTGGGTTATGATGCCAATGCCGATGAATTAGCTGCTGACTCCTCAGACAAACAAGTTCTTTTTTGGTGGCGTTGTGGTGATCCCGTTCCCGATCAATACGATTCAACAAGTCATCAGAAATGGACACACCTTCAAGCCCAGCCTAAAGGAAATCCTAACAAAACTAAGGGAGTAAAAAGGCAATATGGCAACTTTCGTTATAAAGCAGGCTTTGGGCCAGAGATGGGATTGGCAAGAAAACTGATGGCTGAAGAAGGCAAAGAATTTGCTATTGTGAAAGTAGCATTTAGCGGAACGAGTGTGTCAAATGACTGGAATCCGTCAGATGCTGGCTCTAGGGGAGCTTGTTACAGATCATTGATTGCAGAAACCAAAGCGGCCATACAGGCAGCCAAAGAAAAAAATATACATCTGCGTTTACGTGCCATGTTGTGGGTACAAGGTGAAAGTGATGCCAACGAGAGATCGGCAGCTCGTTATGCTAAAGATCTTGCTGCCATGATTGAGTCATTGCGTTACGATCTTCAGGCGCCACAATTCACGGTGTTACTGGCTTTGAATACGCATTTTAATGAAGAGAAAAATATTTTTGTGCCAAAAATTATAGAAGCTCAAAAAGAAGTCGCTAAAAATATCTCTGACTGTGTTTATGTGGATACCTCAAAAGCTGAAGTGGCCAATAAGGTCCACTTCAGCTCTAAAGGCACCCTAGAAATAGGGGTGCAATTTGCAGAGGCATTGATGAAAAAAGAAAAATCATTGTTGAAAAAATAATGTTCTTATGAGTGTTTTTGTATAGTTGATTTAATTTCCCCATTAGGGCTTCGATTGTTTGGGGCTTTAATATGATTCTTTGAATTAATTAAGGTTGATAAGTATGTGAAATTGACATGATTCAATAGAAAAATGAAGTACAGTTATGAAGGCATGTTAAATTTATGTAAAAAAATCTAATATCCGTTCTTTTTTTGATAAAAAATAGTTTTTGTGTCTGCATTTTTTTATCATGGGACAACAGGTTGTAAATGGATATAAATTCAAAAAACTCTGTAAATGAGACAGTTGTCGAGCATTTACCGAAATTAAGACAAATTGTTAGAAAAATTTCCAAAAATGAAGGTGTTGCTGACGATATTGTTCAGGAATGCTGTGTGCAGATTATTGAGTGAGAGGCAAGAAAGCTTTATTGGCATCGACAAGCCAGATGAATCGATTTGAAACAGCGATTCTGGTCCACGAAGAGAATCTCAAAGCACTTGAAGAATTGTCAGGAAATTGGGTGGAGAAAATCACAGAGCGTACAGGTTTGAAAGAATTGATTTTAGATATGGATAGCTCAGTAAGTCCCACCTATAGAAATCAAGATGGTTCAAAATACAATGGTCACTTTGGATGTTCTTGCTAGAGAAAGAAGATTATCAGTATGCCATTCGTCTCAAATCAAATAACAAACTCGTTGAACAGATTGCACACTTGTTGACACGCCCAGTGGGATGGCTATCGACAAAACCTTTGGTCTTATATCACAGCTTCTATTATTACCCGAGTACGTGGAAACGAGCCCGTCGTGTGGTGGCCAAGGTCGAATGGCATCGGGGAGAGGTTTTCCAAGATATGGATTTTTGGTCACGAATATGAGACTTTCAAACAAGAATGAGGTCAGGTTTTACAATAAACGAGGCACAGCGGAACAGTGGATCAAAGAGGGCAAGTATGCACTGAATTGGACACGATTGTCTTGTCAGAGCTTCAAAGCCAATCAGGTCAGATTGCAGTTTTTTTCACTGGCCTACAATTTGAGTAATTTTTTCAGACGACTGGTCCTTCCTCGTCAAATCAAACACTGGACTTTGACCACGATCCGAGACAAGTTTATCAAGATCGGGGCCAGGATGATTTCTCATTCCAGATACGTAATTTTCCAGATGGCCGAAGTAACTGTCTCAAGACAATGGATGGCAAAAGTGCTCAGTAATATTCAAAGCTTTCGATTGAGGCACAATGTCTGGTGAAAAAGTGAAATTGAAAAATCAAATCTTGGTCACTATTCAAAATACTGTGCTGCCGTACGTCGAAAAATTACGATTTGTGACAATGTTCAGTAAAACTTTGGTGATTTTTCCTGAAAATTATCTGAAACCTATGAAAATTGACTGGGCAATGTCTCATTTCTCATTATCCAGGAAAAAAACGTTGAAATTTGTCTGTTGCCCTCTAAAATTAGGAGCTTATATGGGAAATGCGGGTTGAAAATGAGATACTTTGAGGGCATGTAGATTATAGATATTGCCAAAGAACTAAAAGTCAGCCATCAGACAGTTAGTAAAATGCTGAAAGAGGAAATATCCAAACTCCGTAGTAAAGCACGGACTAAAGAAGGATTGCTTCTGATATTTTTCGCTTGGAAATGCGGGTTAATAGATTTGTTTACTAGGAAGGATTAGATCAGATGATAGGCTTTGTTTTGAAAATATTTTTATTACGTAGTTTGAAAGTGGTGATATTTTTGTCATCATTGCTTGTGACAACGATTGATTATTGTGCGAAAGAGTCTTCTTCAAGTTATCGTACGGCAGATATGACTACCTATAAGTCTAAGGTGGAACCTATTTTGAAAAAGTTTTGCTACGATTGTCATGGCCCAAAAAAAGCCAAGGCTGATTTACGCTTAGACACACTAAATCCAAATTTATTGGAAGGTGAAGATGCAGAAAAATGGCAGGAAGTTTTAGATGCGATCAGTGTGGGGGACATGCCACCTGAGAAAAAAGAACAACTTTCGACAGCACAAAGACACGTGGTGACGGAATGGATGTCATCCGAATTAAAAAAAGCTACTGAAGTAAAATGGCAATCACAAAAACACACATCTTTTAGAAGGATGACAAAGTATGAGTATGCTTATACCTTACAGGATTTATTAGGTGTGTCAGTTGACATCAAAGATAATATGGCAGAAGAACTTTATTCACCAGAAGGGTTTCAAAACAACTCTAAATTACTTTTTGTTTCACCGTCTCAATTTGATGCCTATCAAGCGATCAGCTTGGAAGCTTTAAAGAGATCCATATTCCCAGGTGATCAACCGAAACAATTTTGGTATTCGATTCCTGTAAGATACCCTGAGCCTCTTCCTAAGCCCCGTTTCAATGTACTGAGTTTAGTGAAGTCTGAAGAGAAGCCGAAAATACCAAGTATAGATTCAGGTGTGTCTATTCCATTTGATTATAGATTTGGTGGTCGAGAAAATGATTTTATGTTTAATTTGGGACAGGACTTACCTGACACGGGTATTGTTCGTGTGAGGATGCGAGTCACAAAAACTAGTGAAGGTAAAAAACATCCTCGAATACGTGTTAAATTTGGTTGGTGGGCGACACATTCCAAGACGGAGGAGATGATAGTTGCAAAAATTGATGTTGATTCTCCTAATGGAAAGCCAACATTTTATGAGTTTAATATTGATCTTGCTCAAGTGCCACGAAATCCATTTAGAAAAATGTCAGACAAGGATCCACGTGGTCATAGAATGCATAAATATGAAAAAATTTACACCGCCAATATCGACTCATCTTTAACGACGGGTTCTAGATCAACCCCTAAAGATATAGCGACATTCAATATAGATTATATTGAAATGTCACCACCACTATATGAGAAATGGCCTCCTCACAGTCACAGTAATATTTTTATAACGAGTAAAAATAGCGCTAATAAACCAGTTTACGCAAAAGAAATAATCAAAAGTTTTATGACGAAAGCTTATAGGCGACCTGTTGAAAATGATGAGTTGAATAGAGCCTACGTTTTGTATGAGAAGATTGAAAAAAATAAAAAATCTTTTCAGGATTCTATTTTAAAAGTATTGTCAATTATTCTTTCTTATCCGGAATTTGTTTATCTGGTTGAAGATAAAAGTAGTGGAAAAGGTAATGATGTTTCGGATTATGAATTGGCATCAAGGTTGTCATATTTTATATGGTGCAGCATGCCTGATGATGAATTGTTGAATTTAGCTAAAAGTAAAAAATTAAACAATCCTTCTGTACTGTCAAAGCAGTTAAAACGAATGCTGAATGATTCCAAGGCAAAGCGATTTTCGGAGAAATTTTCATTTCAGTGGTTAGGCCTTGAACAACTAAAGTTGCTTTGTGTTGATAAAAAAACACATTCTTCTTATGACAATGGTTTAAAAGAAGCTATTGCCGAAGAACCATTTCATTTTTTTAATGAAGTTTTGAATAAAAACATGTCTATATTGACATTTATAAATTCTGATTTTGTTATGGTCAATGCACGATTAGCTAGGCATTATGGGATAAAAGATGTCTACAGTCATGATTTTCATAGAGTTAAAATAGAAGAAAAACATCACAGAGGTGGTGTTCTGGGCCAGGCAGCATTTTTATCAGCAGCTTCTGATGGAAAAGATTCTCATCCTATAAAAAGAGGAATGTGGCTGCTTGAGCGTATTCTTGATGATAGTCCACCTCCACCTCCTGCATCAGCTCCTGCCATTGATGATGAAGATCCATCGCTTGTGGGTTTGACCCTCAAACAGAAGCTTGAAGTACATCGGTCACGTGAAGTGTGTATGGATTGTCATAAAAAGATAGACCCATGGGGAGTTGTCTTTGAAAATTACTCGGCTATTGGTGGATGGAGAGAAAAAGTCACTCGAAGGGGAATAAAATCTGTGAATGTGGATTCATCGGTCACGCTGACGGATGGTAATAAACTTAAGGGCATTAAGGATTTACAAACTTATCTACTCACCCACAAAAAAGATAAATTCGTAAAAGGATTTATCCACAAGATGTGTTCTTATGCCCTCGGTCGTTCACTCGGTTATGGTGATCGTGAAGAGGTTGATTTGATATATGATCAATTCAAGAAAGCAAATTATAAGTTAGCAGATTTAGTAGGTTTGATAGTTACCAGTGAATTATTTAGAACAAAATAGGAGTAAAACGTGATTGATAAACTTCGTATGAATAGACGGTATTTTCTTAAGGGTGTGGGCGTGGCGATGGCTTTACCGATGCTTGATATAATGGCAGAGCCCAAAAGTTCTCAAAAACAGAGTCCAAAACGCTTGGCATGCTTTTATGTACCCGATGGAGTTGCCTTGCCACCCAAAGAGGATCCTGCTCATAAAGATTGGAATTGGTTTCCACTGGGGGATAAAAACAATTACAAATTTACCAAATCACTACAGTCAATGCAGGGTTTGAGGGAAGAGACCACAATCATTTCAGGTTTGTCTCATCCACCTACAAGAAATAAGCACGGACATGCTTGTGCTGGGGCTTTTTTGACAGGAACCTTCGTTGGTCCTAAAGGAAAATATAACACAATTTCAATCGATCAATTATATGCAAATTTAGTTGGTAAACATACTCGCATTTCATCTTTAGTGATGTCAACGGATGGTGGAGTAGGCACACCAACTTCTAGCCAGACAATGTCATTTAACAGTGGTGGTCGTCCCATTTCGGCAGAATCAAGTCCAAAAAGGCTTTTCAATCGTATGTTCGTGACGCCAGGTGCGGAGGAGTTGAGTGATTTGGCTACAAAAAAAAGTGTTCTAGATTCTGTATTGGAAAATAGTAAAGTTTTACAAAAAAAATTAGGAAAGGTTGATAAAGAACGTTTTGATCATTACTTGGAAGCCGTGAGAGAAGTGGAAAAAAGACTTAAAAAATCTGAAGAATGGGTCAATGTTCCAAAACCCAAAATTGATGCAGAAATAAATTCTGATGTTCTTCCCGGAGAAGCTAGGGCGTATGTCAGAACAATGTACGATTTGATTTGGTTGGCATTTCAAACAGATAGTACTCGTGTGGCCACGTATCAAATTGCTCAAGAAGGTGCTTATGGTGTGAGTGACAATCTTGCCACAGCTGTTGGTTTTAGGAAAGGGCACAGTTTAACTCATGCGACCAAAGATAAAGATGGCTGGAAAAACTTAGGGATATACGATCAATTTTTAGCCGATGAATTTGCCCATTTTATAAATAGATTAAAATCGACTAAAGATAGTATTGACCCATTGCTCGACAACACACTTTGCTTGTATGGTTCAGCAAGTAGTAAATACCATACATCTAGAAACTATCCTTTAATACTAGCAGGAGCAAAGAATTTAAAATTAAAACATGGTCAATTTTTAAAGTTTGATGAAGAAAAAACTCAACTTTCCAACCTTCATTTGACAATGCTGCAGCAACTTGGAGTTGAGGTGGAAAAGTTTTCAGATAGTACAGGTACTTTTTCAGAAGTTCTGTTGTGAAACAAAATTTAAAGTGAAAGTGAATGATGAAATATAAATTATTCCTCTTCAGAAAAATCTGTAGGTCATTTCATACTCTACCAATTCGCATCGGATAACATTTTGAAAATCAGTAATTTCAATAATAAAAGCATGGGTAGTCATTTATTTTTATTTAATGTCTATCTAGCCTTTTGCACATTTTACCACTAAATCCAGTTGAGATATGATCAAAGCGATAAAGTCATAAAGTAAAAAAAGCTCGTCTACCGAAGAAATGTT
>Ga0316192_10000526_pt1 | contig 28103 bp, 19 predicted proteins | sample MerIslwburrow_MG_FD_204931 | JGI IMG/M metagenome (GOLD analysis project Ga0316192, IMG submission 204931) | Coastal sediment microbial communities from Maine, United States - Merrow Island worm burrow | ecosystem: Environmental > Aquatic > Marine > Coastal > Sediment | place: USA: Maine...
GGCGCCAGCTCGCAAGCACGGTGCAATTCGTCGCATTCGTGGCAGGCGGTCATTTCAGCAACAACAGTTACTGTGGGCTCGGACATACTCATAAGAGGGCGGATTATCCATTGTTTCCAGGCTGCCTGCCAGTCCCGCAGGGGCCTGATATTTTTTAATCGAAGCGGTATAGTTCGGTTGAATTGACGCGCCTATTGCCGGAGGAAGAATGAAACATACTGTTAGCCTGCTCACCGCACTGTTTCTGGTGCTAGGAATAGTTTCCCATGCCGCTTCAGCGGAAGGCCTGAATGTCGTCTACAGCGGCAAGTGGCCGCCCTATGCCGACGCCAACCTGCCGCAACAGGGACTGGGTGTCGACCTGGTTACCACCGCGCTGCAAAGGGCCGGCTACGAGACCTTTCTCAACATCGACTCACTGGACCGCATTCTGGAAGGCGGCAAACTCGGTGTGTATGACGTGTTCGCGACACCCTGGTACAGCGACGAACGTAACGAATACCTGTACTACAGCAAACCCTATCTCCAGTCCTACATACGCTTTGTGAAGAAAAAAGGCACCGATTTCGAGTTCAACGACTTTAACGATCTGAAAGGAATGATGATCGGCATCGTGCAGGACTATGCCTACGACGAAGAATTCAACCAGTCATACCAGCTGACCAAAATCAGCGAGCGCAACCTTATACAGAACCTGCTCAAACTGAAGCAGGGGCGTCTGGATCTTGCGGTGGACGACGAGCTGGTGCTGTTATACGAGATCAACCAGTACATGCCTAACAGTATGCGAGAGTTCGAGTTCCTTCCCAAGCCGTTAGCGGTACGAGGGGTCCACATCGGGGTTAGTCGAGAAAACCCCAATCACGAAAAAATTGCAGCCGCTTTTGACAAGGCGATTGAAGCAATGAAGAAAGACGGCAGCTACGACAAAATCATCCAGAAGCACTACGCCTATATAAAGAAACCGGCAAGCCAGTAGAAATTCAGTACGAGCGGTCTTCCACTGGAACCTCATCCTTCTGGTCAGCGGTCTCGCCTTCGCCAAAAACCTCCTTGATCCAGGAAAACAGGTTCTTTTCTTTCGGTTTTGTTTCTACCACCGGGGGCTGTGCTTCAACCTCAATTTCGGGTTCCTCTATTTCTATTTCGGATTCCTCGGGGGCATTCATACTGTCCTGCAGTGCTACCAGACGACTATCCCCGGGAAGAATCCGGGAACCCCGGGCTATATATTTTTGGGCCTTATCCTTGTCCTGGCGCTCAAGCGCCTCCCAGCCCATTGCGACGTAGCGCTCGACAATTTGATCAATCCCGAACAGGGCTGCATTGTTAGCGGGTTCCAGTTCAAGGACTTGCTGATAGTACTGGTAGGCATTGTTATTTTCCGGGATCAGCAGACGGTCGCTGCGTAGAGCCCGCTGTGCCAGGGAAAGCAACTTTATGATTCTATCTTCACGGGAAACAGGCCTGGGTACGCTGCTTACCTCGACAACCGCCACTTCTACTTCAACCTTGCTGTCAGTTACCAGCGCCTGCTCTGTCATTGCAGTGTCTTCCTGTTCGGCAGCAGGTTCTGGCGGCTGGGCCACATCGGCTGCATCCGTTACAGGCTGAGCACTCGCGACAATAACACTCGGCGCTGTTACGGCTGCTGCAGGGGCAGGCTCCTCAGGGATGTTCTGAGCTGTTGCTGTCACGCTGGCCGCTGTTGCCGACTCATCGCTGCGTGATACCTTCTCTGTGTCATCACGCTGCGCAAACTCATCACTTACCCGGGACTCATCCGCTTTATCTTCTTTATCCTCGAAGCTTTCAGGGCCTGATGACTCAAGCTCTTTATTGTCACCTGCGCGCGCAATCAGCAGCGGGGGTTCATCCGCTGCTATCGTTACACTGGCAGTTTCCAGGCGATCTTCGAGCATCACGCTGTGATGACCGATAACCTCCTCCTCAGTGGAATCCGGTAACAATACCGCTGCCAACGCCGCCAACGCCAACACGCCGAACCACATGCCAGACTTGCCCTTGAACCAGGGGTGATTCTCAAATCTTTGTTCGACCTTATCTCTACAATGACGAAGCTTCGCGCCCAGCCCAAGGGTATCAAACCGCCTGCCCTCCTTTGTCACACGCTCTTTCACATGCGCAATAGCATTGGTAAGGTAAGGCTCCCAAAGCTTCTGCGGTACTGAATTTGTACCCCACGCGGGTATCCTCGCCCGTTCAGGACGCTGGCGTTGCCCGCGTTGAACTGGACCCACAGCGGATGACGGTCGATTCCTCTGTCGATGAAGCGCCCCTCTGTTCCCCGAACGCCCGGACACTACCCGGGAACTTGCTCTTGCAGCTCCAGGACCGCTCTGCCCAGAGTTTACAGCTGTCTGCTTTGTGTACCAGGTGTCCGTTCTTTCCTCTATCTTTGCTACCGCCTCAGGGGGCACCGGAACAACAAGCGGCGGCTTTTCCGGGTCGGCGCGCAGCGCCAGATCGTCAGGTGTCAGTGTTTCGTTCTCCAGCTCAGGCACCAACCCCGCATCTACCGTATCCGTAGCGGCGGCCTGATCACCACCCAGCGGCGCCAACTGCTCCGCGCGCAACGCTTCCGCAACCTCCAGGACATCATTCCGGTCCAGTTTATGCTTTTTCTCCATAAACCCATCCAGCAACAACCGCGTACATATCTTGTTGACATGCCGCGGCACCCCTTTGCTGAAACGGTAGATTTCAAGCACCGCTTCCCCGGTCAGTTCCGGATCACCCTTCCAGTCCGCTTTGCGCAAACGGTGTTCCATATAGGCCCTGGTGTCCGCCAGGCACAGAGGCTCGAGATGGCAGACACCGATCACCCGCTGCTGGAACTGCTCCATCGACGGTTCTTGCATCAGGCCATGCAACTTTTCCTGCCCGACAAGAAACAGCTGCAGCAGCGGACGCGAGCCCATCTGCAAATCCGCCAGCAGCCGCAGCTCCTCGAGTGCTGCGTAAGCAAGACCCTGGGCCTCATCGATAATTAGCAGCACCCGTCTGCCGGACTGTGTCTGTTCGACAAAATACTGTTTGAGGCGCGTAAGGAGGGTTGCCTTGTCCACACCCTCGACATCAATGCCGTAGGAATACGCGACTACACGCATCAGGTCTGTCGCCTCCACGTTGGCACTTGCTACCCGTGCAGCAACCACCTCGGTGTGTTCGAGTTCGGCCAGAAACACCTGGGTGAGGGTGGTTTTCCCGATACCCGACCGACCGGTAACCATAATAAAGCCCTCACCAAGCCTGAGGGCGTATTGAAGGTAAGCATGGGCCCGGTCGTGGCTGGGATGGCGAAAACAGAATTTTGGGTCTGGTGTTAACCTGAAAGGGTTGTCGCTCAGATTGTAGAATACTTCAAACATAACTAACTTAACCCCCGGTAGCTATTCTTGTTTTTATTGTAAAACTTTGGGATTCCTCGGAGTCATTGTAGCATATCCAGCACTCATCAGACCTACTACCAGCACATGTTTACCCGTCGCCAGGAGAAGGATTGTTGAACGGGCTTCGCTACCGGGGATTAAGCATGCATCAGGGTGGGGGATATTTAGAATTAATCTGATTTTTTAATAAGTTAACTAATAAATTCCGGCGAGACCGGGCTGGCGGCCAGCAGGTAGTACTCAATTCGTCAGCAGGCGGGTGAGACTACAACGCCTGGGCTCCGGCAGCTGATGCCGTGTCTGCCAGGGCCGCATGAGCGGCGGCCAGGCGCGCCACCGGCACACGCGGGCCGGAGCAGGACACATAGCTGAGCCCAATGCTATGACAGAAGCGGATCGAATCCGGATGTCCGCCATGCTCACCACAGATACCCACTTTCATACCCGGGCGCGTCTGCCGGCCCCAGTCAACAGCCAGTTGCATCAGCTGACCCACTCCCTTGGTATCCAGCACCTCGAACGGATTGTCCTGCAGTATGCCGCGTTCGTTATACATCGGCAGGAACTTGTTCTCGGCGTCCTCGCGCGAGAAAGAAAAGGTCGCCTGGGTCAGATCATTGGTACCGAAAGAGAAAAACTCGGCCTCTTCGGCCAGACTGCCGGCCCGCATGCAGGAACGTACCACTTCCATCATGGACCCGAACTTGAAGTCCACTGTCAGGCCGTACTTGTCTTCGACCACCATGTGTACGGCATCGACATAACTCTTGACCCGGTTCAGTTCCTGCGCGGTACACACCTGCGGCACCATGATTTCGGGATGGACGTCAAAGCCCTCCTGGTGGCATTCGGCCGCGGCCTCCAGTATCGCAGCGATCTGCATGGAATAGATCTCCGGGAAAGACAGTCCCAGGCGCACGCCGCGATGACCCAGCATCGGGTTCACTTCGTACAGGGCGCGCACCTTTTTCAGCATGGCTTCTTTCTTCTCGATCGCCTCATCAACCAGACGCGGATCAGTCAAACATTCTACGCTGGGCTGTTCCCGACCGCTGTACATGAACTGCACGGCATCGGACAGGATAGTCATGCCCATCACGGTTTCCTTCAGGTGACGCAGCTGATCCAGTTCCTCCGTCAGCTGTTTTTCCGCCGGCAGGAACTCGTGGATGGGCGGATCCAGCAGACGGATGGTCACCGACCGCGGCGCCATGGCCTTGAAAATTCCCTTGAAGTCCTCGCGCTGGATCGGCAGCAACTTATCCAGTGCCGTCTGCCGGTCCTCGATAGTTTCGGCAACGATCATTTCAATAACAATAGGCAGCCTTTCCATATCGTTGAACATCCGTTCGGTACGACACAGACCGATACCCATGGCACCGTATTTGAGCGCCCGCTCGGCATCGTGTGGTGTATCGGCATTGGCCATGACCTTGAGTCGGGCTGTTTCATCAGCCCACCCCAGCAGGATTTCCAGTTCAGAAGAGAAATCCGCTTCGATCATCGGTACTTCGCCAAGATAGACGTCACCGGTGGTACCATCAAGGGTAATCAGGTCACCCTCGCTGATAGTCTGCTCACCGACAAAAGCCTTGCGCATATTCACATCAACATGAATACCCTCGGCGCCCGCCACACAGGGCTTGCCCATACCGCGCGCGACAACCGCCGCGTGCGACGTCTTGCCGCCGCGTGCCGTCAGGATACCCTGTGAGGCAAAAAAGCCATGGATGTCTTCGGGCTTGGTCTCCTCGCGGATCAGAATGACACGCTGCCCGCCGCGCCCCTGCTGTTCGGCACGATCGGCATCGAACACGGCGTGTCCCACTGCCGCACCCGGTGACGCGGGCAGACCGCGCGCCACCGGTGTACTGTGGGCGGCGGGATCAAGGCGCGGAAACAGCAGCTGTTCCAGCATGTCGGGCTGAATACGTAACAGCGCCTGCTGTTTATCGATCAGACCTTCACGTGTCATTTCCACCGATGTGCGCACCAGCGCCGTGGTATTCATCTTGCCGTTGCGGGTCTGCAAGCAGTAGAAACGTCCCTTCTCGATGGTGAACTCGAAGTCCTGTACTTCCCGGTAGTGGGTTTCCAGCCGTTCGCGCAGGGTCTGCAGCTCCCGATACATGTCCGGCATTTCTTCCTGCAGCATATCCATCGGCTTGGGAGTGCGGATACCGGCTACCACGTCTTCACCCTGTGCGTTCACCAGGTACTCGCCGAACAGACTGTTTTCGCCGGTATCGGGATAACGGGTAAAGCCAACACCCGTTGCACTATCGTCACCCAGGTTGCCGAATACCATAGTGACCACGTTGACCGCAGTGCCGTTGGCCATGTCCTGCGTAATGTTGAACTCGCGCCGGTAGTCCACCGCACGCTTGCCCATCCAGGAATCGAAAACCGCCTTGACAGCGATCTCCAGTTGTTCCATCGGATCATCCGGAAAGGCCTTGCCGGTTTCGCGCTCCACCACTTCCAGGAAGCGGTCGGAGATCTCGCGCAGGTCGCGGGCTGTGAGCGTATCGTCCCTTTTGGCGCCGGCCTTTTCCTTGACGGACTCGAATTCGGTATCGAAGGCTTCGTCCGACACACCCAGCGCAACTTTGCCAAACAGTTGTATAAAGCGGCGATAGGCATCCCAGCCGAAACGTTCATTGCCGGTCTGCGCGATCAGCCCCTTAAGGGTTTCGATGTTCAGTCCGAGGTTGAGAATGGTATCCATCATGCCCGGCATGGACATGGCCGAGCCGGAGCGTACCGAAACCAGCAGGGGATTCTCTCCGGCGCCGAAGACCTTGCCGGTTTTCTCTTCGAGTGTCCGCATCTGCGCACGGACTTCATCCATGACTCCGGCGGGCAGATCGTGCTCGGCATTATCCAGGCAATACAGGCACGCCTCTGTGGTGATAACGAAGCCGGGCGGCACATTGATACCGATCTGGGTCATTTCGCACAAGTTGGCGCCCTTGCCGCCAAGCAGCATTTTATCCTTGCCGTCACCCTCTTCGAATGCAAAGACGTACTTCCCCGGGTTATTCATACGGTATCTCCTGGTAACACAGTAATAATCTGGCCGGGCGACCTTTGCTTCCTGGTACCCTTCAACCTACAATCATAACAACTAGGGAAAGTAGTTGTATACGCTGAACACTCCATGACACGAAACCTTTATATAACCGGCGCAGAAAGCGGCAGCGGCAAGTCCGTCATCGTGCTGGCGATGATGGAGTACTTTTCCGGACACACCGGCAAAACAGGATTTTTCAGGCCAGTCACGCGCAGCGGCGAACAGCGCGATCAACTCATACACCTGGTGACGCAACGCTATCAGATCGATTCAGCTTATGAGGATCTGTATGGATGCAACAGCGACGTCGCGCGCCGGCTGATCGCAGAGGAGCGCTACGACGAGCTGCTGAAGCGGATTCTGGAAAAGTACCGGCGCCTGCAGACACAATATGATCGTGTGCTGTGCGTGGGAACCGACTATTCCGGCGCTTATGCGGCTCTCGAATTCGACTTCAATACCGATGTCGCCAATAACCTCGGCTGTCTCATCATGCCCGTGGTACGTGGCAGCGGGCGCAGTAACGACGAGATCCAGGACGCAGCCGCCGGCTTTCTGAAATCCCTGCAGGAACGCCACTGCGATATTCTGGCGAGCGTTATCAATAGCGTGGCCCGCCCACAACTCGATGAACTGAAATCACGCTTTGAGCACACCAGGCTAAGTACGGCACCGGTTTATCTGGTACCTGAAGAGCCTGCGCTGTCCAGACCCACCGTCGGTGATATCGTGCACAGTCTCGAGGCCCGGGTCATTTATGGGGAAAGCGACAGCCTGAACCGGGAAATTATGCACTACAAGGTGGCCGCAATGCAAATACCGGATTTTCTCGACCGCCTCGAACAAGGCAGTCTTGTGATGACCCCGGGCGACCGTGCCGACATTATTCTGGCGTGCCTTACATCGTATCCTTCCACGGCCTGTCCGCAGATAGCGGGCCTGTTGTTAACCGGCGGCCTCACGCCCGCCCCCCAGCTGGAAAAACTGCTTGCCGGGCTGGGCAAGCCCCCGTTTGCAGTACTGGGTACGGCCAGCGATACCTTTACCACAGCGATGAACGTGAGCCAGGTAAGCAGTGCGCTGACGCCGGAGAATGAGCACAAGATTGCCGCGGCACTCGGCCTCGTGGAAGCTAATATACAGCTGCCGGAGCTCGAACGGTTTCTTGCCAGCGAACGCGATACCCGCGTAACACCGTTGATGTTCGAGTACGAACTGGTACAGCGGGCCAGGACACAAACGCAACACATTGTGTTACCCGAAGGCAGCGAGGAACGTATTCTTCGCGCTGCCGAGATCCTGGCGTTGCGTGGCGTGGCAAAGGTGACCCTGTTGGGTAACAGCGACGAAATACAACAGAAGATTAAGGCACTGGGGCTGCACCTGGAAGGGGTCGATATTATTGACCCCCTGCACTCGGAACTGCGCGAGCAATACGCCGACACCTACTACAGTCTGCGCCGGCACAAGGGCATTTCGCGCGATATGGCCCTGGACAGCATGGCGGATGTCAGTTATTTCGGAACCATGATGGTGCATCATGCACAGGCGGACGGCATGGTGTCGGGCGCCGTACACACCACGCAGCATACCATCCGCCCGGCCTTGGAAATCATCAAGACCCGGCCGAAAACTTCGATTGTGTCCAGTGTCTTTTTCATGTGTCTGGAGGATCGGGTGCTGGTCTACGGCGACTGCGCGGTCAACCCGGACCCCGATGCACAACAGCTGGCCGATATCGCCGTCAGTTCGGCCGACACAGCACGCCTGTTCGGTGTCGAACCGCGCATTGCCATGCTGTCCTATTCCACCGGTGCATCAGCTAAGGGCGCGGCAGTGGACAAAGTACGCGAAGCGACACAACTCGCCAGGGCACTGCGATCCGATGTCATGATTGAAGGGCCGATACAATACGATGCTGCGATCGACGCCGGTGTCGCCAGAACCAAGCTGCCCGAAAGCCAGGTCGCCGGCAACGCAACGGTGTTTATCTTTCCCGATCTCAACACCGGCAACAATACCTACAAGGCCGTGCAACGCTCGGCGGGTGCGGTGGCCATCGGACCGGTTTTACAGGGCCTGAACAAACCGGTGAATGACCTCAGCCGCGGCTGCACGGTCACCGACATCGTTAATACGGTGGCGATTACCGCCGTGCAGGCACAGTCAGGCAGTGCACCGTGATCAAGGTACTGGTGATCAACTCAGGCAGCTCTTCCATCAAGTACCAGCTTTTCGATATGGATGGCGGGACGGTACTCGTATCCGGTGCTGTTGAGCGCATCGGCGAAGCGGAAAGTCTGCACTGGCAACGGGTGCACACGGGTGATAACGTCGCCGGGAATCACGACAAGCAACGTATTGCTGATCACCAGGAAGCACTGATGCGTATCGACACCCTGTTGCGTGAGTCCGCGGCGCTCACCGCGCTATCGGAACTGTCTGCCATCGGGCACCGCGTAGTACACGGTGGTGAATCCTTCCGTGAGCCCGCGCTGATCGATGCAGCGGTAGTGGAACAGATCCGGGACATGGTTCCGCTCGCGCCACTGCACAATCCGGCTAACGTCATGGGCATCGAAGTCGCCCTGCAGCATGCACCGGATACCCCCCAGGTTGCCGTGTTCGATACCGCTTTCCACCACTCCATTCCCGAGCACGCCTGGCGCTATGCCCTGCCCGACCGTCTATACACGGAACAGCGGGTACGCCGCTACGGCTTTCACGGCACATCGCATGGCTACGTGGCAAAGCAGGCCGCATGCTGGCTGGGAAAGCCGCTGGAGTCACTCAATCTGATTACCCTGCACCTGGGCAATGGTGCCAGTGCAGCTGCCATTGCCCGGGGACAAAGCGTGGATACATCGATGGGTATGACACCACTCGAGGGGTTGGTCATGGGCACCCGCTGTGGCGACATAGACCCGGCTATCCTTTTCTACCTGGGTCGCACAACCGGCATGGATAACGATGAGATCGAATCCCTGCTCAACAAGGAAAGCGGGCTTAAGGGCATCTGTGGCAGCAATGACATGCGCGAAGTCATTCGCCTGGCCGACGCAGGCGAAACACAGGCCCGGCTTGCGCTGGATATGTATTGTTACCGTATAAAGAAATACATCGGCGCCTATTACGCCGTGCTGGGCACGCTGGATGCCGTGGTGTTTACCGGCGGCATTGGCGAAAACGCCGCCCGGGTGCGTGAGCAATGCTGCGCAGGGATGGAAGCACTGGGAATCACGCTGGACAGGAAGAAAAACGCCTCTTCGGACAGTAAGAGCTTCGACATACACGGGGAAGCATCCCCGGTCAGCCTGCTCGTGATCCCGACAAACGAGGAACTGGAAATTGCTCAACAAGCCGTTAGCTGTATCCAGGCTACAGGGTGGCGACCGTGAGCTGGCAACAACTTGTCTCCGCATTCAGGGAAAAGCGCAATCAACGCAAGGCCGACAAGGCGGCGGCGCGCACCAGAGACCGTGAACTGCTGGACGCTATTGAACACGTGGTCAACGAAATCAATCCCCGTATCCGGGCGATAGGCGGCTACCGGAAAAAGCTCAGGCCCTGTGTGGAGACCACCCTCAGCTATTGCTCCGACCTGGTTACCCGCGTACCGGAGAGCGTTGAAGTCAGCAGTAACTCCTGGGGCAGAGACCCAATGGTCAAGGCGTTCTTCTCCGGGAAAGAGGATTTGCGCCGCGTATTCAGCCACAGCAAGGAGGTGCGTGACTTTTTTGACCAGCATGCTGACGCCGGGCACTGCTACGCGCTGTTGAGTATGGAACGCAAAGAACGCACAGTCCTGGGCATGGAAATGCACGGCGACGTAATCAGGCGGGATGTTAAGCAAATAGCTGTAAACTTTACAGACCACCGGGTGGTCACGCCTTCCTCAAGTGAGTTGGAACTTAGAAATAATCTTGAACGACGCGCTTTTGAAAATCTGATCGCTTATGCCCTGGAAAGGATTGCCGGGCTGGTCGCCGCGCGGCATTCGCTGGAAGAGCAACAACAATTGCTGGAAATGCAACTCAAAGTCGCACACCTGAGGAGTCAAAGTCTTGAGCCTCTGATCGGTGACAAAGACAGCGGTACTATCGATATCGAAGTCCTGCGCAAGCAGTCAGCACACACAGGACAGGCGCGTGAGCAGACCAGCGCCAGACTCACAACTCTGGAAGACTACATTGATCGCATTGCAGAGGTTCTGGGTGCCCCGCAAACACATCTCAGGCTGGATTCTATCTCCATGCGCCTGAGTAAAATGAACATCAAACTGGACCAACAACCGGCCGATACCGGTCAAGCCCTGCAGCTTATCGAAGCGTCTCTCGGCGAGCGGCTGAAACGCGTCCTGTTAATCACCAGATTCCCGCGCGACGATCTGTTACCGAGGCAGGACTTTCTCGCGGATACAACGAAACGGTACTAGTGGGCCTGCGTTTTTCTACCTATGTACATCGCCTCATCCCGACACCCTTTATGTACATCTCCGATACGTCCTTCCTCACGATAAAAAACGACCTGTAATCCGGAAAACAGTTGCAACAGTTCCTGTTCAGCCAATCTGAACTCCATCTGTTGCGGTCCTCGATTGGAAACACGTTGTTGGGTAAAGGTCTGGTAATAGATCAAACCGCCCGGTTTCAGCGCCTGGATCAATGCAGGAACAATTCCACGAGCGAGAAAATAACTGACAATGACTACATCAAACGTTCCCGGATCGGGGGGATACGTCTCAACGTCTCTCACCTTGGCTTGAATGGGTAACTGCAGCTTGAGCGCCGTCTCTTGCAAAGACGCGACAGCAACATCAGCAATATCCCAGGCATTCACTTGCAAACCCTGTTTCGCCAGCAGGATGGCATTGGCACCCAGACCACAAGCCAGGTCCAGTGCACGGCCCCTTTCCGGCAACAGGTGCAGGTTTTCCCTCAAGACCTGCGCTGCATGCAGTTCATCCTGAGCAGTGCTATAACGTTCATTCCACTTTTCTTTGATGTCCATATAACACGCCCCGGGGCGGTGAGACGAAAGAATTACCCGGCAAGGTTGGCGAGCGCCATTGATGACCTGTCAACTATTTGTCAGGGACCGGTTCCATTTATCGCAACTTCATCAACAAACCAGAAATCCGGCTGAACAAGATTAACCGGCAACGGTTCTCCTGCGCGGACCTTTTTCAGGGCATCATATTTGTTAGTACCGGTTGCGATAACGATACATTCAGCAGCATTTTTAAGTGTATTTAAACCCATGGACACACGTTCATCCGGTGGTTTAGGCGCATTGTAAACCGGCACTACGCAGCGCATATCATCCAGCGCGACATTACCGGGGAACAGACTGGCTGTGTGCCCGTCTTCGCCCATACCCAACGCCACAATATCTATTTTGCCCACATCTTTAATTAATGCTGCATAACGCGCTGCGGCCAACTCAGGTCCGAGCTCGGCGGAGATAGCATGAAAATTCTCGACGGGATTTTTCTGTCGTGCAAAAAGCTTGTCAATGATCATGGTGTCATTACGGTCTTTATGACCAGGCGGATAACAACGCTCATCTCCCGGATACCAGTGAATGTTTTTCCATGGCAACGGTTTATCCGCAAGTAATTCAAGACACAGTGCCGGTGTACTTCCGCCGGGCAACACAACATGGCATTGATCTTTTTCACTGACACACATCCTGATCTGCTGGAAAAGATAATCAGCCGCCGCCTGTGCTACAGCCTGCGGGTTTGCAAAAACTTTAAAGCTGTCTGTATTCATATCGGCGCTCGCTTTATAGAGGTTGCAGCAAATTGGCGATCAGGCCCGTCCAACCGGTTTGGTGCGCGGCACCGAGTCCGCGCCCGGTATCGCCGTGAAAATATTCATGGAACAGCAAGTAGTCGCGAAAGTGGGGGTCGGTCTGGAATTTTTCACAGTCTCCAAACACAGGCCTTTGGCCCTGCGGATCGCGTAAAAACAATTTGCCGAGTCGCTGCCTGAGCTCCAGCGCCACCTCCTTCAGGCTCAGGGTTTCACCCGAGCCGACCGGGTACTCGATCCTGAAGTCATCGCCGTAGTAATCATGAAACCTGAGCAACGATTCAATCAACAGATAATTGATCGGAAACCAGATCGGCCCACGCCAGTTGGAATTGCCGCCAAACAGCTCGCTTTCCGACTCACCGGCTTCATAGGAGATGCAGTAATGTTCGCCGTTCATGGCAAATTCGAAAGGCTCTTCACCATGCTGCCGCGATAGCGAACGGATACCGTAATCTGACAGAAAGCGCGTCTCCTCGAGCATCCGTACCAGCAGTTGGTGAATGCGCTTGCCACGCAGCAACGATAACAGCATGGTCCGGTGCTCACCAGGCTCGGTCCAGTGCGATACCAGGTTGGCAAGATCAGGGCGATTCTTCAGAAACCAGCGCAGGCGGCCGGCAAAATCCGGCAGGTCCTGGGCATACTTAAAGTTCAGCACCTCCACGGCAAACAATGGCGTCAGGCCAACAATGGATCGAATCTGCAGTGGTACCCGGGATCCATCGGGGAAATTGAGCACGTCATAGTAAAAACCGTCCTTCTCGCTCCACAGGCCCTTGTCCGCAACACGTTTCTCCATCGCCTGGGCCACGTAGAGAAAGTGCTCGAAAAACTTGGTGGCGATATCTTCGTAGACCCGATTGAGCGACAGTGCCAGCTGCAGGGCGATGTGCATCATATTCAGACAATACATGGCCATCCACGCCGTGCCGTCTGCCTGATTGATATGACCGCCATCGGGCAATGGCTTGCTACGATCAAAAATACCGATATTATCCAGGCCGAGAAAGCCGCCATGGAAGATGTTATTGCCGTCGGCATCCTTGCGGTTGACCCACCAGGTAAAGTTCAGCAACAGCTTGTGGAAGACGCGTTCAAGAAAATGCAAATCGCCCTTGTCACCCCGTTGCTGCCGGTCGATCTGGAATACACGCAAGGTCGCCCAGGCGTGTACCGGTGGATTGACATCACCGAAGTTCCACTCGTAGGCTGGCAGTTGCCCGTTGGGATGCATGTACCATTCACGCGTCAACTTGACCAGCTGGTTCTTGGCAAAGTCCGCATCGATCAGGGCAAACGTAATGCAGTGAAACGCCAGGTCCCAGGCCGCATACCAGGGATACTCCCAGGTATCGGGCATGGAGATAATATCGGCGTTGTTGAGATGTTCCCAGTCCTTGTTGCGCCCGGTTGTCCGCTCCTCGGGTGGAGCCGGTTGCCCCGGATCACCGTTCAGCCACTGGGTGACATCAAAATAATAAAACTGTTTGCTCCAGATCATGCCGGCCAGTGCCTGGCGCTGAACATTGCACGCATCTTCGTCGTGCAGGTCTTTCTGCAGGTGAGCGTAAAAAAGGTTGGCCTCGCTAACGCATTGTTCAAACTGTTGCTCAAAGCGCTCGAACGATATGTCTTTGTCAATGCTGGCATCACGATCCAGGCGCAGGCGTATCTGCCGGCTTTCTCCCGGCGGAACTTCGATGCAATAATGGATTGCAGCCCGGGTGCCGGTCCGCGCATTGTTTACGGCTGCATGATCATCATCCACCAGGTAGTCGTGAAAGGCATCCTTGAAATAACCCTCTGCCTCGGGCTGATTATCAAGGCGACGCTTGTTGCTGTCATTGTCGCAAAACAGCAGTGACGGCTGGCCATCGGCGTGCAGTTGCCATTGTCCAAGCTCGGGGTGTTCGGCGTTAATTCCGTTATCACCATTGGCAACCATAACCGGCCGTTCATCACCGTCACCCCAGGACCAGGTGTTACGAAACCACAACTGCGGCAACAAATGGATGGTCTCCATATCGGGTCCGCGGTTGTGTACGGTGACACGCATCAGGATATCTTCGGGATCCGGCCTGGCGTATTCGACGAACACATCAAAGTAACGATCTTCGTCAAACACGCCGGTGTCGATAAGCTCGAATTCCCGGTCCTGCTTGCCGCGCGCGGCATTCTCCTCTACCAGGCGCTGGTAGGGGAATGCGGCCTGCGGATATTTGTAAAGCATTTTAAGGTAAGAGTGCGTGGGCGTGGCGTCGAGGTAGTAATAAAGCTCCTTGACGTCCTCGCCGTGATTGCCTTGCGCGTTGGTCAGGCCAAACAGGCGTTCTTTCAGAAACGGATCGCGGCCATTCCACAGGGCCAGGGACAGGCACAGTCGCTGCTGATCATCACTGATACCGGCAATGCCGTCTTCACCCCAGCGATAGGCGCGCATGCGCGCCATGTCGTGACTGAAATAACTCCATGCATCACCGTCGGCACTGTAATCCTCGCGCACCGTGCCCCACTGACGCTCGCTGAGATACGGACCCCATTTTTTCCAGGCTTTGTCGCCGTTGCGGTCTTCTTCGAGCCGTTGGTGTTCTGGGGTTGGTGTATTCATATACTCAAGCAGCGATTTGTCGGATTACGCTACGCTAATCCGACCTACAGAGAGTGATTATGTTACGTAGGTTGGGTTTACCCGTGCCGGGCACAAGAGCGCAGCGTAACCCAACAATGTCACAAATATAGAAACTGTAGGTCGGATTAGCGTAGCGTAATCCGACAAATCGCTTAAGCAAGTGCCATTGTGGACTGACCCCGGTTTTGTTCAGATGATTACCCAATTTCAGTCCCTGCAAACACGGCCGGTCCGTACAGCGCCGTGCGGTCATTCAATATCACCTTGACCGGCATGTCGCGCATCAGATGTTCCATGCGCCCTTTCGACCAGAAGCCCCTCAGGAAGGTTGCTTCGCGGAAGCGGTCGAGATTCTTCGGCGCAATGCCACCGCCGATATAGACACCTGCCGTAGCCATGATTTTCAGGGCATGATTGCCTGCTTCCACACCGTACAGGTGCACAAACAGGTCGAGCGTTTCGGAGCACACCGGGCAACGGTTATCATGCGCTGCTTTGGAGATTGCCGCGGCCTGATCGCCAGTCCTGAATTCCTCGGCAAGCCAGGCGGGCGTTTCCGCATTTCGGCAATCGTGTAGAAATTCATAGATATTCACCAGCCCCATGCCCGAGACCACGCGTTCCCAGCTGACGTGATGATGGGTCCGTTTCAGGTATTGCAGCAGGGCAATTTCAAGATCTGAGTTGGGCGCGAAATCGCTGTGTCCGCCTTCGGAGGCAAACGGCCGGTGCTGTTCGCCGTTCCAGTAGAGGCCGGCCTGGCCAAGGCCGGTTCCGGCAGAGATAATCGATGCATTGCCGGCCGGAACAGGATTACCTTCGCTGAGCACACAGAAATCCTTTTCTTCCAACGCACTGATACCCCAGGCATTGGCTTCGAGGTCATTCATTAACCAGACCTTGCGAAAACCGATTTCATCGGCCAGCCGCTTTGCGTCCACCAGCCAGGGAAGATTGGTGGTTTCCGCCTGGCCGTTGCGCACTGGACCGGCGATACCAAAACTGGCCCAGTCACAGGCATGATCCTGTTTTTCAACAAACTGGCGCACCACCTCGTCCAGCGAGCCATACTGCTGGCTGGGATATTTCTCCAGTGCCAGCATCTCCAGCCGGGTGCCATCGACTTCAAAGATGGCCAGTGATGTCTTGGTGCCACCGACATCCCCTGCCAGCACCTTCATTGATTCGCCTTCCACTCATAGCCATCCCGTCTCAGCAACTCGTTGGCCTCTTCCGGGCCCTCGCTGTGAGCCGGATAATTCGGAAAACTGCGCGGTGGCAAGGCCTGCCAGACATCGAGAATCGGCTGCACCAGTTCCCAGCACACCTCGATATTGTCAGCGCTCTTGAACAAGGTTGCGTCTCCGCTCAGGCAATCATAGATCAGCGTTTCATAGCCACTGGCCGTGGTGGACTCGTCGAAGTAGTCGTCATAGTCAAAATCCATGCACACGCTTGACACGTTGAAGATAGTACCGGGAACCTTGGCGTTGAATTCCATACTGATGCCTTCATTCGGCTGTATACGCAGAACCAGGTAGTTTGGACCGATATCCTTGCGGCGCTCGCGCGCACCACGGAACATCATGTTGGGGCCGTGCTTGTACTGAATGACGATTTCAGAATATCGCCCCGGCATGCGCTTGCCGGTACGCAGATAAAAGGGCACGCCGGCCCAGCGCCAGGAATCAATCATCAGCTTCATGGCAACAAAGGTTTCGGTACTCGAATCATCGGCAATACCCGGCTCGTCCCGGTAGGCGTGCAAATGATCGCCGTTACCCAGCACGCCCTCACCGTACTGGCCACGCACCGTATCATTTAACACCTGTTCGGGATCAAATGGCTGAATCGCCTTGAGAACCTTGATCTGTTCATCGCGAATGGCATCGGCTTCAAAGGAATTTGGTGGCTCCATGGCGACCACCGACAGCACTGCCAGCAGATGGTTGGCAATCATGTCACGCAGCGCACCGGCCTCTTCGTAATAACTGGCGCGGTCTTCGACACCAAGTGACTCGGCGACGGTAATCTGCACGTGATCGATGTAGCGATGATTCCAGATCGGTTCGACAGTCCCGTTGCCGAAACGGTAGGCCATGATATTCTGCACCGTCTCCTTGCCCAGGTAGTGATCGATGCGATAGATCTGGTGCTCTGCAAAACTCTGATGCAAGCTCATATTCAACCCCCTGGCCGTATCCAGGTCCCGACCAAAGGGTTTTTCGATAATGATGCGCCGCCATTGATCGCCGACTTCTTCCGCCAGCCCGGCCCTGCCCAGCTCGGTTGCGATGATGCCGAAGAAGCTGGGAGGTGTTGCCAGGTAGAAAAGGTAGTTACCCGGCGTGTCCTGCTCCTGGCCAACTTCGAGCAGGAATTTTTTCAGCTGCTGATAACTTTCCGCATTACGAAAGTCGCCGGGCATGTAATAGGCCTTGCCAACATTCGCGTCCCACAAATCCTGGTTGAAACCATCACCGACATAGGATTTGATTTCCTCGCTCAGGGTTTGCCGATAAGCCTCGCTGTCCATCTCCACACGGTCAATGCCGACCATTGCGATCTGTGAAGACAGCAATTTCTGCGCTGCCAGGTTGAAAAGCGCGGGAATCAGTTTGCGCTTGGTCAGATCACCTGCAGCACCGAATATAACAATAACGGCTGGTGGTGCCGCCAGGGACTGACCGGGTTCGTTCATGATCCGTCGCTCGGTTTCTCGTGGTGACCACCGAACTGGAAGCGCATCGCCGACAGCAGTTTGTCACCAAAGTCGGCTTCGCCACGGGAGCTGAAGCGGCTGAACAGGGCCGCTGTCAGCACCGGCGCCGGTGTCCCGGTTTCGATCGCAGCCATGCTGGTCCAGCGGCCTTCGCCGGAATCGGATACGCTGCCGGAGAAATTCGACAGGTCCGGGTTGTCTTTCAATGAAATCGCGATCAGGTCCAGCAGCCAGGATGCCACCACACTGCCGCGCCGCCAGACCTCGGCGACGTCCGCTGTATCGATGTCGAACTGGAAGTCCCCGGGATTCTGCAACGGTGTCGTCTCGGCGTCGATATCATGATCCTGTTGGCCGATATTCGCATGACTGAGAATATTCATCCCCTCCGCGTAGGCCGCCATCATGCCGTATTCGATACCGTTGTGAACCATCTTGACAAAATGCCCGGCGCCATTGGGGCCACAGTGCAGGTAGCCCTGCTCCGACGTTGATGGATTACCGCTGCGACCGGCTGTGCGCTCGATCTCACCGACACCGGGCGCTATGGTTTTAAAGATCGGATCGAGATGGGCGACCACCTGTGTCTCGCCGCCAATCATCAGGCAGTAGCCGCGCTCCAGGCCCCACACACCGCCGCTGGTCCCGACGTCGACAAAGTGAATGCCACCGCTGTCGAGTTCCCTGGCGTGCGCCATATCATCCTTGTAGTAAGAGTTACCGCCATCGATGATGATGTCATCGGCCTGCATGCGCGCGGCCAGATCCTTTATCACGTGACCAACCACGGCCGCCGGAACCATAATCCATACAGCTCGCGGCAGCGCCAGTTTGGCAATAAACTCATCAATATTCGCCGCACCGGTCGCACCTTCCTTTTCCAGCTCGGCGATGGCATTAGCGTCGGTATCAAAAACCACACATTCATGCCCATCTTTCATCAGACGACGGACAATATTTGCCCCCATACGTCCCAGTCCCAGCATACCTAGTTGCATAATGCCTCCAGTTAAGACAATTCAATTATGATTCGAGGACGCTGGCGATCAGCGTTTCGAGCTGCTTAAGTCCGGCCTCTGTGTCTGCTCCCAGGTGAACCCGCAACGCCCGTCGCTTGCGCTCTGCGAGTACGGCAAAATCCCCTCGCGCCTGGGCTGCCTTGACCACGCCAAAGCTGTACTTGTGGTTCGGAACCTGCAAGTCATTTGCATCATCACAGGTGATTTGCAGAAACACGCCGGAATTGGGTCCACCCTTGTAGGCCTGTCCGGTGGAGTGCAGAAAGCGTGGGCCAAAGCCGAGGCAGGTCGCGACCTTGAACGTATCCCGCACACGGTGGCGGATAGCCTGCATCGACTCCGTGTACGCCGAATCCAGGCGATTCAGATAGCCCAGTATGGCAAAGTAGTCACCCGCAGTCAGCCGACCCAGGTGTGCTTTCAGGTAATCAGCCAGGCCGGCATCTTTCCCTGCCAGCGAACGCAGCTCGGCAGCGTTGTGCTCGTCTGTGTAGAGCGCGATGCCATCCGTTTCAAACATCGGGGCTTCAACTGGCAGGAGGCCGGTCTTCTCGTATTCATCTGTCAATTCGCGGGTTACCACTTTGCTGGCTTCCACGTCAGGCTGGTTGAATGCGTTGACGCCAAGCACGGAACTCGCAACCGCCGTAGCAATCTCCCAGCGAAAGAACTCCTGGCCGATGTGGTAGATGTCGGGAACATCGATGCGTATCACCGGATGGCCCACCTGTGCCAGCTTTTCGAGCGCCGCATCCTGCGCCGCATCCGCTGCGCTGGCAAGACGAAGATAGACAAATACCCGGTCGTCACCGTAGTCTTCAGGGCCGGCCAGCGCTTCCCCGTCTACAGGAATCAACCCTTTCCCTTCCTTACCGGTCGATTCGGCCAGCAACTGTTCCAGCCAGGCGCCCATGGTGCTGATGCCGGGAGACGCGACCAGGGTTATCTTGTCGCGGCCGTTGTTGCACGCGGTACCGAGAATTGCACCAAGAATGACTCCCGGATTCTCCCGCACCGGCACACAAGCGGCACAGGCCTCTACCATGATCATGGTCAGGTCGAGGAAACGGCCGATATCCATTCCCATGCCAGCGCCGGGGACCATACCGAAGTTGGACAGGGCGGAATAACGCCCGCCGATACCCGCCACACCGTAAAAGATGCGGTGAAAGCCCTCGGCCTTTGCCAGTTTTTCCAGGTTCGAGCCAGGATCGGTGATGGCAAAAAAATTGTTCGCTGCCGTATCGGTGCCGAGAGCCTCCGAAGCGCGGGTGAAAAAGTACTCTTTGAGGATATTCGGCTCCAGCGTGCTGCCAGACTTGCTGGATACCAGAAACCTGGTCCGGGCGTAGTCGATGCGTTCCTCAACCATCCTGACCTGCGCCGGGTCGGTCGAATCCAGTACGATGAGTTCCGGGTGATCATCGAACGTTCCGAAAGTGTTGCGCAGCACGTCCGGCGCCAGGCTGGAACCGCCCATCCCCAGCAGTACCAGGTACTTCAAATACTGGCCCCTGGCCGCCTCGAAGATTTTTTTCAGATTGCCGAGGTGTTCCTCCTGGTCCTGGGCAATATTAAGCCAGTCCAGCCACTTCGCTTCATCCATGCCGGTCCAGAGCCAGGGATCCCGAGCCCAGAGACGTCGTACCTTGCTGTTCTCGTGCCAATCATCCAGCACGGCATCGACATTCCGGCCCAGGTCAGACGGAAGACTCGATTCCTGGCGCCCCAGATCAGGACCAGCAGATTTCCCGGCGGCCTCGACGGCGCCAAGCAGTTTGTCGAAGGCGTCGACAAACTGCCGGAGCCCGTCTTTGAGCAACTGGTCAGTGACCTTCTCCAGAGAGAGACCGGAGTCCGCCAGGACTCTGAGCACATCATGTTCCGTTTCAACGTAATCCTCGAGACTGCTGCGCGGCTGGCCATGCGCACGGAATGCGTCCATGGTCGCTGGTGGTACCGTATTGACGGTGTCGGGGCCGATCAATTCGTCGATATAAAGGGTGTCAGGGTAGGCCGGGTTCTTGGTGCCCGTGCTGGCCCATAGTACACGCTGGGTAGTTGCGCCCTTGTCGGCCAGGGCTTGCCAGCGGTCACCGCTGAACAGCCGCTGGTAGATTTCATAAACGACACGGGCATTGGCGATAGCGACCTTGCCCTTTATGCCCTCCAGCAAAGTGGCCTGGCGAGGATCGCCCAGGTCTTTCAGGTGCTCATCGATCAGGTTGTCGACCGCGGTGTCGATGCGACTGATAAAGAAACTGGCGACACTCGCAATACCCGCGATATCTCCGCCATTTGCAGCGCGATTTTCCAGGCCGCGGATAAAAGCTTCGGCAACATGCTCATAGACTTCTTCAGAAAACAGAAGGGTGACATTAATATTGATACCTTCACTGAGCAGGGTCTCAATTGCCGGCAGTCCCTCAGGTGTTGCCGGAACCTTGATCATGAGATTCGGGCGGTCAACCATCACCCACAGGCGTCTGGCCTCGGCGAGGGTCGCCTCGGTATCATGGGCAAGCCGGGGCGAGACCTCCATGCTGACATACCCGTCGCGACGATCAGTAGCATCGTATACGGACCTGAGAATATCCGCGGCCTGCTGTATGTCGGAAACCGCCAGCGATTCGAATATAGCCTTGGCGTCGACATCATCGCGCCCCGAAAACTCAAGGATGGCATCCTGGTAATCGGTACTGCCGGCAATCGCCTTCTCGAAAATTGCGGGATTCGAAGTAACACCCGTGACGCCATCCTCCGCGACCAGGCGCTTCAGTTCACCGCTGGCGAGAAGATTACGTCGAATGTAGTCAAGCCAGACGGACTGACCGAAATTATGCAGTTGTTGCAAGGGGTTCATTTTAACTCCTGGAGGTTTTTCTTACATATACATATTACTATTGCGGAAGCTTACTACTCTCCGCCGCGGCATACCATCCAGCGGATAGATCCCGGAGCACAACACCAATTCTAAGTTGACGAGGCCTGAAAAATACTCTCGATCGAGGCGTCCAGCATCGCGTCGAACTCTTCTTCCGACTGCTGCGCTTTCAATCCCTCCGACAAGGCGCGCGAGAAACTGGCGACCATGCCGTTGTTTCTTGCCAGCCTGGTGTTGGCTTCTTCGCGCGAATAACCACCCGACAGCGCCACGACCCTGACTATGTTCGGGTGTGCGATACAATCGGCATAAAGATTGTCTACCTCGGGCAGCGTAAGCTTCAACATCACCAGCTGTTCGGGTGCGAGCGCATTGAGTTCATCGAGCAGCGCTGTTCTTAACAGGTCTTCAGCCTCGGCCTTGTCCGGGCAGTGGATATCGATCTCGGGTTCGATGATCGGCACGAGGCCTGCGGCGACGATCTGTCGACCGACTTCGAATTGCTGCCGGACCACGGCGCTCACACCATCCGCATTCGCCTGCTTGATGACGGATCGCATCTTGGTGCCAAAAACCTCCTTCGATCTCGCCCTGACCAGCAGTGCATCAAGATCGGGCATCGGTTTCATGACCTGCGCACCATCCTGTTCATCCGCGAGACCTTTATCAACCTTCAGGAACGGTACGACGTTCTTGACATCCCAGAGGTAGCTCGCCGTGGGCTGTCCTTCGATCGTCCTGTCCATCGTGTTCTCAAACAGGATCGCGCCGAGTATGCGTTGACCGTTGAACCCCGGGCTGGTGATAATCCTTGTCCGCATCTGGTGCACGATATCGAACATTTCTTCGTCGCTCGACCACGCATCCTCGCCGATGCCATAGATCCCCAATGCCTTCGGTGTGCTGCCGCCGCTCTGGTCCAGTGCCGCGATAAACCCCGCAGCTGTTCTCATTTTTTCCAATTGCTGTTCATTGTTGCTCACGATAATCCTCCCGGGATTCACAGATTGTTCGGGTGTTGGGGATTATCCTCCATTAGCGGTTCGCTGTCTGCCTCGACACCCGATGACTGAACGAAGAACGGCCGGTTCAAAAACCAGTCTCACAGTGATACCCTGCCCCATCCAGACGAGCTTGCAGCAGCGTGCGAAAAATATGACAAATCACTACCGGTTCGGTGACTACCAGCGCAAGCTTGGAGCGGGACACGATGAAGTCAGTTTCAATGACCTGAAACCCGAACTGGAAACAGATGCCGACGGTAATCCCATCCCGGAACGCCGGGTCCGGGTAAAACTGACCTCTGTGGAAACCTACCAGCTGATTCGCCCCTATGTATCGGTGCGCTTCATGGAACAGGTCAGGGCCGTTGTTCCGCTGGGCATTTACCTGCTGCTGTTCCAGATCCTGATTCTGCGCGAACTGGAAGCAGATTACTGGATCATTACCGGCGGCCTGTTCGCGGTCATCGCCGGACTGATGTTTTTTATGGAAGGCCTCAAGCTCGGCCTGATGCCATTCGGCACCGTCATCGGCAACACCCTGCCGCGCAACTCACCCTTGCCGCTGGTACTGTTCATTACACTGCTGCTGGGCATCGGTGTGACCTTTGCCGAACCGGCGATTGGCGCACTAAAAGCCGCGGGTAAAAACGTATCGGTTGAACAGGCCCCCTACCTGTATGCCCTGCTCAACGAATGGTCGGATGCGCTGGTCCTGGTCGTTGGTTTCAGTGTCGGCCTGGCAGCGGTACTGGGAACCCTGCGTTTTCTCTACGGCTGGAGCCTGAAGCCGATGATTTACGCGGCGCTGGTGCCGGTACTGACACTGACGGTATACAGTGCCTTCGATCCCCAATTACAGAATATCATCGGCCTGGCCTGGGACTGCGGTGCCGTGACCACCGGACCGGTCACCGTGCCACTGGTGCTGTCGCTGGGCATCGGCATCGCGGCAGCTGCCGGCAAAGGCGACTCGGGTTTGTCGGGCTTCGGCATCGTCACCCTGGCCTCGCTGTTCCCCATTACCGGCGTACTTCTGCTGGCCCTGTATGTATCCTTCACCGAGTCCCCCACCGAAATCATCGCAGTTGCGCAACAGACAGTGGCAGCCGCACAGGCCATGGAACCAGCCTGGTATGCACGCAGCCCATGGGAAGAACTTATCCTGGGTGTGCGCGCTATCCTGCCGCTGGTACTGTTTCTGTTTCTGGTGCTCAGACTGGTACTGAAAGAGAAACTCAAAAACAGGGGCGAGATTTTTTACGGTATCACATTGACCATCATCGGTATGTGCATCTTCAACCTGGGACTCACTTACGGCCTTTCCAAGCTCGGTGGTGACGTAGGCACACTGGTTCCGGCTGCATTCACCGAAGTGCCCGGCGTCGAGGTTTCACCCATTTATATCTATGTCATCGGCCTGACTCTGGCGCTGTTATTTGCCTGGGCGCTTGGCTTTGGCGCCACCCTGGCGGAACCGGCACTCAATGCCCTGGGGGAAACCACGGAGAAGCTGACTAATGGCGTCTTCAAAAAGAAGACCCTGCTCATTGCTGTCTCCCTCGGTGTGGCCTTCGGTATTGCCGCCGGCCTCGCCAAGTTGATATTCCACCTGCCGCTGGTGTGGATGATTGTGCCGAGCTATCTGCTGGCCGTGGTGCTGACCGCTTTTTCCAGTGAAGAATTTGTCAACGTTGCCTGGGACAGCGCCGGGGTAACCACCGGCCCGATCACCGTCCCCCTGGTACTGGCCATGGGGCTTGGTATCGGCTCGGCAATGAACGCCGTGGAAGGCTTCGGGATACTCTGCATGGCGTCGATCGGCCCCATTATTTCGGTGATGATCACCGGTTTATGGGCGCGTTATAAATCCGGGGTACAGTCTGAAGCTGCCATCGCGGTATCTGCGGAACAGGAGGCGCAAGCGATATTATGAGCACTGGCAATATTACCTATTTGACCGACGTGGCCCTGATCACCTGTGTTGTCAAGGGTGGCGTGAGTGATGCCATATTGAAGGCCGCGCGCGACGTCGGTGCGATCACCGGCTCCATCAGTTACCACGCCAGAGGGTACGGCGCACGTGAACGCCTGGGCTTGCTCGGTATCGCAGTAGAAACAGAAAAAGAAGTGGTCAGCATCCTGGTTTCATCGGAACAGCAGGATACCGTAGTCAACAGTATCTACCGGGCCGGCAAACTGGATTCCCCTGGTAATGGTTACCTGTACATCACAGCACTGGAAAAAGTCGCCACCTACATTCCGCAGGACATGAGAAACGAGCTGGAGAAAGGATCATGACCCCGGACAGTTATCAACCCTTGCCCACAAAAGCCGCCAAGCTCATCACCTGTGTATTACCCGATGACGGGAGTGACAAGGCGCTGATGCGGAAGCTGCGGCAGGAAAAACAGATCATCAATACAAGCAGTGTCGCCTGCCGGGGTATCGCTGTATTACAGAGAGCTCAAAGCAAACGTGACCGACTGCCGGAACCCCACCTGGTAAGGATGGTGGAGGTGGCGGTAGCGGAAGAGGAAGCCGATGCACTGTTCGATTTCATTTACGAAACGGCAGGTATTGGTCACAAGGGAGGCGGAACAATCTTTATGGGACCGCTGGTAAGCATGACGCCGTTTAAACTACCCGAGGGGGTACCTGACGAAAAAGCACGTTAGCGGAAACGCTCCCTGACCCGAATGGCATTTACTTAAACCTATTTGTCTGCAATTGATTTGTCGGATTACGCTGCGCTAATCCGACCTACGTAACACTGACCTTACTCTGTAGGTCGGATTAGCGCAGCGTAATCCGACAAATCACCTTAAGTAAGCGCCATCCGCACCTGACCCCTCCTTCACTGGCTGAAATATGATTTCAGTATTCAACATCCCTTCAAAGAAACTATCAACAAGAATGACATTCTCTGATTTCTTTATATTAAAACCGGCCTGTGCCTCAGGTTTTGTCTGAATGAGTTTTAATAGCGAAGAAGGATAATTGATTTTTAATGTGACACGGTATGGGTAATAACCATCAAGAAATTTTCGGTGAAAAGGGCCATTGACCAGACTGAATGTGCCATTAGGATTTTTATAGAAAATGCGCACTTCTGCCTTAACACACAACTCGGCTTTTTGTGTAATGTTTGTGAGCTGGACAGATTGCCCCTTTACCAGGACAGTCTCGATATTGCGTTTGGAAGTGACTGTCAGGTCGCGTATTGATTTGTAACGATAGACCACTTCAGCATCCGGTACCGGATCGAGGTGTTTATAACATTGCTCAAGTAATACCCAGCCATTCTCGATGCTGTCCTGAGTTACGGTTAGTACATTAAGAGAATGAAGAACAGGTTTTTCGGGTGGGTCAAGCAGAAATTTCAGTTCGCCTTCGCTGATCTGATCAGGAGAAAAACCGTCATCCTCATTAAACCACTTTTCCTGCTCATCTGGTGTCATCCCCTCATCTGCTGCACAGAGGTAGAAGGAAAGTAATGAGAGAACAAGGGCAATGAATCTTTTCATGGCTTGCTTGAAAAAGCTTTGTCGGATTACGCCGCGCTCTTGTGCCCGGCACGGGTAAACCTGAGCTACGTAACTTGTTGGGTTACGCTGCGCTCTTGTGCCCGGCACGGGTAAACCCAACCTACTGTAGGTCGGATTAGCGCAGCGTAATCCGACAATTCGCTTGCCCCCTTGGCCGGAACCCGCATGATTCATTAAGGCGAGGCATCCAGCCGCACCAGCCATGCCTCTTCTTTACCATCGGGATTGACCCCTTTCCCGACAATCGTCAAACCGTCGTCCGATACCGCCTTCGCCATTCTTAATGCCCAACCAGTCAATTCAAGCTCGTAGTCCTTGACCAGCACCTGCTGCAGGCTGCGCATGCCATTGCCGGCATCCCATAAAAAGGCCTCCTGGCCATGTTCGCCCAGGCCGTAACCCACCACCACACTGCCGTCGGCGGAAACATCGAAGGCCTCGCTGTAAAAGTAACCGCTGTCGAAAGTGCCGAGACCCATCATGCTGCCGTTGCGCGTCCAGCGGAACGCTTCCTGCCCCTGATCCGAGTTCGCAAAGCCCACCACTACCCTGCCATCAGCGGAAACACCCAGAGCCTCGCTTGAAAAGGCGCCGCCAGGCAGGTCACCAATGCCTTGCAATCCATCACCGGGGCGCCAGCAGAATGCCTGGGCGCCTGCAACAGAGCCACTGAATCCTATTACTGTATTACCGTCTGCAGAGACACCGCGCGCCTTACTGGGAATATAATCCTGGTTGCCAGACAGCATGCCGAGACCTGCCATGCCACCAGAGCGGGTCCACCTGAATGCCTCACCAATAAGCCCTGTCTCCGAGCTGCCGAATCCCACCACGACCTCACCATCAGCGGAAACACCGGTCGCATTACTGAAAAATGTTCCCCCGGGCAGATCACCGAGTCCAACCATGCCGCTGCTGCGGGTCCAGCGAAATGCTTCACTACCGTGGACCGAGTTGCCCGAACCCACTACCACTTCACCATCAGCAGACACACCATTCACTTTACTGAAAAATGTGCCACTGGGCAGATCACCGAGTCCAACCATACCGCCGCTACGCGTCCAGCGAAAACCCTCCTGACCCGGGGCAGAGTCGCTTTGTCCCACCACCACCTTGCCATCAGCAGAAACAGCAGTGGCGTCACTTCGATATTCTCCGCCAGGCAGGTCACCGAGCCCCAGGAAGGAAGCGGCAAACACGTTGCTGAGTGAAATGCTGAATACTGCAATGCCCGTGCAAGCCGCAAACGTAAGCAGCCTCATAACTACAGGCCATCCCCTAATCCCATATTGATGTAACCGGTCGGACAGACTTCGGAACAGATATGGCAACCGATGCAACGGTCGTAATCGGTGTAGACGTAGCGGCCGGTCGTGGCCTGATCGGACGGAGTGCGCAGAACAGCGTCTTGTGGACAATAGATCACGCAGTTATCGCACTCGAAGCACATGCCGCAACTCATGCAACGTTCGGCCTCGGCCCGGACCTCCGCTTCAGCAAGACCCTTGAAACGCTCCTCATAGTGATCCAGCACTTCGTCGGCGTCCACGCCGCTTTCCTGGCGCTGGTGACAAGGCGTGTATGCGAAGTGGCCAAGGAACAGCTTGTCAGCGGTTATGATTTCCTGGTGCGAGCGGTCCTCATAGTTATGCATGGCATAGTCGGCGTGATCCGTACCCCACTCGGCTTCATGCCTATAGTCCTCCGGTTCCAGGTCCCACTCTCTGAGTTTATTAAGAAGGTTGAAGTGGTGTACATCCACGTTAGGACGTTTGTCGATGTGCTCGCGATACAGATAACGATCGATAGCTTCGGCGGCGATGCTGGCCTGGCCGATCGCCGTGGTCAGCAGGTGCGGTTTGATAATATCGCCGGCCACAAAATAGCCCGGCTTGTCGGGGACCTGATATGTCTTGTCGGCGCTGATAAGCCCGCGGCCGTTATCGAACGCCTCCATGCCGGTCAGGTTACCGCCCTGGCCCACCGCTGCCACGA
>Ga0316192_10000530_pt1 | contig 28030 bp, 27 predicted proteins | sample MerIslwburrow_MG_FD_204931 | JGI IMG/M metagenome (GOLD analysis project Ga0316192, IMG submission 204931) | Coastal sediment microbial communities from Maine, United States - Merrow Island worm burrow | ecosystem: Environmental > Aquatic > Marine > Coastal > Sediment | place: USA: Maine...
GCTCGACTGAGCCCGCGGCCACGACTCCAAGGTCGGCAGCTTGGAGAACGAAGTTGTCCACCAGAATCGGGTGGCTCCTGGCATCGCTACGGTCGGGGGTTCGGGTTGCTATCGGCTGGTTGGAGTCCCAGCACTGCCGGACCGAGTTTCGAGGGAGCCACTTCAAGAGGTTCGGTCAGCGGCATGACTGTTGGATCCCAGGCGGGGTGTGTCGTGTTCCGCTGCTCGGACTGGGCCTGCAGTTGCTCAAGCAGGCGCCGGTGAGTGGAGGTTTCCTCCTCGTAGGGGGGCTGGCCGAGCAAGCGGACGAGGCCTCCGATGTCTCGAGGTTCCTCGTACTCATCGTCCCAGCCGCCAACGTCCACCAAGATAAGAACCGCATCCAAGAACGCCGCCTCAGACGGAAACACCATTGCCTTGTCCAAGCCCTGCGAATCGAATACGAACAGCGGTGCACTGGCCACCGGCCTATCAAGCAGTGGCGTGAAAGTATGATCTCGCAGGTCGGCGATGTTACCGACTTCGGCCCACCGAATCGTTGGTTCAACACCTTGACGGAGACCCCACGGGGCCAACACCTGGGTAACCAGGCTCGTCCTGATCTCGGGAACGACATGGCTCTTGGGCCACCAGCTCCCAGGCCACCAACCACCATTGAGTAACAGATGACGCCTGTCATCGGAACATGGAAGCCGTCGGGGACCCAATCCAGATTGTAGGACTCTCCGGAAATCCCGTAGCGCTCAAGGTTTGGCTCGATCTCAGCAGCTCGATCGAAACAATCAAAGACCTGTTCCAGTTCTGGGGTCACGGCATCATCTCCATGCTCGCCGACGAACATACAGACACCTGCGACTTCGGTCTGTCTGGTAGGCGTCACCACCCATCGCGGGCCAACCACTCCACACCCACGTGGTTTTACCCGAAAGGGCCTGGGTAGTTCGGTACGAGCTCGGTTGCCACCGACCTTCATCCGCGGTCGATCGGGAGCCGACAATCGTGGCGAGCAGGTGATGAAGCTACAGTCGGTGCGAAACTGCACTGGACTCGCCAAGGGGATCGAAAATATGGCCATGACCGATGATCAGCGCCGGACGGCGGCGGCCGCATTGGTGGACGCCGAGCTGACACGGAACTGGATCGAGCCGATCACGCTCACCTACGAGGGCGCCGACATCGAAGACGCCTACGCCATTGGCCAGTACGTCACCGAAGCCAAGGTGGCGGCGGGGCGGGTGGTCAAGGGACACAAGGTCGGCCTCACATCGAAGGCGATGCGTTCCACCACCGGCGCAACCGAGCCCGACTACGGCAGCCTCTTCGACAACTGGTTCGTTGACGAGGGGTCGAAGGTGTCGATGGCCACCATGAATCGGCCCAGGGTCGAGGTCGAATTGGTCTTTGTGCTCAAATCCGATCTCGGAGGCCCCTCGGTGAACGCCATCGACGTGATCAGGGCGACCGACTTCATCCTCCCTGCCATCGAGGTGGTCGACGGACGCTACAGCCGCAGCGGTGTTGGTGGCGTGGTTGACAGCATCGCCGATGCCGCCACCTGTGGTTTTGTGATGGTGGGTGGGAACCCGACTCGACTCGACGATGTCGACGTTCGTCACATCGGCGGCGCCCTCTACATCAACGGTGAGCTGGAGGAGTCGGGTGTGGCCTCGGCCGTCATGGGCAACCCGGTCAACTCGGTGGCCTGGTTGGCCCGCAAGCTCGACGAGTTCGGCGTACACATGGAGGCGGGCCATGCCATCCTGTCCGGCTCGTTCATCCGGGCCCACCCCATTGCCGCCGGCCACTCCATCGTCGCCGACTTCGGCCCGTTGGGCCAGATCAGTTTCGGGGTGACTGATTAACCCTGCCGGGACCGTTGAGGTTCAGCTGGTACTGATGGCCACGTAGCGCAGCAGGGCTGGTCGCGACCCTACGCCGAGAGCGGCGCCACGGCCCCGGTGGGCGCGGCTAGCCGCGGGCCATGGGGAAGAGCCTTCTGCTGGTGGCCCACCGGTTCTGGCTGGTGGCAGGGGCCATGTTGCGATACCAGGGATACCGGACCAGGACCGGGGATCGGGGCCTGTGCAGTGCGTAGCGGTTGCCGAACTCGACGGGATGTCAATGGGGCGTGGCGGCGTTGGTGAAGGCAGAGGTGAACTCGCCGACATGCTTCTGGGGATCACCGCGAGCGAGACGCACATCACCTGGGAGCTGCTGGGCCCGCCGGAGACATCGCACTTTCTTGTCGTCCGCTACGACCGGCGCATCGCGGTCAACACCATTGACGGCTTCGCCCTGTTGACGGTCGGCGGTGGGGCGGAGTGCCCTGTTGTCCCCAGTTTGCCCGAGGCCTGGAGCGGTGCTGGGCTGGTCAAATCCGCCAGCCCTCGGGACTTCTGCTGACCGGTGAATCAACCGGCGGTGCGGCGGGCCGTGAGTGGGTGGGTGGAGTTGGAGGCTCAAGCGTTATGAAACAAAGGAGCATTTGATGAGCAAGGCCCTGGAGGCAAATGCCACCATCAACGCATCACCTGAGGTTGTCTGGGCGACCTTGACCGACTGGGCGCAGGCCAACCGTTGGATGTCCGGCGTCGAGTCCATGTCGGCCGACGGCCCGGTTGCGGTTGGAACCAAACTGATGTTTCGGGCCCGTGGAAAGGACCGTCCCTCGGAGATTGTTCAGGTCGACCCCGGCCGTTCGATGACGCTGCGATCGGTCCAAGGTGGGGTGACCGCCGACTACACCTACGAGTTGGTGCCGCTCGACGGCGATTCCACGCGTGCATCCCTGGCGGCACAGTGTCAGACCAGTGGGGTGGTGTGGGGCCTGCTCGGGCCGGCTATTCGATTTGCCATGCGGCGGGCCGACCGAGGTCAGATGGATGCACTGAAGAAGACCGTTGAGGACGGGAACTAACGGCCTGGAGCTGACCCGATCTACCCGACCAGGTAGTCGGGGTGAACGGCACCGGCTCCGGCGTCTCGAATATCGCTGATGAATCGGTTGATCAATGCCTCGTCGACGTGGTCCATGATGAACAGATGGGAGACGTTCACCTGACGGGTGACACCGTCGATCTGTTGATGCAACCGACTGCAGGACAGCGAGTACCGGTCGACGAGATGGTTGGACAGCTTGCGGAACCGCAACGTCAGCGCTCGCCGGGAGCGCTGGACGTTGAGAGCCAGGCCATGGCGCTGCGATATCTCGCGGTCGAGATCTCGGAGTTTGGCCTCGGTGAGGTCGGCCAGATCCTGCAGACGGGTGGCCTTGGTCTGATTGGCGTCCACTCCGCTGCGAGCCAGGTAGGTCCACAACAGCACCGCGCTCAGCCCATTGCGGGAACCGCCGAAGGTGCTGTCCGAGCCCCCGATGTAGGGGACGTGGGGAGGTCGCAACTGGTAGCGGCGCTTGGTCATGAAAACGCCCAGGGGCCACGGAGCCCCCAACCACTTGTGTCCGCTGGTCGAGATCGAGTGCACCTGGGAGTGGAAGTCGAAGCCCGGCAGTTCATGGTTGGTACCGGTCAGATAGGGGGCGAAGGCGGCTCCCAGAGCTCCGTCCACGTGGTACCAGGCCCACGTTCGGGTGTCGGAGAGCGCCAGATCGCCCTGACCGCCCCGGACCTTGCGTAGGCGGCTGCCATGATGAGCGATGATTAGCTCGTCGACCAGGCGAACCCCAGCGGCCACATCGTCGTAGACGCGACGAAACGCGGTGCCGTAGTTGAACGTCAGCAGTAGGGGGTAACCGGCGGCGATCAACGCCGCTGCTGCTCGCTCCAACTCCGACAGGTCCATTTCGCCCGCCCGGCCCTGGGGGTCGTCTTCGCCATGGCAGGGCACGCCATGACGGAATCGCTCCGGGTCGAGACCTACCGAGGAAGCCAGGTCGGAGACCGTTGGGATCACCAGGGCCCGTAGTGCCTTACTTATCGAGTAGTGGATGTCCTCGGAGTACAGAGCGACTGGTGAGTAACAGTTTGGCTCGTCGTCGAGTTCGTCGGGATGTACGTACTCAGGAGGTGATCCAGCCTGATGGTCATCTTCGAGCACGCTTCCACCGGACAGGTACTCCCTGGCGTTCCAAAGCCCGTACCTGTCGCCCTCAGTGGCCCCATCAACAGTACGTAGCCCCAGTAGGACTCGGGGTCCTTGGCGTCCCAAGGGGTCTTGGCCTCCCAGAGCCAGGCAAATAGTCGAGCAACGCCCGTTCGAAACCCTTGGTGTTGAGCCGGAACGAGCCTTCGGTGAAAGGATCACCCAAGTTGTTCAGCTGCACGTTCAGCAGATCACCAAAGTCACTGAAGTGCAGGTTCTGGTTGGCCTGGTAGCCCAAGAAGTCCGGTTGACTCACCTTCTCCAGGTCCCGAAGGTCGGCCAGGGCCTGGTGGAAGACGTTGCTCGACATTGGGGTGCCGTCGGTCGGCAACGTGGTTCGGTTCAAGTCTGGTTCCGCCTGATGCGTCTACGTGGATCCCCGAAGGTATCTCACGGGTGGAGCGTCGACCCAGGGACGCTGCCGCCTCGGTTGGTTGGCTCAGGGAAACGCAGTTGTCGGCGTAGGACCAACTCGACGGCGTCGGCGCCCCGGGCCTACCCTGCCTCTACTGAGTACGGAGTCACTGCCAGGTAGGGTGCCCGCCTGGCGTCCGGGGCGAGGAGACGGCAGGTTATGGCAAGCACGACGAAACATTCGTCGACCGCCGCGCCCACCGTGAAGGTGATCTTGGCTGTGGGGAGCCTCATTGCTGCCATCTCCCTCGGCGCTCGTTCGACCATGGGAATCTTCCTCGGTCCTGTCAGCAACGGGCTTGAGCTGGGCACCAGCACCTTTGCTCTGAGTCTGGCCATCCAGAACCTGGTGTGGGGCCTCGGTCAGCCGGTGGCTGGGGCCATGGCGGATCGCTACGGCACGGTCAGGGTCCTGTTGGCGGGGTCGGTGTTCTACTCCGCCGGTTTGCTGATCGTGGCCAACGGATCGACCGGTCTCGAGTTGCATCTGGGCGCCGGGTTGGTGATGGGCCTTGGGTTGGCTGCCGCCTCGTTCACCGTGGTCCTGGCTGCGGTCGGACGTCTGGTGCCCGAAGAGCGGCGCGGCATGGCCCTCGGCCTCGTCACCGCCTTCGGCTCGGTCGGCCAGCTGATCCTGATTCCCGTGGCCCAGATCATCATCGCTCGGGCGGGTTGGCGCACCGCGATGGTGACCCTGGCCGTTGTTGCCGCCGTGATCGGTCTCGTCGCCCGTCCCCTCCGTAATCGCAGTGAGGTCATCAGCGCCGACCGCACCGAGGTCGTTGGCGACGAGACTCTGGCTCAAGCATTGCGTCGGGCAGGGAACCATCGTGGTTATGTGCTGCTCAACCTGGCGTTCTTCGTGTGCGGTTTCCACGTGACCTTCATTGGCATCCACCTTCCCAAGTACCTCGACGATCAGGGCCAGAGTGGGTCGGTGGCTGCCGCCGCCCTGGCGGGCATCGGCCTGTTCAACATTGTCGGGACGCTGAGCGCGGGGATGATGGGCCAGCGGATCACCAAGACGCGTCTGCTCAGTGCCATCTACGCTGGCCGGGGGGTGGCCATGCTGGGACTCCTCTTACTGCCGGTATCGCCCGCGACGTCGTTCACCTTTGCCGCCGTCATGGGCCTTTTCTGGTTGTCGACCGTGCCGTTGACCTCGGGGGTCGTGCTGGGGCAGTTCGGGATCAAGCACGCCGGGACGCTGTTCGGTGTCGTCTTCTTCAGTCACCAGATCGGTGCCTTCATCGGCACCTGGGGGGCAGGGGCGGTACGCGAGGCCACCGGTTCGTACACCCCTTGGTGGTGGGTGTCGATCGCCCTCGCCGTGTTCGGCGCCGTTGTGCATCTCTTCATCGATGAAGGCCCGGGCGGCGAGCGCGTTGACGTCGACCTGAAACTTCATAGTCGGGAGCCCACGGGGAAATTGCCCTAGCGACCCCGCAGCGCCACGGTCGAGTGACTCTTGTGAGCGAAGTCAATCGCTAGCTATCTTGGAACCATGAAACGTAAGAGTTTCGAGCACATGACCTGTCCCATTGCCCAGTCGCTCGAACTCGTCGGTGAGTGGTGGACCCCGTTGATACTGCGTGACATCGTGGTGTTCGGGCTCTCCCGATTCGACGACCTGCAGAACAGCCTTGGTATCGCTCCTACCGTGCTCACCAGCCGCCTCAACCGGCTGGTCGAGGTCGGCCTGCTGGAGCGGGAACAATACTGCGAACGTCCTCCTCGCTTTGAGTATCTGCCGACGGAAGCGGCCCGTGACTTCCAGCCTGTTCTCGACGCCTTGTTCGAGTGGGGCAGGAAATGGGCCCCCGTGCCGACCCAGTGAGGGCGAGTCGTCGGCTGCACCAAGGCGCCACTGAGGCTTGTGGCAGGAACCTCATTCACTCTTTTCTGATGCCGCTGTTACTATCGTCAAGCTATGAATGCCAACGGCGACCTGACCGCAGCGATTCCCATCACCAGCCCCCACGCTGACCTCTCGCTGATCGAGTTGATGACGGTGCAACCGTCCAAGGACCCATCGGTTTTCATTGGTCGGGCCAATCCCTACGGGATGATGGGGATCTACGGCGGACACTTCCTGGGTCAGGGTCTGGCGGCGGGTCTCGCCACCGTCGATGAGCCGAAACTGGCCCACTCGTTTCACGCCTACTTCCTGCGGCGTGGCGACCCGGAGGTTCCGATCGAGTACCGGGTGACAGTGCTGCGCAACGGCCGGGGGAGTGATGCCAGGGCCATCTCGGCCTGGCAGCACGATGCTGAGGTGTTCCACATGATCGCCTCGTTCAAGATGGCCGAGCAGGGCCATGAACATCAGCCGACGGCGCCTGCGGTGCTGTTGGCTGAGGACCTGGTGGCGGCCCGAGAAGCCCGGAACGAGGAGAAGTTCCCCTTCCCACCGGCCCAGAACGACTGGACCGAGATGGAGTGGGCCAGCCCCACCTTTCGGGAGTTCATACCCGGTCGTGAGGCCGCGCTACGAGTCTGGATGCGGGTTCCCGACGGTGGCGCCCTGAGCGAGCGGGAGCGGCAGATCGTCCTGGCCTTCCTCTCCGACGGGCCACTGATGTTCAACTCGGTCGTGCCCTACGGCGTGGCCATGGAAACCCACTGGGCCACCAGCCTCGATCAGAGTGTGTGGTTCCACCGACCAACCGACCCGTCGCAGTGGATGTTGTACGATCAGCGCAGCACCGCAGCCGCCGATGGCCGGGGCATGAACGAGGGGGAGATCTACACCGCGGAGGGCACCTTGATCATGACCTCGGCTCAGGAGTCGATGTTGCGGCCGATCACCCCAAACCCGTGAACACGGCCTTGGTGGACGAAGACGGTGGGCGGCGGCCGACGAATCTGACGATGCGAACAGGTGGGCCGGCTATCGGAGCTCGTTGAGGGCCTCGGGGTGAAGTGATCCTGGACCGAGGGCGAGAGGTAGCAGTAGCCCATACCGCGACCGGCGTTGAGTAGGAACTTGTGGTCGGAGGTGGCGAGAACGTCGATGTGGGGAAGATCAGCAGCCAGGGGTAGCGCTCCCACCATCTGGGAGCCGTCAACGAATGAGATCGCCCCAACGGCTTGGGCAAAAGTTGCGATGGTGGCGATGTCGGATCGGTGTCCACTGGCGGTCTGGACGGCGCTGAAGGCGACGAGTTGAGTGCCATCGTCGACACGGGTCGCGATGTCGTCGGGTTCGACGCCGTCGCCGGATGTTACTCCCCAGCTGCTGCATTGAGCTTGGCCGAAGGTCGCTATTGGGGTTGACTTACACACCAGGTGAGTGTCACCTCGCATTGCATTCCCGTTCTGTTCATCGACTTGGAGAATTCCCGTGTTCCAGACGTTTCTCGCCGGATTGCGAGAAGGCCTCGAAGCCGCCCTCGTCGTGAGCATTCTGGTGTCGTTTCTCGTTCGTGGTGGCCATCGTGAACTCCTCCGGGCGCTATGGGCCGGGGTCGTTGTTGCCATCGTGGTCTCCCTCGGTTTCGGTGCGTTGCTGCACTTCACCACGGCCAACCTGAGCTTCGAAGCGCAGGAGGCGTTTGGCGGCATCCTCTCCATCGTCGCCGTCGGTTTCGTGACCTGGATGGTGTTCTGGATGCGCCGGGCGGCGCCAACACTGAAGGGCGAACTCGACGGAAAGATTCAGGCTGCGTTGGAACTGGGAGCCACCGGCATCTTCCTTGCCGCCCTGGTGGCCGTTGGCCGCGAGGGCCTGGAAACGGCGCTCTTCTCTACCCGACGTTCCAGGCCCAGGGGGCCGGTTCGGGGCCGGCGTTGGGGGCGGTGCTCGGCCTGCTCACCGCCGTCCTGATCGGGCTGGCGATCTACCGTGGCGTCGTCCACCTCAATCTCTCAGTGTTCTTCCGCTTCACCGGCGCGGCGCTCATCATCATCATCATCATCATCATCATCGCCGCCGGTGTACTCGGTTACGGCGTGCACGACTTGCAGGGGGCCGGCATCCTGCCCGGTTTGAACACCCTGGCCTGGGACATCGAGGGCTACCGGGTCACTGCCTGGTACGGCACGCTGATCAAGGGGATCTTCAATCTCGGACCTCGGATGACGGCGCTTGAGGTGCTGACCGATGTCGGCTACCTGGTCCCGACGATGTTTTTGTTCTGGCGTCCCGTCGGCCCGGTCGAGGTTGCTGCCCCCAAGGCCACCGCCACCGATGTTTCCGAGGTCACCATGGTCTCGGCACGCTCGTCGGCAGTGTCGGAGACATCGGCCTGATTACCGGTCGCGGTCGGTGTCCCCGCATCTCGCTTCGCCGAGGCGCGCACGACCTTCTTGCCCCCTCAACCCTGGCAAGGAATCATGTTGCACATCCGCCATCATTCAAACGCCCTCATTGCCATCGGAGCCATCGGAGCCATCGGCCTGCTGTCGGCCTGCTGTCGGCCTGCTCGGTTGGAGCCGCCGACAGCTCAGCCGAGGTGACCGGCACCGACGATGGCTGCATCATCGCCGTCGACGAGTTGGCGGCAGGCAAGATTGACTTCAACTTCACCAACGAGGCGGGCGACATCAGCGAACTCTACGTTCTGCGCCCGAACGGTGACGTTGTCGCTGAGGTGGAGAACGTCACCACTGGTGTCACCCGTACCCTCACCGTTGATCTGGTGGCCGGTGACTACGAGTTGGCCTGCAAGCCGGGCCAGGTGGGAGACGGCTTCACCACCGGGTTTGTGGTGACCGGCGAGGGCGGTACCGCCCAAGCGGCGCCCGACCGAGAGATCCATTTCAGCTCGGTCGACTTCACCTACCAAGATCTCGACCTCAGCGGGATCACGGCCGGGAACACCATCCGCTTCGAGATGGTCAACAACGGGGGCCAGCCCCACGAAGTTCGAGGTGCTTGACCCCTCCGGCGAGGCGATTGGCGAGGTCGAGTCCGTCAAAGTCGGTGAGGAGGGTGGGGCCAACATCACCTTCGAGGAGGAGGAGGGCACCTACACCTTCCAGTGCATCCTCGTTGACCCCGCTACCAACCAGCCGCACACCGACCTGGGCATGGTCGGCACCTTCGAGGTGGTCGAGACCTGAGCCCCGTCGACCAGGGGAACTGGGGTCGAGCGGGTCGCTCGGGTGCCCCTTGATCCGGCCGTCTGGCTGAAACTGTCACCAGGCAGCAAGATGGCGCCATGAACAGCACGCCCGACGAAACGGACAGCACCGAGATCACCACCCACCGCCAGGACGGAGTGGTGACGGTCATGCTCAATCGGCCCGAGGCACTGAACGCCATCACCCCGACAATGCTGGGTGCCCTCGGCGACAATCTCGAAGAGTTGGCCAACGACGAGACCGCGCGGGTGGTGATCCTGACCGGTGCCGGGCGGGCCTTCAGCGCCGGTGTCGATCTGAAGGCCCTTGGCGATCGTGAGCTCACCAACGGCAAGGTCGGCGACATCCTCGACCTGCCCGCTCGTCGTGTCACGGAGTTGTTGTCGACCATGCCCGCCGTCACCGTGGCCAAGGTGAACGGGTTCTGTTTCACCGGCGCCTTGGAACTGGCCCTGGCCTGCGATCTGGTGATCGCCGCCAACGAGGCCAAATTCGGCGACACCCACGCCAAGTTCGGTCTGCGGCCAACGTGGGGCATGAGTCAGCGCCTGCCCCGGCTGATTGGCATCGCCGCCGCCCGGGAGTTGTCGTTCACTGCCCGCACCTTCACCGGTGCCGAGGCCCGGGCCATGGGTCTGGCGGCCCGAAGCGTGCCCTTGGCCGAACTTGACGTTGCCACCAGGGATCTGGTGGATTCGATCACGGCCAACAGCACCGACTCGCTGAGGGCCTACAAGGATCTCTACCGCCAGACGATGGAGCTGCCGCTGAGCGAGGCGCTGGCTTATGAAGCCGATACCGACTACCAGGTGGGCGACACCGCCTCGCGTCTTGCCGGTTTCCGCTAGCGGTACCCGGAACAACGAACTCCATGACCAACCACCGAGAACACCCCATCCAGAACACCCCAGCGAGGACAGCCCATGAGCTTTGAGACGATCGAGTACGAGACGAAGGGGGCGGTGGCCTACGTCACCCTGAATCGCCCGGAGAAGCTCAACGCCATGAACGCCCAGGTTCACGATGAGCTGGCCGAAGCCTGGGTAGCGGTGCGCGATGACCCCGAGGTTCGGGTGGCGATCCTGTCGGGCAACGGACGATGCTTCAGCGCAGGTGCCGACCTGAGCGGGGGAGCGCCCGACGAGTACGAGTATCCCGGGGAGTTCCCTGACATTTCCCGCACCCAGGGTTTGTTCAAACCGGTGATCGCCGCCCTGCACAGTCATGTCGTTGGCTACGGGATGTGGATCGCCATGGACGCCGACATCCGCATTGCCACCGAGGATGTGAGTTTCTGGCTGCCCGAGCCGCAGTGGGGCATCGCCACCATCCCCGCTGGCTGGTTCCCCAAGCTGATTCCGTGGGCCATCTCCTCGGAGCTGTTGTTGCAGGCTGAGCGGGTCGGCGCCGAGCGGGCCTACCAGGTGGGCATGATCAACAAGATCGTGCCCGCCGATCAGCTCATGGCCGAAGCGGAGAAGGCCGCCCAACGCATCGCCGCGCTGAGTCCGATGGCGGTGCAAGGGATGAAGGAGCTGATGGTTCGATCTTTCGCCCTCGACTATGACCCCGTCAACGCCCTCACCGACGAGGTCCAGACCCGGGTCATGAACTCGCAGGATCGCAAAGAGGGGGCCCTTGCCTTCAGCGACAAACGTGAGGTCGACTGGCCCGGACGCTGAGGGCGGGGGCCAGCCAACCAGTCGGCGTCGGGGAGGGGTCGGCGTCGGGGGAGTGGTTGCCCGTTGGCCGAGCGGTCAGATCCAGGCGACCATGGCTGCCGCCAGCTCCTCGCCACAGTCGTCCTGGATGAAGTGCCCCGCGGCTTCGAACACCTGGTGGGGTTGGCTCGCGGCGCCGGGAATGTTGTCGACGAAGGCCTGCTGGTAGCCCCCGAGGATTGGGTCACTGGGAGCCCACAGCGTCAGGGTCGGCTTGTCCCACGCCTTCAGCACCTCTCATGCGGCCCGGTTGGCAGATAGCGCCGGATTGTCGGGGCTGGCCGCTACCAGGAGGGGGGATCTCCCGGGCCCCGGCCATGTACTCCTCGGACGGGAACGGGGCGGCATAGGAGGCCGCCTCCCCTTCGGTCAACTCACGGGCCTGCACTGACTGTCGCAGCATGCGCCCGGCGTCCATGAAGGCCATCGACTGCGACGCGTCCAGCCATCGTGTGAAGTCGGAGGTCATGGGCGAACCATCGGGCAGCACGGTGTTGGCGAGGACGATGCGGGCGAAGCGGTCGGGGGCGACGATGCGATGGCCCGCCTCGAGCAGGATTGGGATCATGCGCCGATAGAGGTAGCTCCACGTCGGCTCGCCGTGCAGGAGCAGCATGGGCGGGGCCTCGGCTGGGCCCTCGTCGAGGTAGGCCATCCGCAACCCGTCGACGTCGAGGTGGTTCGGCTTGTAGGGAAAACCCTCAACGTCGTCGAAACGCTCGTCCGGGGTGCGAACGAAGTTGATGCCGGACGGGGTCGTCTGTGACGGAACCATGCCGACATCATGGTGTTCGACAGCGCTGACAACGCCGCTGGCACCACTAATGCACGGTTCGTGCCGTGGCGTGTCAGGATCGGGGCCATGTCTGATCTGACTCAGGCCGACCGCGGCCACGAACGGTCGTCGCGACGAGGCTGGACCATGGCCGCCGCCGGGGCGGGATCAAACTTCATCGGTTTCGGGGTGTTGTTCTCCTTCGGGCTGTTCCTCACCCCGTTGGTTCGGGAGTTCGAAACGACGACAGGCCTGGTGGCTCCGTTGTTCTCCGGATCGGTTGGCGCCTACTACCTCGCGGGCGCCGTCGGTGGCCGCCTGGGCGATCGCTTCGGTGCCCGTCCGGTGGTGGCCTTTGGGGCCGTGGCCCTTCCGCTGGGTCTGTTGTTGTCGTCGTTCGCCTCCCGGCTGTGGCTGGTCTACCTGCTGTACGTGCCTCTGGTGGGATTGGCCGTCGGTAGCTGCTACTCCCCGTTGATCGGTGCTGTAGGCCGATGGTCGGCGGCGCATCGGGCCCGGGCCATCGCCGTGGTCCTCACCGGTGTCGGTGCCGGCTCGTTGGTCATGCCGCTGCTGATCCGATTGCTGCTCGATCGCATGGACTGGCGAGGAGTCTTTCGCATCCTGGCCGTCATGGCGGTTGTGGTTCTGGGGGCAACGGCGCTTTCGATCCCGAGGCTCCGACCCGACCAGCGTGGGCCGCGATCGAACCCCTTGGCCATGTTCGCCTCCCGACCGTTCCGGCGCCTGTACCTGTCAGTGGTGCTCATCGCCCCGGGGTTCTACGCCCCATTGGCCTTCCTCAACGACTACGCGACCAGCCGGGGTATCTCCACCGGTCGAGCGGCACTGCTACTGGCGGTCATTGGTTTGTGGAGCGTGGCGTCTCGCATCCCGTTCGGAGCGTTGGCGGGGAGAGTCGGCCCTTTGCGCCAGTACCAGGCCTCACATGTGGTGTTCCTGATCGGCCTCGTTATCTGGCTGGTGGCTGACGGGTCGTACCCCTTGCTGCTGTTGAGCGCCGCGCTGCACGGGGTGGCCTGGGCCGCCTGGGTGACAGCGGCGCCGCTGGTGTTGGCCGGCTGGTTCGGGGTCGCCGACCTTGGCCTGCTGGTCGGGGGGTTCTACACCGGTCTGGGTCTTGGGGCCCTGATCGGGCCGGTCGTAAGCGGCTTCGTCATCGATGCGGCCGGGTATCGACCGGCGATCGCCGTCGTCATCGTCACGTCCGTGGTGTCACTCCTGGTGTTGCTGACCGTCGGCGACATGGCCTTGTTCGAACCTGTCCGCTACCGTCGCTCCGACCAAGCCTGCGACCCGAAGGACCTCATCCATGAGTGAAGGCAAAGCGACCACCCCTTCTGGGCCGGCGGGCATTCTGGCCGGGGTCCGGGTTCTGGAGCTGTCGCAGAACGCGGCGATTCCCCACTGTGGGCGCTTGTTGGCCGGTCTTGGCGCCGATGTGGTGAAGGTTGAACCTCCCGACGGCGATGCCATGCGTTTCCTCGCCCCCCTCGCCCCCGGTGAGAGTAAGGCTTACGCCACCATTAACCCGGGCAAACGTAGCATCGCCATCGACCTGGGAGCGCCCGGGGCCCGGCCCGTGATCGATGCCCTCTTTGCCTGGGCCGATGTTGCTCTGGTGGCGTTCAAACTACCCGACCTGGCCCGCTACGGCATCGACTGGGACCACGCTCGAACGATCAACCCCCGTCTTGTTCATCTGACCCACACCGCGCTCGGGCCTGAGGGCCCCGACGCTAACCAGGGCGGCTACGACGCCCTGGTGCAGGGCCGCAGCGGTGTTGGTTTCTTCATGAACCGGTCGGGGCCCACCGCACCCCAACCGACCCGGCCCGCCATCAATGACTTCGCCAGCGGCTTCACCTCCGCTTTTGCGGTGATGGCCGGTCTGCGGCACCGCGACCTCACCGGCGAGGGGCAACGGGTCGAAAGCTCCCTGCTCGGTACAGCCATGAGCCTGGGCACACCGATCCTGGGTCACTTCCCGGCCGACGACGAGGCCATGGCCGAGTTCGACGCCGACATCGCCGCTCTGCGCCAAGCAGGGGCCGACTTTGACACCCAGCGCGAAGTCTACGAGGCCAGGACCCAACCGGCCCAGGGTTCGTTCCTGCTCTACTTCCGCCACTATCAGACTGCCGATGGCATCATCTCCATCGGCGGGATGTCGCCCGGCCTGCGGGCCAAGTTCCATGAGATCACCGGCCTGGCGGCGCCAACGACCGGTGATCACACCGATCCAAGCTTCCAGCAACTCGTGGCCGCCGCCGAGGAGCTCTTTGCCACCCGGACCTCCGCTGAGTGGTTGAAGGTCCTGCAAGGGGAGGGCTATCCCTCGGGCCCCTACCTCATGCCCCATGAGGCCGTTCGCGACCCCCAGGCCCTGGCCAATGACTTCATTGTCGAACTCGACCACCCCACCTTCGGCCGCTACGGCACCACAGGTATGCCGGTCCAGTTCGAGAAGGCCCCGGCTGTCATCTCCGGTCCGAGTCCCATTCTCGCCGCTCACACCGTCGAGGTGATGGGCGAGATCGGTCTCGACGCGGCCACCGTCGCCGGCCTCATTGAGGCAGGCTGCCTCATCGACGGTCGATCCACGGACGGAGATCCGGGTGACTGAGCCTTGCCTGAGCGACTGATCCCTCATCACGACATCGGTTCGCAGATGGCGGCCGAGGTGGATAGTCGGGGCGTTGCTTCGAGCACTGGGTGTCGAACCCTCGACGTAGGTCGCGGGCACGGCCCGGCCTCAGACGATGGCCCGGTGTCGCGGTAGCTGGAGGGCGGCGACGAGACCGGTCACGGCAAAAAACGCTGACAACACGAACACGGTGGTGAACGAACCGGTGAGGTCGGCAATCAGGCCGCCGAGCTGGGGTGAGAGCGTCTGGGCCACCCCGAAGGCGAGGGTGGCGGCGGCAAATGACGGTCCGTAGCTGTCGTGGGTGGTGTTGTTCACCACGTAGAGCGTGATCATCGATGGGACGCCGGCAAACAGCAGACCAAGCGCCAACGACGACCCCAACGATGGGAGAAACCATCCTGGCAGGATCGTCAGCGCCATGATCCCCCACGCACCGAAGGCCAGCGTCATGGCGAGGCGGGCCCCGATACGACTGGTGACGGCCATGAAGGTCGGTCCACCAAAGACCATGGCTACGCCGAGCAAGGTGAAGGCGAGGGCAGCCCGTGAACTGGTCCAGCCGTTGTCGTCTTCCAGTTTGGTGGTCAGGAAGGCCACGACCAGCAGATACATGAGACCAAAGGAGGTGTAGGCGGCGGTGAGAGGGAGCCAGCCCGGCATGCGGCGCAGAGCGCTGAAACCGCCGATCCCGGCCCGGGACGACGTGCGCTCCTGCCGATGGCCTATGAGGGTGATGACGCCCAACAGGACGACCACGGCGATGAGGCCCTGGATCAGATAAACGGTGCGCCACGACTCGTCGCCCAACGTTGAGCGGACAAAGCCGCTGAGCTGGCCGGTGAACACCACTCCGAGACCGATTCCCGAACCCATCAGCCCAACGGCCACGGAGCGCTTCTCCGGGGCCATGGCGTCAGCCGCCACCACCGGGGCGGGGATCCAGGTGCAGGCACCGCCAAACCCGGACAGAAATTGGGCGGCGCCCAGCACCAGTGCCCCAGGAGCGAGGGCCGAGAGCAGCAGACCCATTGTCGACAGCACCAGGCCGAAGCGCATGATGGCCAGCAGTCGAAACCGGCTGGCGGCGGCGGCCACGGCCATGGTCCCGGCCAGATAGGCCCCGACGTTGAGAGTGGCCAGCGAACCGGCCAGCGTGTTCGACAGCCCCAGGTCGTCGCGAATCGCAGGCAGCAGCACGCCGTAGGTGAAGCGGCCGAATGACTGAGCAACGGCGGCAGAAACCGCAACCAGTGCCACTGCTGACAGACCGGTGAGGTACCGGTGGCGTGACGCGGGGAGATGGTCGTCGGGTCGTTGCTCCGAGCCTGCCTCTTCTCGGGTGCCGGTCATCTCGGTGTCCACGGCCCGCCCGCGGCGTCGACGTCGGCCACCAGTTGAGCCAGGTCGCCATCGATCAGTGACGACAGCTCTGCCTGCAGCGGTTCGAAGGCGGTCGCCGCCCGCGCCACGCTGCTCCGCTGAGTCTGGGTCGGGGGTTGGGTGGTGTCCCAGTGGTGGCCCATGACCCGCCCGACCAGTGCTCGGATCGACGGTTCGGCGGCCTCGTGCAGACGTTCTCGCACCTGGTCACCGCCCAGTCTGCGGTTGAGCTCCTCCAGCCGCCGGTGGAGCGTCTCCAGCCGGGTATGGAGGCCGGGATCGCCGGGCGGCGTGCCCAGCAGAGCGGCTCGAAGGTGGCGAATACGATCCTGGCCCCGCTCGATGTGATTCGCCGCTCCGTACACCTGGCGGGCCAGGTCGGAGGTCGCCCGCTGGAACTGGGCGGTACCCGAAGGGTCGGCGGTGGGAGCGGCGGCCGCGAGGGTGGTGGGGATCGTGGTCTGAACGGCCGTGGCCGGGGTGGCCTTCACCGTGAACGTCTCGGGCCCGGACACGCTGGCCAAACCTGCCGGAGTTACCGTCGCCAACTCCACCGAATAGTCCCCGGGAGGAGTGAGGGCGCCGCGGGGTGGTGAATACCAGGGAGGCTCAAAATCGGGCTTCTTGAGACTGACCGGGAGCGGCGCAGGAAGACGTAGGTCCCACGTTGTCCGGTGCAGGCCGGCGCTGGTTGCCCCTTCCAGGTGACGGATCGCTTCTCCGGCCTCGTCACGGATGATCAACACCACCGTGGGGTCGGTTTCGACATGTTCGGCCCACAGGCTGTCCCAGCCGGGGAACGCACGGTCAACGCCGTCGTCCCGCTGCTGTTTCTCCGTCTCCTGTCGCCTCTTCTTGGATGATTGCAGGTCGGCGGCCAGATGGTAGGTGAACGTGGCCCCGAACTCGGGATTGGGTCGACGAAACGCGGTTGAACCCAGCGTTGGTTGACCCGGAGCCTGCATGGGCTGGTAGGGCACGTACCACCAGGCGTCCCGCACCGGGAACAGGGTCGCCGGTTCGGTCAGCGCCTCGGGCGCCAGGGAACGCAGGGGGCTGTAGTCATCGAGGATGTAGAAACCGCGGCCAAAACTGGCACCGACGAGGTCGTCGTCGCGCCGGTGGAGCTTGATCTCCCGGAAGGCGATGGTGGGGGCGTCCTTGCTGAAACGGTGCCAGTTCTGCCCGCCGTTGAGGCTGGCGTAGATCCCGTATTCGGTTCCCAGGAACAACAGCTCGGAGTTCACGTGGTCCTGTTCAATGGCCCAGACGACGGTGCCGTCTGGCAGATCGCCCCGAATCGAGTGCCACGACCGGCCCCGGTCGTCGCTGCGGAACACATACGGGCTGTAGTCGCCGTTCTTGTGTCGATCGGCGGCGGCGAACACCGTGTCAGCGTCGTGTTGGGAGGCCTCAACATCGTTGACAAAGGCATCGTCGGCCAACTCGGGTAGGTCCCCACCTTGGCGCCAGGTTGTTCCCCCATCCTCGGTGACCTGGATCAGACCGTCGTCGGTGCCGACGTAGATTACGCCCGCCGTCACCGGGGACTCGGTGACGTGGGTGATCGTGGCGTAGAGCGACATGGCCATGTGGTCATACAACGAGTCGACGCTCTGGACCCGATCGAAGATCGGCTGCTCGTAGCGGTTGCGATTGTGGGTCAGGTCGCCGCTGATCGGGGTCCACGAATCGCCCCGGTCGTCGCTGCGCCACAGCCGCTGGGAGGCGACGTAGATGCGGTTGGATGCATGGGGGCTGACGAGGATCGGGCAGTCCCAGTTCCAACGTTCGGGGGGATCACCGGGCCCGGGTTGGGGCTGGATGTCCTGCAGTTCCATGGTGCGCCGGTCCCAGCGCATCACGTTTCCCTCCTGCCACTCCAGATAGGCCATCTCGGGGTCGTTGGGATCGAAGGCCACGTGGTAGCCGTCGGCCCCCAGGGGTACCGACCAGTCCTGGTTGCGCACCCCGTCGATGTTCAGGGTTCGTGATGGCCCAAACAGGGTGCCCAGGTCCTGGGCTCCGCCCAGGATGTTGTAGAACGGCTCGGAGTTGTCGATGGCCACCCGGTAGAACTGGGAGATGGGCAGGTTGGGGAAGTGGCGCCAGGAGCCGCCCTCGTCGAAGCTCTCATAGAGCCCGGCGTCGGTCCCCACCAGCAAATGGTGGCCGTCGTCGGGATCGATCCAGATGGCGTGGTTGTCGCTGTGTTTGGTCTTGCCCGTCTCCAGGTTGGTGAACGACTTCCCCCCGTCACGGGTGACGTGGACAAAGACGTCGACCTGGTAGACCCGTTCGGGATCGATGGGTGAGGCCGTGATCTCCTGGTAGTAGTGGGGTCCGGTGCCGCCGGAGATGTATTCGTTCCTCTTCTCCCAACTCTCGCCCCGATCGGTTGAGCGGTAGAAGCCACGCTCAGCTTTGTCGGCCTCGATGGTGGCGTAGACAAGATCAGGGTCGGCGGGGGTGACGGCGATACCGATCTTCCCCATGTCGCCCTCGGGTAAGCCCTGGGTCAGGGGGCGCCAGGTTGCGCCCCCGTCGCTCGACTTGTGCAGCCCGGAGCCCGGGCCTCCGCCCAGGAACGACGAGACGTGGCGCCGCCGCTGGTAGGAGGCAGCGTAGATAACGTCGGGATCATCGGGGGCGAAGGCGATGCTGGTCACCCCGGTGTTGTCATCGATGCTGAGCACCGAGTCCCAGGTCTTGCCGCCGTCGGCGGTCTTGTAGACACCGCGTTGACCGCCCGCTGACCACAGTGGGCCTTCGGCTGCCACGTAGACGACGTTGCTGTCGTGGGGGTCGATCAGGATGTCGGCGATGTGTTCGGAATGGTCCAGGCCCATCCGGGTCCAGCTTTGGCCGCCGTTGAGGCTGCGGTAGACGCCGTCGCCCCAGGCCACATGGCGACCACTGACGGCTTCGCCGGTGCCCACCCAGACGACGTCGGGATGGCGGGGGTCGAGGGCCACGCAACCGATCGAGTACGACGGCTGATCCTCGAAGACCGCTTCCCAGGTGGTCCCGGCGTTGACCGTCTTCCACACCCCGCCCGACCCGACGGCGACGTACCAGGTGCTCTTGCGGCGCGGATCGACGGCGATGTCGGCAATCCGACCCCCCATGAACGCCGGTCCAACGCTGCGCAAAGCCAGCCCGGAGGCGGCCTTCTCCAGCGGGGTCTGCTCGGGTCCGGTGCCCGTCTTCTGGTCGCTACTCACTGCTGACTCCCGCCTGTTGTCGATTTGACTTTCTCCCCGGCGTCAACGACATCGCCATCGACGCCATCGACTATGACGTCGGCCTCGGCCAACGATCGGCGGACATCGACGTCGACTTTGGGCACCACGTCGGGGCAGAATTGCCGCGACGCCTGCTCCAGCGCCTCTCGTACTTCGCCGACGATCGCTGTCGCCTCGGCCCGGTCGCATTCAATGACCACCGAGTCGTGCACGGTCTGCACCGGCCTGGCCGTTGGGTAGCGGGCCAGGCGATGGTGCAGATCGGCGTAGGCGGCCAGCATGATGTCGGCCACACCACCCTGGATTGGGGCGTTCCGCCAGGCGTTGACCATGGCCGATACCCGGTCCTTGGCCGCCCGCTGCAGCAATCGGTGCGCTACCGGTTCACCCAACTCGGCGATCATGGCCTCGACGAAGCGGCGGCGTAGGGCACGATCCTCGAAGATGCGGCCGATCTCTGCATTGTTGAGCGGCCCGTCGGGACCATGGAGTACCAGGGAATGCTCCTGCTGGAACCGACGGCGGAAGCTCACAAATTCGGTCGACTGGTTCTGGATGGCTTCGCCAATGGCGTGCAGGAACAACCGATCGAGGTGCAGGTTGAACTGTTGGCGCCGCCCGGCCACGGTGCGGCTGGCGAACGTGAATGGCTCGCCCTCGCTCAGCAGTGCTACCGGGGCCGAATAGCTCAGCAGCCACGCGATGCTTTCGATGAGATCGGTCTCGTCGCCGAGATGGCGGTCGGGGTGCAGCGCCGCGATCTCCGGCGCCGAGGGCCAGCGGGATTGCGTCTTGCGGAACTCCCGCCTGATCTGGGCGACGGGGGCAAAGCCCTGGGCCAACTTCATGGTGATCGACCAGTCGATGTCGGCGGTGTCGTCGCGCAGGGCGTGGATCTCGGCCACGCGGGCCTCAGCCCAGGCCGCCGTGCCCGGATAGGTGCACCGGTACTGGGCCAACAACTGAGCCGCCTCCTCAACCGTGGTCGGTGATCCCTCGGCGCTGAGCGAGCGGGCCAGGGCGGCGGCACCCGAACCGTAAGCGATGCCAAAGTTGAGGGCCTTGGCGATCTGGCGCAGGTGCTTGAACCGCTCAGGATCCTCCTCCGCCAGCGTCGCCGGGTCGAAGCCGAACATGCTGGCGGCAGTACTCACGTGCACGTCGTCACCCCGGGCGAAAGCCTGACGCAGGGGGGTGTCGTCAGCCACCTGGGCCAGGAACCGCAACTCGGCCTGGCTGAGGTCGGCATGGACAAAAACCCGATCCGACTCCGGCGGCCGAAAGTGGGGCTTCATCTGGGGGGTGAGGTTCTGGGCGTTCGGGTTGCGGCTGGCCAGGCGGCCGGTGTTGGTGCCGACCACCTGCAGGTACTGGGGGCGTAGGCGACCGTCGTCGTGCAGATGCTCGTGGATCGATTCGCCGTAGGTACTGAGGGTCTTGGACAGACTGCGAAACTCGAGCAGGGTCTCGCACAGCTCACCACCGATCTCCCGCAGGACCGAGGCGGTGACCGAGTCGAGCGGGGTGAGGGGTCGAGCCTGGCCGTGGCGCAACGCCGTCCAGGCCAGCACCCGATCCTCGGCCCAACGGTTGAGGGCATCGCGCACCTGAAGGTCCGAAGCAGGGTTCCACGACGGTTCAACCACATCGTCGAACAGGGTGCCCTGACCACCACCGGTGAGCGCCGCCAGCCGGCCGATGGTCTGGCGGTTCTGCCCCTCCATCCGGATGAGTTGGTCCTGCCAGCCGGCCCAGTCGAAGGGCAGGCCGGTGCGTTCCATCTGGTCGAGGAACGGTCGGGCCGCCATCTCTATGTCGGAGATCTGGGCTAGCTCGGCCTGGTGGAGGTCGGCTCGGATGGCGTCGCCAACCCACAGCGTCTCCACCGCATCGGCGGCGGCGTAGCTGATCTGGTCAGGGCTGAGATCATCGAAGGCGGTGTAGGAGAGCTGGATCGTGCCCTTGCCCTCGGTAGTAACGCCGAGGTAGTGCTCAGTGGCCCAGGCCAGGCCGTGATACCAGTTGACGCCGCTGCGACCCTGGTGGATCAGGGCATCGGCGATCTGGGCGTCCCACCACTTCAACCCGGGCGTCACATCCGATGAGTTCCACACCGCGGCGTCGACAACCCGGGCGTCGAAGTTGGCGTTCCAGCCGTCAACGGTGAGTCCACTGAGCAGGGGCGCCAGCTCGGTCGGATCGAGGTCACGGCCGTCAACCACAAAGGCCCGCTCGGAACCGTCGGCCGCTCGCAAAGCGATCGACATGACCCGTAGGAGCTGGGCCCTGGGCCCGCTGATTGGGACCTCGGTATCGATGGCGATTCGGTCGGCGTTGGCCAGGGCCCGGGCCAGGTCCGGGAGTTGGGCCGAGTGGTTCACAAAGGTGCAGGGCACCTGGCCGGGATCGCGTTTCACCCCATCGACACTATGGCAAGCGAGCCGCGATCTGCGGCGAACAATGGCGGCGGGCGATGGTTCCGATGTCGAAGATGGGTGATAGAGGTAGCTAAATCGCCACCCACCGCCTGATTGGATGGGGCAACATGGGTCAATGGAGCTTCCCCCTCTTCCGGGCAACAGCATCCTGATGGTCGAGGTTGGCTCAACGGCCCATGGCACCGGTATCGCCGGTGGCGAAGATCACGACCAACTGGCGGTGGTCGTGGAGAGCCCCGATCAGGTGCTGGGTCTCGACGAACACGGCTTCAAAACAGTGATGCAACGCAGCCAACCCGAAGGCACGCGCTCCGGACCGGGCGACATTGACCGCACGCTGCACTCGTTGCGGCGTTTTGTGCGGATGGCGATTGCAGGCAACCCCTCGATCATGATGGCCATGTGGGCTCCAGTCGAGTTCTCGACGCCGCTCGGTCAGGAACTTCGTGACCTCGGCGACGCCTTTGTCGGCCGCCACGTCGTGCCCCGCTACCGGGGTTACATGCAGTCCCAGGCCCAGCGTCTGCTCGGGGTGGCAGGCGGCGGGCACGGCAAACGGGGCAGCGGAGGCTGGGAGGAGCCGATCAGCGCCCACGGCTATGACACCAAGTACGCCATGCACTGCGCCCGCCTCGGTTTTCAGTGTCTCGAACTGCTGTCGACGGGCGGCCTGGAACTGCCGATCCAGGGTGAGCCGGCGACTGGCTGCGAGCCGTGCGTTACGGCAAGGTCGACTTTGACCAGTGGTGGGAACGCACCCTCGATCTCGATGCCCAGCTCGAAGTCATCGGCAACGACGAGTCGATCCGACCCGAACCGGACCGGGATCGCATCAATTCGTGGATGATCGAGGCTCACCAGCGGAATTGGCGGGCGGCCTGACAATCAACCCGACCACCAGCCCAGCCGCCGGCCCGACCACCGGGGGTCAGGAACGGGCGACGGGGCGCTGATCGTCGACGTCTCCGGCGTGGGCGATGTGTTCGAGCTGGCGCCAGATGAGAACCAGAATCACCGCCGAGCCGGCAAAGGCGAACCAGAACGGACCCGTCACCCCCCACACCCCGGCGATGACGGCACCCAGCAAGGCGCCGACAACAAGTCCGCCGTGCAACCCCATGCCGTGCACGCTGCCTACCCGTCCCTGAAGCTCGATGGGCACGGCGCGCTGGCGGACGCTGCGCGACGTTGTGCCCCAGATCGAGGTGTGGACGCCGAACACGAACAGGATGACCATGGCCTGCCATGCCATGGTGGTCGTGGCCAGCCCGAGGTGGGTCAGCGTTTCGATGATCAGACCGGCCCGCATCAGGTTGGCCAGGCTGACCCATTGCTCCAGCCGACCGTAGGCCGCAGCCCCGACGACGGCACCGACCGCGGTCACACTCGTCAGTACGCCGAAACCGGCCGGACCCAGGCCCAGCCGATCGGTAGCCAGCACCACGAGCACGGCCCAGGCGGCGCCAAAGGTCACGTTGAAGCTCAGGATCGTGAGCACCAGGGTCCGCATCGGGGGATTGGACCAGAGCCAGCGCATCCCCTCCACGATCTCCGAGCGCACCGAGCCCTTGGACGGCGCAGAATCCTGGGCCCCGACCCGGCTCGACAGCCGGAGTCGGGAGATTAGTACGGCCCCGAGGGCGACGAGTACGCCCTGGGCCACAAACGGGATCCAAACCCCGGCGGCGAAGAGCACCCCACCAAGGGCGGGCCCGGCCAATTGGTTCAACGTCGTGCTCCCGAAGATGAGTCGGGCGTTGCCCAGGGTGATGTCGGCCGGTTCGACCAGCATGGGGAGCAGGGTGTCGGTGGTGTTGTCGGCGAACACCTCGGCTGAGCCGAGCAGAAACAGCACGCCAAAGATGAGGTAGAGGTCGACGTCGCCGAGGCCAATGGCGCTGGCCAGAAGCCCCAGTAGGACAACACGGAGGAGATTGGCCACCACGATGATCAGCCGCCGATCGAGTCGGTCGGCCACCACCCCGGCAAACAGCCCGAACAACAGCCAGGGCAGGCGTTGCAGCACCCACGACAGCGCAACCAGCGACGCACTGGCGGTCTGTGACTCGACCAGGAGGGCACCGGCCGACAACGCAATCCCGTCCCCAAGATTGGTCAGCCACGACGAACCGAGCAGTATCCGGAATCCACCACCCATGCGGCTCGGACTCACCGCTTCCAGAGCCCGACCCATAGCTCAGATGCTAGCGAGTCGGGGGGCCGGCATGAGTGGAGAATCGTCTGCACTCCTGGGCTGCACAAGCCCCTCCACCAGCAATATCCACCGCTGCCGGACACCTACTAGGGTCGGCCCTGGTGGAGGCATGAGCGAGGAGAGCACCCCATGAGTTGGTCATTCGAAACCGATCCTGAGTACCAGGCCCAGCTCGACTGGGTCGCCGACTTCGTTGAGCAGGAGGTTGCGCCCCTCGACCTGGTGTTCGAAACGCCCTACGACACCGCCGACAAGGCCATGATGTCGGCGCTGCGACCCTTGCAGGAACAGGTCCGAGAACGGGGCTTGTGGGGCTGCCATTTGGGCGCTGACCTTGGCGGGCCGGGCTACGGACAGCTCAAGCTGGCTCTGCTCAACGAGCAGTTGGGCCGCTCACGTTTCGCCCCCCGGGCCTTTGGTACCCAGGCCCCCGACTCGGGCAACAGTGAGATTCTGGCCCACTACGGCACCGAGGAACAGAAGGCCCGCTGGCTCCAACCCCTGCTGGATGGCGACATCGTCTCCTGCTACTCGATGACTGAACCCCACGGCGGCTCCGACCCCACCAGCTTCCGCACCCAGGCCGTCCGCGACGGTGACGAGTGGGTGATCACGGGGGAGAAGTGGTTCTCCTCCAATGCCCGCTACGCCGACTTCTTCATCACCATGGTTGTCACCAACCCCGAGGTTTCGGCCTACCAGGGCATGTCGATGTTCATCATCCCGGCTGACACCCTGGGGATCACCACGATCCGCAACGTCGGGTTGGCCGGGGAGTCCGAGGGCACCGGGTCGCACGGCTACCTGCGCTACGAGGGGGTACGGGTCCCGGCCGATCATCTGCTCGGGGGCGAAGGTCAAGCTTTCGCCATCGCCCAGACCCGCCTCGGTGGGGGCCGCATCCATCACGCCATGCGCACCATGGCCCAGGTCAGCCGGGCCTTCGACATGATGTGCGAGCGGGCTCTCAGCCGTACCACCAAGGGCCAGCTACTCGGCTCGCTGCAGATGACCCAGGAGAAGATCGCCGACAGCTGGATGCAGATGGAGCAGTTCCGGCTCATCCTGTTGCGCACCGCGTGGCTGATCGACCGCCACAACGACTACCTGCGGGTCCGCAAGGACATCGCCGCCATCAAGGTCCTTACGGCCCAGGTGCTGCACGATGTCGTCCAGCGGTCCATCCAGCTGCACGGCTCGCTCGGGGTGACCGACGAACTGCCCCTGATGGACATGTTGCGCGACGCCACCTGGCTGGCTCTGGGTGACGGCCCGAGCGAGGTCCACAAAATCACCTTGGCCCGCCAGGTGCTGCGCAACTACGAAGCCGGTGACGAGCTGTGGCCGTCGGAACACATCCCACCCAAACGTGAAGCGGCCCGGGCCAAGTTCGCCCACCTTCTTGAGCTTGAGGTTGGGAACCAATGAGTGACGGGGACGACTTCGATCGGGCCCTGGAAGCGGTGTTGGTGCGAACGATGCCTGCGGTCAAGAGCCTGATCGAAGCTGAACGGCTCAGCGGTGGCGCCAGCCAGGAAACCTATCGGTTGACGGTCGAAACCGAGTCTGGCTCCGAGTTGCTGGCTCTGCGGCGGGCCCCCGGCGGGGAGGACCCGGAGGATCTGATGGGTCGGCCGGGGCTGGCGGTCGAAGCCGAGTTGATGCGGGTCGCCGCCGCCAACGGTGTGCCCGAGCCACAGGTCCACTATGTGCTCGAACCTGACGATGGGCTCGGCCCTGGTTTCATCATGGAGTGGTTGGAGGGTGAGGCCCTGGGAGCCCGCATCGTGCGCCTGCCCGAGTTGGCCGAGGTGCGGCCCCGATTGGCCGAGGAGTACGGCCGGATTCTGGCCCGCATCCATGCCATCGATCTCGACGCCACCGGGCTGCGGTCCAAGCTGACCGAGAACCCGACCGAGCAGTTTGTCCAGCAGATGTGGGACCGCTACCAGGAGTACCCAACGCCCCAGCCCATGATCGACTACGCCGCCCGCTGGCTGCTCGACAATCTCCCACCACCGCGGCCGCTGACCCTGGTCCACAACGATTTCCGCAACGGCAACGTGATGGTGGACGCCAACGGGGTGGTGGCCGTGCTCGACTGGGAGACGGCCCAGATCGGTGATCCGGGTCGCGACCTGGGATGGCTGTGTACGGCGTCGTGGCGCTTCGGAAGCGATCTGCCGGTGGGGGGATTCGGAACCCGGGAGCAGTTGCTGGCCGGCTACGAGGCCGAGTCGGGGATTGCGGTCGATCCCGAGGAGGTTCGCTTCTGGGAGGTGTTCGGCTCCTACTGGTGGGCCGTCGGCTGCATTGGTATGGCCGAGCACTACCGCACCGGGCCCGACAATTCGGTGGAGCGCCCGGCCATCGGTCGTCGCACGTCGGAATGCCAGGTCGACTGCGTGAACCTGCTGCTGCCCGGCGTGGTGGATCTCCTCATCCCCGACGTTCCCGACGAGCGATCCGACATGCCCCGGATCGATGAGCTGCTGGAGAGTGTGAGCGACTTCCTGCGGGGCGAGGTGATGGACGAGACCTCGGGCCGGACCAACTTCCTGGCCCGGGTGGCGGCCAACTCCCTCGGCATCGTGGCCCGCGAAGCGGCAGTTGGTCCTCAACTGCAAGAACTGGAGCGATCGCTGCTCACCGTGGTTCTCAACGACGGTGCGGCTGATTCGGCTTCCACCTCAGCGGCCGGAAACCTGGTGGCGGACCGGTTGTCCTCCTCGGCGAGCGAGTCGTCGGTCAGCGAGTCGTCAGTCTCCGAGCTTCGCTGGGCCCTGGTTGAACGGTTGCGGGATGGCTCGATGCCCCTCGACCAGCCAGGGCTGGCCGAGTATCTGCGCGCCTCGGTAGTAAATCAGGTGGCCATTGACCAGCCCCGCTACCAAGGCCTGGCCACTGCCTTGTCCTAGTCGATGCTCAGGACAAGGCAGTGGGCGACGGGCTCGCTCGTTCGTCACCGATGACGGGGCGGAACCTCCGATGGCGGGATTGGTATCGGGGACGGCTACGACGTGGCCTCCGCCGCGTGCTTCTCGGTCCACGCCGCCAGGGCGTCGGACTGCTCGGCGTTGAGCTTCTCGCGTACCGACTGGGCCCTGGCCGCCGCATCGTTGAGCCGGGCGTAGGCATCGTTCTGGAAATGGGGCATGACCCGCTGAGCCATCAGTTCGTAGCTACGGGCCTTGGCCGCCGGGTTGGCGAAATCGTGGTCCATGCTCAGATAGCCACCGAAGCCCCCCGACTGCTTCCACAGCGATTCGATCTGCCTGACGCAGTCCTCGGCGGTGCCGATGGCCCCGATGCCGGTCTCGTTGACCCAGGCGATGCGCTCCTGGAGTGTGTCACCCTCGGGGCAGAACTGGGGGGCGGCGGCGGTGTGCTGGAGGTAGTCGAACCAGTGCTCGATGCCGTACTCGACATCGCGCAGGGCCTGTTCGGTGGTCTCGGCGATGTGCATGACGCCAACCAGGCGCCAGTCTTCGCGGCGAGCGACATGGCCGTGCTGGGTTGCCATGTCGTTCCATACGTCGTAGTGCAGACCCAGCATGTCGGCCCCGATCTGCAGCGTGGCGCCGATCGACAACACGCCGATGCCGTGCTTGCCCGCGATCCGGGGCCCCGATGGTGAGGCGATGGCGGCCACCACGCACTCGATGTCGGAGAACGGTGGGAGCTGGCACTTGGCGTCGTTCAGTTCGAACCAGTCGGTGGCCATGGTGAGCGGGTCATCAGAGCGAAGTAGGTGCATGATTGCCTCCATACCCTCCTCCAGCATGCGGCGCTGCTCCGATGGCTGGATCCCGATCATGTGGGCGTCGGTCGGCAGGGCTCCGGGGCCGGCGCCGAACATGAAACGCCCTCGGCTGAGATGGTCGAGCAGGATGACACGATCGGCCGTCCACATCGGGTTGTGGTAGGGCACCGATACCACCCCGGAGCCGATCTTGATGTTGCGGGTCTGCTCCAGCGCAGCGGC
>Ga0316192_10000532_pt1 | contig 27992 bp, 29 predicted proteins | sample MerIslwburrow_MG_FD_204931 | JGI IMG/M metagenome (GOLD analysis project Ga0316192, IMG submission 204931) | Coastal sediment microbial communities from Maine, United States - Merrow Island worm burrow | ecosystem: Environmental > Aquatic > Marine > Coastal > Sediment | place: USA: Maine...
CATGCTGATCCTCATCCTGGTAACTTCTTAGTATCAAAACAATGTGAATTAATTGCTTTGGATTTTGGATGTATGAAAGTTGTGCCCGATGAATTTTATACGCCTTATTTTGAATTAGCTAAAAAGGAAAATATCAACAATAGCGATTTTTTTAAAGAAAAGATGTTTGAACTTGAAATCTTACGTCAAGATGATTCTCCTGAAGAAATAGAATTTTTTACAGGAATGTTTCATGAAATGCTGACCTTATTTACTCAACCATTCCATTCTGAGTCATTTGATTTTTCCAATGCTGAATTTTTTGGAAAAATAGCAGAACTTGGAGAAAAATACAGCAAAAATACGGAGTTACGAAAAATGAATGGTAATAGAGGCTCCAAGCATTTTATTTATATCAATAGAACATTTTTTGGGCTTTATAACCTAATGTTTGACTTAAAGGCAAAAGAAGTAAAAATCAATAATTTCAGAACACTTTAAAATATATTATGAGACAACTAAAATACCTAAGTTTAATTTTGTTATTTGCTTTTCTAATAAATGCGTGTAGTGATAAGAAAAAGGATAAAACAGCTCTTGTAAAAGCAACGGCAACTATCGAAGCAAAAAGTAATAGTAGTATTTCTGGTACTGTAACTTTTACAGAAAAAGATGGAATTGTGAAAATGGAAGCTTTAATATCTAACGCCACAGAAGGAAATCATGCTATTCACATCCATGCAATTGGAGATTGCAGTGCTGAAAATGGTTCCTCAGCTGGAGGACATTGGAATCCAACAAACGAAAATCACGGTAAGTGGGGAATCACGCCTTTTCATAGAGGAGATATTGGAAATATAGTTATTGGAGTTGGTGGTAATGGAACTATAGAACGAGAAACCGATTTATGGTGTATTGGTTGCGAGGATGAAACGAAAAATATAGTTGGAAAAGCAATCATTATTCATGAAGGCCCTGATGATTTTTCATCACAACCAGCAGGTGCAGCAGGTCCAAGAATTGGTTGTGGTGTAATAAAAAAAATACAATAATAAAGGGCTGTCTTGTGATTATTTTATAAAATGTGCGTTGCTTATAAATGAAAAAGCCACCCTAAGGTGGCTTTAACTCAAATATCTAAATTTTATTCTTTATTTTTCTATAATATTATACCATAAGAATTAATATTAATTCACAAAATACATCCCTAACTTTTTAAACCTTTATCTGATACGCAAGAATGAAACAACTCCCAATTATAAATATATTAATAAAGGCTCGACCTATCCAAGTATACTTTGAATAGTCTATTTTTATAAAATCACTAATCACAAGCCATAAACCCATTATTAAAAACCAAGGAGTAAAAAGTAATGCAAAATCCCATCTTACTAACATAATAACTGTATCATGCAAAAATCCACAAAAGCCAAATGTTAGAATTAATGATAAAGCAGGAGGAAGGATTGTTTTAAGAGGTTTAAAAATATATTTACCTAAATAATAACTCCAAATGGGATTCCAGTACTTCCAAAATATAGAAAACCTATCAGCTCCTAAAGAACGAGATATCATATTCCTTAATGAATTAGTCGCCCCCATTGGAACTCCATTTCTTTTTTTTACATATTCTGATAAATTCACTTGTTAAATTTCTATAATTAATTACAACGGTCTTGTATATGAAAAGTAGCGGATTTTTACGCTTTACCTTTTCGGATTATTACTAACCTTAAATTTATAAATTTCATTTAGTTTTAGCTGTAAAACCGCTACATTCGATAATAACCTTCAACGCTCATACCAGAAATTTTTATTTATGTCGTCCTAGAAACACAAAAAACTGAACTTCAACGTTCTTTTTTCTATGGATTTTTGTTTGAAATTAATGATTGATTACACTGCTAGTGGCTGTTTCATTTACCTTGTAAAATTCATATTCCTTTTCCAGAAATTCAACATAGGATTGGCCTTTAGCATAGTCAATATTATCACCAAATAGTATCAAGATTCCTTCGAGCGGTTCTTTATATGGGTTGTAGAGTACATGCTTCACATAAGGTCCAACAAAGACACTCATACCCGGTTCAAGATCCATTTCTTTATCGCCTATTTGTGCCTTGCCTTTGCCGTTGGTAATAATAAATAGGTTGGGTACTTGTCCTTTGTCCAACCCACGATCTCCATTGGCTACTTCCTCTGTGCCAAGAGTAAACCAGCTAATTCGCTTGTCTTTCATGGTGTAGAGCGCTACGATTTGTGCACCATGACTTGGTAGAGAACTGTCTCGGCTAAATCGTGTGACTTCACCCACGTCTCTTTTCCAAAAATGCTCCAGAGTCTGGTATGCAATTGCTGTTGTCTGTTGGTTTGATTGAAACCCTTCCATATCAAAAATATCCAGCGCTACGATATCTGCTGGTGTAGATTTCGCCGATGCGGTACTTGCTGTCCATACCTGTTCATTAATTTTGTCAAGGGTAGGCCGGTCTGCAAATCCGAAATACCATGTCGGCTCTATTGGCTTTCCGGCCCGCAATGTCACATTGTGTGGTCCGTAGTTGTGAAAGGTATATTGTTTTTCCTTACCTACTTTATAAGGATCTTCCACACGTTCTATACTGACAGTCCACCAGTCATCGGCTACTTTGATTCCAAAATTGGCGGATAGAGCCATTGGATCGTTCACATAGCTATCAATATAGGTTTGTAAAATACTTTCGGTAGTAGCTTTCTGGCCATAGATTGATAAACTTCCCAGTATAAGTCCTAAGCCCAAGATCATTATACTTATTTTGTTTACTTTTTTCATATTCTGAAATTTAAAATTTCTGCAAACATAAATGATATAGGATATGAAGCAGAAGAAAAGCAAGGAATTGTGGTGAAAATCGATTATTTGTGGTGAATGAATTTCAATTGAAATTTTTGACTTGTTTCAGACGCTCGTCAACTTCTTGATGATACGGCTTGGAAACGCGAATAGGGTTGTCAATGTAATTGAGAAATAGCTTCATTTCAGAACCTTTTATTATAGCCCTTACATGATACAGGTTTACAATAAACGACCGATGGCACTTTATAATCATTTTTGAGGACATTTTTTCTGAGAGCACCGATAGAGGTATTCGAATCAGGGTTTTGGTAATCTTGTCATTTTTCCGGTGGACCAATTCCACGTAGTTGTCCTGTGCCTTCCCGTAAATAAAATCGGCGATTGTTATCATGAGGTTATCGTTTATACCCTGTCCTTCAAAATGAATAAGCTGATCTTGAACAGCGTGCTCTTGTTTATTACTGACGACTTGCTGGAAGGCTTTATGAAGGTTTTTATATCGAAAATAAAAGAAGGTGCCTACCATAGGAAAGATTGACACAGTGGTAATATCCATAATAAACTCCGCGGCACTCGAAATTGAAAAGTCGTGCCAGTTTCCTATCCAGTTGTAAAATAGGAAAATTGCTAGACCCAGTAAGAAACAGGTCCAAATACTCCAGCCTATGATCTTCCCCAACGTTAATTTTTTGATAAACCATCTTCGAAGTAAGAATTCATTTATCAACAGTACTGCGAGTGTCACAATCATGACCTCTGAGAGTACGCCAATAAATTCTAAAGTGAAAATTCGTTTTGACGAATAGTTATTCACTCCAAAAGGCTGAAAGATGAGTAAAAAAAGCATAAAAAACAGGGCTGTAGCTATTGAGAGAGTAAGCTTATAAATTGGGCGATCGTAAAAAGAATAATCGGTTTGCATTTCCATGATACTAATTTAGTATATTCATTTCAGTAGGCAATGGTTGTCTAGTTTCATGAAAGAATTTAATCATTTGTAAAAGTTTATCATAATGAAGGCCAACGTGTTCGTGTATGATTGGTTACGGGAAACTCAATTAGAGTTTTTCCGATTAAAGACTAAGTTAATTAATTCCTAGGATTTTCCTATAGGGAAATCAGAAGTAATTAATTATTCACGTTGTTGCCTGTAGTTTTTTTAATCTTCCATGCTTTTACGAAGTGCCGTAAAAAACTCAATTGGTTTTTCTGCCCATGGAAAGTGGCCTGCCCTTTCAATGTAGATCAATTTGGAATCCCTGGCTCTTTCGCATAGTTGAACCTCTGTGCCATTGACCGGATCTTGCCTACCTTGTATTATACGAATGGGAATAGTGAGTGCGTAAACTTCTTCCGAAATATCCCAATTTGAAAACCCTTCCCAAGCATATATTGACTGATTGAAATCACGGTTAAAGAATATCCTGCTCTCTTCTTCAGGTGGGGTAAACACCAAACTTGCCTTCGTGGCATCAAAAAAGTAGGGTCTAAAGTATATTCTCATCCTCTTCATTTGTATTTCATGACTTGGATCGGATAATTTATTCATGGCTTCAATATCCTCTGGATTTCTTCTCATGCTAATATTATCTCCATAATAAACAAGGAAATAATTACTGGTTCCAGGACTAGCGCTCAGTATTACTCTTGAGATGGTTTCCGGATGTCTTACAGCGTAATAAAGTGCATAATGTGAACCATAACTATTCCCAATCACAGCCCATTTTTCAATACTTAAATGCTTTCTTACATGCTCAACATCTTTAATTATCCTATCATAGCTTACCCAAGTTGTGTCTGCCTTTCGATATTGTGAGCGTCCAGTCCCCTGGTAGTCTATGAGTATTGTTCTGTAGTTTCTAAGCGAATCAGAAATTCCTCGCATATAATAACTAGAATAGCCAGGCCCACCTTGTAAGAGAACAACTGGTTTTCCTTTTCCCTTGGTATAATAGTGGATATAACCCTGGTCTACTTTGAGTGAATCGTGAATATATTGGGCATTTACAGATGTAATGGCAAATAGTAAGAAAAAAGGGAGTAGTTTTTTCATGATTCCGAATTTTAAATTACTGGCAACGTAGGAATAAAGACTATGTTTTTTATTCCCATTATGTGTGTACTAAGGTAATAAATCTATTAATGTCGTTAAAAAATCATAAGCGGTATAAAATCCATTTATTCCTTTTAGATGCTAAAGCAAACAAAGGTATTTCAAACCTATCACGTATTAACACTAACAACAAGCTCATTAAATTAATAACCAGTAACTACTGAAATAAGGTATATTGTGGGTAACATGGCGAGTATCAATAAACACAAAAGCCTCACAGTCAATTAACTATGAGGCTTTTTGTACCTTGGGTGGGAATCGAACCCACACGACCTTGCGATCACTGGATTTTGAATCCAGCGCGTCTACCAATTCCGCCACCAAGGCAAAAATAATTGGTTTGCAAATCTAAAAAATATTTTTTGTTCTACTGCCATATTTTATATTTTAACTGCTTCTTCTTTTTAAATAATCTTTACTTTTGTGAAGTATTACATAATGCAATACTAACATCACAACTTTTTACAAAAAATGAAACAAAAAATACCAAGACCTAAACTCTTTGCTTGTACCCAATCTGCTGATCTTGCCAAAAAAATTGCCGAGGCCTTTGGATCCGAGTTAGGAAAATCTAGAAAAAATATTTTTAGTGATGGTGAATTCCAAGTTTGTTTTGAAGAATCTATAAGAGGAAGACGGATTTTTATAGTCGGTTCTACTTTTCCATCATCTGACAACTTAATGGAAATGCTATTGATGATCGATGCAGCCAAACGAGCTTCTGCACGTCATATAACAGCCGTCATACCCTACTTTGGATGGGCCAGACAAGATAGAAAAGATCAACCTCGAGTTCCAATAGCCGCTAAAATGGTGGCGAATTTATTACAAGCGGCAGGTGCGACAAGAGTTATGACAATGGATCTGCATGCTGATCAAATTCAAGGCTTTTTTGAAAAACCCGTAGATCATCTATATGCTTCCACAATATTTTTGCCGGCAATCAAAGCTTTAAATTTAGACAATCTCATTATTGCTTCTCCTGACATGGGAGGTTCTAAAAGGGCTTATGCCTATTCAAAATTTCTCGAATGTGAAGTGGTAATTTGTTATAAACAACGTAAAAAAGCGAATGTGATTTCGCATATGGAATTAATTGGTGATGTAGCAGGTAAAAATGTAATTCTAGTTGATGATATGGTAGATACTGCCGGAACGTTAACTAAAGCGGCTGAATTAATGATGGAAAAAGGAGCTATAAGTGTACGTGCAATATGTACGCATGCAGTTCTTTCTGGCGAGGCGTATAAGCGTATAGAAAACTCTAAATTAGAGGAGTTAATTACAACAGATACAATTCCCTTAAAAAAACAAATTTCTAAAATAAAAGTTATATCTTGCGCCCCTTTATTTGCTGAAGTGATGCATAAGGTTCATAGTAACCAATCGATCAGCGGTCAATTTTTAATGTAATTTAATTTAAGTAAAATAATGAAATCTATTACGATCAAAGGATCTCAAAGAGAAAGCGTGGGCAAGGTATCTACCAAAGCCTTACGTAATGCTGGAAAGGTTCCTTGCGTGTTATACGGAGGAGACAAAGCAATTCACTTTTCAGCGGACGAAATATCGTTCAAAAATTTGGTTTATACTCCGAATATTTACACTGCGGCGATAGAACTAGAAAATGGCGAAAAAATAAAAGCCATATTGCAAGACATTCAGTTTCATCCGGTTACTGACAAAATTCTTCATGTTGATTTTTATCAATTATTTGATGATAAAGAAGTTACCATGAATATTCCTATCCACTTAATGGGAAGTGCTCCTGGCGTAGTTGCCGGTGGAGTATTGCGATTCCCTAATAGAACATTAAGAGTAAGAGCATTACCTGCAAACTTACCGGATTTTATTAATGCAGATATTTCTAAACTTGATATCGGTGATAAAATATTTGTTTTGGATTTGAAAAATGATGAATTTTCAATATTACATCCTGATGATATGGTCGTTACACAAGTAAGAATGGCACGTGCTGTTGAAGTTGTTGAAGTCGATGAAGATGAAGAAGGTGAAGAGGGCGAAGAAGGTGCTGTTGAGGGCGCTGAAACTCCCGCTGAAGGTGGTGGAGCTCCTGCGGCTGAAGGTACTCCAAAAGAGTAATTTGTAAGTTAACAAATACGTTTATTAAAAAGAGCTTCGCATTCGCGAAGCTTTTTTTTATATTTTTACTTAATGAAAATCCCTTCTCTGATAAAGAATTTATTTAGTTTTAAAAAAGATAGTCCTGATCTTATGAAAAAATACCTAATCGTTGGTCTTGGAAATATTGGTTCCAAATACGAGAATACCAGACATAATATAGGGTTTAAGATTTTAGATGAAATCGCCGTAAAGGAAGACATAGTTTTCGAATCTCAGAAATTAGGTGCCATTACTAAATTTAGATTTAAAGGAAGAACATTTATTCTACTAAAACCAGCCACCTTTATGAATTTAAGCGGTAAGGCTGTCAAATACTGGTTGGTCAAAGAGAAAATTCCGTTAGAAAATTTACTAATAATATGTGACGACCTTAATATTCCTTTCGGAACAATTCGTTTAAAATCTAAAGGTAGTGCCGGTGGACATAACGGTTTAAAGGATATAAGTGATAGTTTACAAACTCAGAACTATTCACGTTTCAGATTTGGTGTTAGTGATGAATTTAAAAAAGGAAATCAAGTTGATTATGTTTTAGGTGAATGGAACCTTGAAGAAACCGAAAAACTACCAGAAAGATTAGAGAAATCATACGAACTGGTCAAATCTTTCGGAACAGCCGGTATTGGAAATACAATGAGTGAATTTAATGGTAAATAAGTTATTCTACAGTAATTGTGATTGAAATGTTTGTGGGATGAAATGAAATAACATAAAACTAACTTGGTTTTATTTCAATCTTTCCTAAAAAATTTAGAATAATAAATAATAAACCAACAATCATTTGTGTGAGGAATATAAAATTTAACTCTTCTTTTTCAATTAAATTAACAAGACCCGACAGAGTAAAAATAACTCCATAGGAATACCAAAACATTTTTCTAATCTTTTGTTTTTTGATTTCTGAAACTTTGATCATTTTCATTGAAATAAAATGAATAATTCCAACAATGACAAAAACGGTCAACATTATAATCAATCCTTTACCCATAATATTTTGTGTAGAGATTAAAAATTAATCAAAATTTAAGCTAAAATAAATAAAATTATCAGAACTATTCCACAGTAACTGATTTCGCTAAGTTTCTTGGTTGATCAACATTACAACCCCTCATTACAGCAATATGATAAGCCAATAATTGTAACGGAATGGTTGTTAATAATGGTGTAAGTGCCTCTTGGGTTTCAGGAATTTCAATGACATGATCGGCAATTTCTTTAACCGTAACATCTCCTTCGGTAACTATTGCAATAATTTTTCCGCTTCTTGATTTGATCTCTTGAATATTACTTAGTACTTTTTCATAATGACCTTTATTTGTCGCAATTACAATAACCGGCATTCTATCATCAATTAAAGCAATTGGTCCATGCTTCATCTCAGCGGCAGGATACCCCTCTGCATGAATATAAGAAATCTCTTTTAATTTTAAGGCTCCTTCCAATGCTACAGGGAAATTATATCCTCTACCTAAGTATAAACAATTAGTTGATAATAGATATTTTTTAGCAATTTCTTTAACTTTTTCATCAATTTTTAATAATCGCTGTACTTTTTCAGGAATCAATTCCATTTCTTGTAGATGCAATCGATAATCAAAACTTGTCATAGTTCCTTTTGCTCTTGCTAAGCGCAAGGCCATTAGGGTCAGTACCGTAATCTGAGTTGTAAAGGCTTTAGTTGATGCAACGCCTATTTCAGGACCTGCATGTGTGTATACACCTGAATCATTTTCTCTTGTTATAGAAGATCCCACAACATTGCAAACTCCAAAAACAAATGCGCCTTTTGATTTCGCTAATTTAATAGCTGCTAAGGTATCTGCTGTTTCCCCGGATTGAGAAATGGCTATTACAACATCTTTTTCAGTTAAAACAGGGTTTCTATATCTAAACTCCGAGGCATATTCTACCTCAACTGGAATCCGCGCAAAATCTTCAAAAGTGTATTCTGCCACTAAACCGGCATGCCAAGAAGTGCCACACGCTACAATAATAATACGTTCGGCATTCAGGAATTTTTTCATATTATTTTCAAGTCCTGAAATTTTAACAATGCCTTCTTTGGCTAAAAGTCTTCCTCTAAAAGTATCTGTAATTGCCTGAGGCTGTTCATAGATTTCTTTTAACATGAAATGTTCGTACCCCCCTTTTTCTATCTGTTCAAGATTCATTTTCAGCTCTTGAACATCTACATCTACCAATGAATCATCATTTATTTTTCTAATTTTAATCTCCCTGCCTAAACGTATGATTGCCATTTCCCCATCCTCCAAATAAATAGCGTTCTTAGTATACTCAATAAATGGTGATGCATCAGAGGCAATAAAAAATTCTTTATTATTTTTTTCGATACCAATAGCAATAGGACTACCTAACCGGGCTACAACTATTTCGTCTGGTTTGGTTTTGTCAAAAACGGCAATGGCATACGCCCCTACTACTTGTCCTAAAGCAATTTGAACAGCTTTACCTAGTTTAACATCATTTTGCTTTTGTACTTCTTCTATTAAATTGACCAAAACTTCAGTATCCGTATCACTTTGAAAAGTATATCCTCTGTTGACCAATTCTTTTTTAATAGTATCATAATTTTCTATAATACCATTATGTACAATTACTAAATTTCCTGATTGTGAAGTGTGGGGATGAGAATTAACATCGTTAGGAATACCATGAGTTGCCCAACGAGTATGACCAATACCTAAATTACCATCCTTAGAAATTTCAACATTAACCTTTTCAACTAGATCGCTTACTTTTCCTTTTGTTTTAGAGAGGTTTATCTGGTCGCCATCGAATAGCACAACTCCAGCACTATCATAACCCCTGTATTCAAGACGCTGCAACCCATTTATAATAATTGGATAAGCTTCTCTGAAACCAATATAACCCGTAATACCGCACATAGCAATTGTTTTGTTTACTCGTTATTTATTGTATAGAAAATTTCTAGTTTTAATTTTTCATTATCTGTTAAATCCCTATTATTTCCCTTTAAAACAACCCCTTTAGCAATCCAACTAAAATCCTTGACAATTGTATCGTTTAGTGCTAAGGGCAGATCTGTTGAATGATAAACCTTAATACCTAATCTTGCTTTATCTAATGATTCATACTTTAAAACCTCTGACATATAATCAGTAATACTAAACCTATATTTTGTTGGATTATTGTCTTCATCTCTTACTAAAAACCCATTTATACTACCTGTTTGAGTTTCCGTAAACACATCCAAAATTTGCGAATTCTGATCTACTTTGTATAAATATAATTGTTCGGGTAAAGCATTTTGTGCAGTTTCTTTATCAATATAAAGCGTAATGATTGCGTCATTAATAAGCCAATTTTGATCTCTTATTTCGTCCAAATCAACTCCCTTGAACAACTCTAACACAGAAATGGAACCAGCTGCTCCCTGAACGAATAATTTATCTTCGCCATTAATTTTATCGGGATTTACTAAATAATCATTTATTTCTGCACCTGAATAATCTCTAACATACTGGCCTGACCTAGTTGAAGATAGATTGAAATCCTTATTTCGCTTAGTCCTTACAGGAACGTCAATATCATTAGTATCGCCATCTCCGTTTAAATCAGTATCTGTTTCATCCGTTAAAATTGTATTTGTATAATAAATAGTTATGGCGGCATCATTAAGTGCCATTGTCATTAGAGAACCATCAGTACCTTCAGGTTTAATAATAATACCCCTGAAGTATTCTATAAAGTTTTGAAAAGAATCAAATGCCCCTGAATTTTGTTGATTAATAAAATTATTTCTAAAGAAAGTTGTGTCAAGCGGAATCTTAATTGTTGGCGCTATTGTAGATTTTTTAATTGTATCGATATCATCTGTTGTCAACGGGTCGTCATCAATAAAATTTCTATTTACATAAAGAACAGTATCATTTTTATTTGGTTTGAAAGCTCCAGTATACAATAACGTTTTTTCAATATATTCTTCATCAGAATAATACTTTTTAGCTTTAGAAGGATCTTGAGGATCTAAAGTATTTAAAAATGTACCTAACTCATAAACTGATAGGTTATATTCCAAATTTTGGTCGCCAATTATTGAATCTAAAATAAAATCAGGAGTTCCATCAAGATTATTAGTGTCTTTGGTAACATAATATGGAATATCCAGCACAACTGCATCAATGGAAACATTTTCTCCAAAATCTATCGGTGTTGTTAACCCTACCTGACCTATATAAGAGGCTTTGATAAGTCCAAAATTTTCATCTTTATATATTCCTAGTAAATATTGAGGAATACCATCTACTCTCGATGAGTCGACATTTTTGTTATATGAAATGATCTCGAATGTTTCCACTTTAGTTTCAAATTGATTGTTATCAACCAACCCTACACCAATATTTTCAAAATCTTTTTCACAAGCAACTATACTTAGTAAAATGAGGGCAAATAACCCAACATATTTTACACTGTTTACAATTCTTATTGTCATAAACAAAAAATTATTATATTGTTAATTTTATAAAACTTCGGTAAGGTAAAAATTGGAGTAATCTTCAGCAGATTGAAAATCTAATACTGGTATATTATTATCAATAATAAAATTTTCAATTTCTTTCGGAATATTTTCACTTCCTTTTATAACAGCGTCAGAATTTTCAATAGCAATTTTTATTAGGTTATTATGATTTACTTTAGATAAAGATTTTAATTTTTCTTCGGGTATAGAATCAAATTTAATTTTTTCTACTAAGTTTTCTCCCATTGGTCCTTTTATATCACTATTATAAATTGAAGTAACTATCTTACTCTCAGTAAATAAAGGGTCGTTTTTATAATATTCTCTAAGATATAATGGTAACAAAGAAGCCATCCAACCATGAACATGAATAATATCAGGTGCCCAATTCAATTTTTTTACGGTTTCTACTACACCTTTGGCAAAAAATATAGCTCTTTCATCATTATCAGGAAATAAATTTCCATCCTCATCAGTATACAGTGATTTGCGCTTAAAATATTCATCATTATCAATGAAGTAAACTTGCATTCTTTCTTTCGGAATCGAGGCAACCTTTATGATTAATGGCATATCCATATCATTAATTATCAGATTCATCCCTGACAATCTAATAACTTCGTGCAATTGATGCCTACGCTCATTAATTACACCAAATCTTGGCATAAAAATACGTATTTGCGCCCCTATACTGTGCATTTTTCTAGCTACTTCAAAGGAAGTACTAGCCGTTTCTGTTTCCGGTAAATAAGGAATTACCTCTGAAGACACATACAATATTCTCTTATCTTTCATAAATCCATCAATAATTAAGAATCGCAAAATTACGAATTTTTGATTAGATTTAAACTTAAAATACTAAGTTTACTCGCTTTTAACAATAATTAACATAATTAAATGCAGGTTTATCATAAAAACAAATCTTTGCAAAATAATCTGGCAAAATTAAAAACGGGAGCTTCTTTAGGTTTTATTCCCACCATGGGAGCACTTCATAAAGGTCATTTATCCTTAATTAATAGGGCAAAATTAGAAAACGATTTTATTGTAGTAAGTATTTTTGTCAATCCAACTCAGTTTGACAACAAACAAGATCTATTAAAATATCCGCGAACTTTAAAAAAAGATTTAGCTTTATTAGAGTCTGTTGATTGTGATTTTGTTTTTGCACCGTCGGTGCAGGAAATTTACAATGATAACATTGGAGTTTCACAATTTGATTTTGATGGTCTTGAGTTTGAAATGGAAGGCAAACATAGATCTGGACATTTTAATGGTGTTGGTACTATTGTGAAAAAACTGTTTGAAATTGTTAAACCTACTAGAGCATATTTTGGTGAGAAAGATTTTCAACAACTTCAAATCATTAAAAAATTGGTTCAAACAAACAAGATTCCAGTTCAAATTATTGGTTGTGAAATTTACAGAGAAAACGATGGTTTGGCAATGAGCTCTCGAAATACAAGATTAACTAAAGTTCAGAGAAACGAAGCTACTTTTATATATAAAACCTTGAATGAAACTAAAGAAAAGTTTAGTAATAATTCTATTAATGAGGTAATTAAATGGATTGAAAATGAATTTGAAAAAAACGCTATTTTAGAATTAGAATACTTTGAAATTGCGAATATCAAAACACTTAAATCTGCTAAAAGAAAAAGCAGTAAATCAAATTACAGGGCTTTTATCGCAGCATTTGCAGGTGATGTCAGGCTTATTGATAATATAGCCTTAAATTAGCTTTTTTAATTACATTTAATAACGATTTCATTGAATAAAAAAATAAGAAAAACACTTTTTATCACTCTCCCAATAACCCTGGGAGTATTTTTAATATGGTATTTCTTATCAAAACTATCTCCACAAGATAAAATTGACATTATTAACTCTTTTAAATCGGCCAACTATTGGTGGGTATTATTTTCCTTGATTCTTGGTATCCTAAGTCATTTATCAAGAGCATATAGATGGCAATTTATGTTGGAGCCACTAGGTTTTAAACCCAAACTTCCTAACCTGATAATGACTGTCTTGATTGCATATTTACTTAATCTCTTGGTGCCAAGATCTGGTGAAGTTGCTCGTGCCACTGCAATTTCTAAGTATGAAAATATTCCGTTTGAAAAAGCTTTTGGCACTATTGTAGCAGAAAGAATTGCCGATGTAATTATGTTATTATTTATAATAGGCTTGGCTTTTATTATGCAAGCTGATCTTCTTAAAAAAACTTTGTTTAAAGATTCTTCTTCCGATTCAATTCAATCTGTTCTTATACTAATTGCTTTATTAATCCTTGGTGTTGTATTTTACCGGTTCATTAAAAAATCTGAAAATACTTTTTTTGTTAAGATCAGAAATTTTATAAATGGTTTAATTGAAGGAGCTGTAAGTATTTTCAAAATGAAAAAAAAGTGGCCTTTTATTTTCCACACTTTTTTTATTTGGCTAATGTATGTGCTCATGTTTTATGTTGTTAGTTTTGCATTACCCGAGACTACAAATTTACCGTTTGGAGCCATTATTGTTGGTTTTGTAGTAGGGGGACTAAGCATGGCATTAACCAATGGTGGATTAGGAACATACCCAGTTTTTGTTGCTAGTGCACTTATTTTATATAATATTGAAGATAACCCGGCTAGAGCCTTTGGTTGGATTATGTGGACTGCTCAAACATTAATGATCTTATTGTTTGGAGGATTATCATTCTTATTGTTACCTATTTACAATAGAAATAGAACATAATGAGCACATATTATAGTAATGGCAAACTATTGATTACAGGCGAGTATCTTGTTCTTGACGGAGCAAAAGCATTGGCACTCCCTACAAGTTTTGGACAAAATCTTTCTATTCAAGAACTTAATGAGTCAAAGTTAATTTGGGAAAGTTATACCAATAATAACGACTTATGGTTGCAAGTCGAATTTGATTTACCAAGGCTAAGAATTATAAATGCTTCTTTCGATTCTAGCAAAGATGGCGGTTATGATTCATTAGCGGAACATCTTCAAAACATATTATTAGAAGTAAAAAAATTAAACCCAGGTTTTCTTTCAAACGAGCAAGGATTTTTTGTGAGATCAAAACTTACATTTCCCAGAAATTGGGGCTTAGGTTCTTCATCAACCCTCATCAATAACATTGCTCAATGGGCCAATGTTGATGCTTATCAATTACAGTTCAATACTTTTGGAGGTAGCGCTTACGATATTGCGTGTGCTCAAAATAATAACCCGATTATCTATCATTTAAAAAATAAAAAACCGGTAGCTGAAACTATTAGTTTTGACCCTCTTTTTAAAGATCAACTATATTTTGTGCATCTCAATAAAAAGCAAAATAGCAGGAAAGGCATTGCTCAATACAAAAGTTTTAATGGAAATATTAGTGCTTTCGTGGAAGAAATATCAATGCTTACCAAGGCTGCTGTTAATTGTTCAGGTTTGTCAGATTTTGAAAAAATCATGAAAGAGCATGAACATATAATTTCATCCATTATCAATCAAAAACCAATTCAACAAAAGTTGTTTTCAGATTATTTCGGACAAACAAAAAGCTTAGGTGCCTGGGGCGGTGATTTCGTTTTGGCTACGGGCAACAATGATACGCCTAATTACTTTGTGACTAAAGGTTATACTACTGTTATTCCATATCAAGAAATGATTCTATGCATCAAAAAGTAGCAATAATTGGAGGTGGTGCAGCAGGTTTTTTTGCTGCAATTACTGTTGCAGAAACAAATCCTAATTTAGAAGTAGTTATCCTTGAAAAAGGAAAAAAAGTATTACAAAAAGTAAAAGTATCTGGCGGTGGTCGTTGCAATGTTACAAATGCTTGTTTTGACCCTAAAGAACTCACGTCATTTTATCCCAGGGGCAATAAAGAACTGCTTGGACCTTTTCATCAATTTATGACCGGTGACACTATGGAATGGTTTGAAAACCGGGGCGTTAAATTAAAAATTGAAAGTGATAATCGCGTTTTCCCAATATCTGATTCCTCTCAAACCATTATTAATTGTTTTACAAATAGCGCAGAGAAAGCAGGGGTTGTTTTAAAGTTGAATCAAAATGTAAAAGACATTTCTAATACAAACGGACAGTATAAAATAATTACCAATGAGAATAAATATATTGCAGATAAAATATTGATAGCTACTGGAAGTAACCCAAAGTTTTGGAGTATTATTAAAAAGCTCGGTCATAATATCATTCCACCAGTTCCATCACTATTCACCTTTAAAATAAATGATCAACGTATCAAAGATATTCCTGGAGTTTCATTACCAAATGCAACGGTTGGTCTTATCAATTCATCATTTGAAAGTAATGGCCCTTTGCTCATCACCCATTGGGGAATTAGTGGCCCGGCCGTTTTAAAACTCTCAGCTTTTGGTGCACGTTTTTTAGCTGAAAAAAATTACCAGTACAATCTTGTTGTTAACTGGGTTTCAAAATCATCTCTAGAGGTTTTTGAAAAATTAAAAACCCTCAAGAAAGAAAATCACAAAAAGCAAATAGGATTAAGGTCTGTTTATAATGAGGTTCCCAAAAGACTATGGGAAAATTTGGTCATAGCTTCTGAAATCAGCCTTCAACAAAGGTGGGCAGATCTCTCAAATAAGCAACTGGATAATTTAGCAAATCAATTAACCAAATCTGTTTTTAATGCGAACGGAAAAACCACCTTTAAAGAAGAGTTTGTTACATCCGGAGGAATTGACCTCAAAGAAATAAACTTTAAACGATTTGAGAGTAAGCTTCATAAAAATCTATTTTTTGCGGGAGAAGTGTTGAACATTGATGCACTAACTGGCGGATTTAATTTTCAAAATGCCTGGACCGGGGGTTATATTGCAGGAAAGGCAATAGCTGAGTTATAATCTAATTCAGGACGAATGAATGAGCATGAAGAATCTCAATTTTTAAAATACCTCGCAAGGATAAAAGAGACCAGTTTCTATTAACTTTTTATCGGTAAATAATACCTCTTTCGTAACCAAAAGGCTACTCTAACCAACAAGATCAATGCAGGAACTTCAACCAAAGGCCCAATAACACCGGCAAAAGCTTGTCCGGAGTTCAGCCCGAAAACTGCTATAGCTACCGCTATGGCCAGTTCGAAGTTATTCCCTGCTGCTGTAAAAGAAATTGATGCATTTTTATCATATTCGGCGCCCATTGCTTTACTTACAAAAAATCCTATTAGGAACATTAAGGTAAAATAGATAAGTAGCGGAATAGCTATGATCATAACGTCTAATGGTATTTCCACAATCAATTCACCTTTTAAAGAAAACATTACAACAATTGTAAATAGAAGAGCAACGAGAGTTATTGGCGAAATAGTTGGAATAAATTTATTATTATACCAATCCTCACCTTTAATTTTCACCAAAATCAATCGGCTTAACATGCCGAACACAAATGGAATTCCTAAATAAATAGCAACACTTTCAGCAATAGTGCCTATTGAAATATCCACTAAAGCTCCCTCAAACCCGAAAAGAGGAGGAAGTTTTGTAATAAATATCCAAGCATAAAAACTGTAAGCAAAAACCTGAAAAATACTATTAAGTGCCACTAAACCAGCTCCATATTCACTACTGCCTTCCGCAAGGTCATTCCAGACTAGAACCATTGCAATACAGCGTGCCAACCCAATTAAAATAAGCCCCACCATATATTCGGGATAATCATGCAGAAATATTAGTGCCAAAGAAAACATTAAAACCGGGCCAATAATCCAATTTAACACAAGTGAAATTGATAATATCTTCACATTTTTAAACACTTTTGGTAGCAGGCTGTAATTAACTTTCGCTAAAGGCGGATACATCATTAAAATAAGTCCAATAGCAATAGGGATATTTGTTGTTCCGCTACTATATGATTCAATCAGTTTAGGAAATGACGGCATAAAATAGCCAATAGCAATCCCAAAAATCATTGCTAAAAAGATCCATAAGGTTAAATAACTATCGAGAAAACTTAATTTTTTTTTAGCAGTCATTAGTTGGTCCGAATTTTTGAGAAAATATAAAACATTTCAGCCGCAATTTGCAGGCTTCGTTCCATATATTTTTCCGTTTGTTGAGAAGTATTATCAAAGGTCTTAGGATCTTCAAATGTAATTGGAATACGCTTTTCTGCTCCGGGAATAAAGGGGCAGTCTTTATCGGCTTGCGAACAGGTCATAATGGCTGCATATGATGATGTAGGATTAAAATCGCTATCATATGTTTTAGAAAACCCAATAACCGGATGCTCATTTGCTGAATATTTTATGGCATATACAGGATTTTCTCCTTTTGAAATTTTAGTGATAATAAATCCTGTTTTTTTTAATGTCTCGGATACAATTGGGAAAAGCGCCGTAGCCTCTGTACCGCCGGAATAACAGTATACACTCATTATATTAAAATACGAGGCCATTGTTTGTGCCCAAACTTGAGCTAAATGGCTTCTTCTTGAATTGTGTGTACAGATAAAATTCAACCTGATGGCTTCACAGTTGTTCACTTTGTCTTGTATATAGTCAATTAACATCTTAAGGGTTGACTTTCGCTCTTCAGGAATAGCGTTAGTTTCAAATGTTTGTATTGCTTCTGCTATCCCTGCATTTAGCTTGTTTTTAGCTATCATTTTATCACTATATATTTAATTCATTAACAACATCCTCCACTTGGATCGCAACATGCTTCTTCATTTTCTACCGTATCAGTAAGACTGTTTTCAGAAACTCCACAAGCTTCTAAAGCTTTACATTCAGTTTTATTAGCGAAGAGTTTTACAGTAAGCGTTTTTTCATCAGATATGACGTTCTTGATGGACAAAACAGACGTGTGAAAATCATTATTTCCGAATTCTACTTTTACTTCAGTCTCCAGCCACAAAGATCTGATGTTATTTACGCGTTCTAAAATAGCAACTGCCTTATCTGCAGTGATATAATAGTCCTTTCCTATTTCAGTTGGACTTTCCCACAATTGAATATGAGTTTCTTTCCAATCATTAATAGTACCTCCACAATCTACTGTTTCAAAAGCTACATTTTTAACTTCAGTTAAATGATAATTTGTTCCAGCATACTTATTTTCTGAATATTCAAATAAGAGTTCTTTGTTCTTATTTTCTTTCAAAATTGACAATAATTCTTTTACGTTCATATCTATATAATTTAATCGATCCCTATTATTTTACTTCTTCTTTCTAAAATGACATTATCATACCAAACCCCATCCTTTTTACCAATTTTTTCTCTATATCCGATCTCTCTAAAACCTAATTTTTTGTGCATCTGTATACTTGCCTCATTTTCACGGAATATCCCTGATTGCAGGGTCCAAAAACCTTCATTCTCACTTTCAGCTATTAAACTTTGCAACAATTTAGTACCAATCCCTTTTCCACTATAATTGGTGTCAACATACACACTTACTTCTGCTACACCTCCATACACGCATCTATCAGAAACCATTGATAAAGCGGCCCAACCAACCAGCTGATTATCAAACCAAGCCGCAAACCTACATTTTTTTAAATGAGACTTGTCCCATTTTGACCATGAAGGAATTTCAGTCTCAAAGGTCGCTATACCAGTATCAACACCAAGTCTGTAAATCTTTGAAACAGCTTCCCAATCTTCTGGTTTTATGTGGTTTATTTCAATATTCAAATCGTCATTTTACGATGGCTGTATTCAAAAAAACGCTTAACAGCACGAGAAATTTTTGAAATCTTCTTTAAACAAAGTTGAAAATAAAGCTTTTGCCTTTTCCCAATTTTCTACATGAATACAATATTTAATTTTAGGAGGATTTATCTCACCTTTAATTAACCCTGCTTCTTTCAATTCCTTTAAATGTTGAGATATAGTAGATTGTGCTAAAGGCAACATTTCAACCAAATCACCTGTATAACAACAACTTTGATTACTCAAATATTTCAAAATGATCAAACGAGTTGGATGGCCAAGGGCCTTTGCAAACCTAGACAATGTTTCCGTTTCTTGACTATAATCTATGGGTTGTAATGTTTTATTCATAGTTAATCGCAAATATACGATTATTATTTTATTCACCAAATAAAATTGAAAGATGAAACGCAATCTAACTGGCTCCATCAGCTAACTCCTACAAAAAAGATCTTCAAAGCAACAATAGTCCAACCGTTAAAAATATTGTAGAAAAAGTATACTAGTAAGATTTTTATTCAATAACTACAAATTCTCTAATCGCCTGATTAGGCTCTATGATATTATAGCCTTTCCAAAATTCTGGATTATATGCCGGCATATAGGTAGGCAACATCGTATTGTTTTCTTTGAAACTATTAAATTCTAAAGAAGTGACATGTTCGGTATCAAAAATAACGGCTTCATATTTATTTCTAGCTGTTATTGCCATATCTAACTTTACAAATAACTCGTTCTGTTTACGTCTTCCCTTGACATTTTTGTTTTTCTCAATGATCTTTAAAGGGCGTTGTATCCCAAATCGGCTGGCTATTTCCCTTTCAAGATATTGCAAACTATAACGATCATTTTTTTCTTTTGAAAAGATCATTTTTCCCTTGGTAAGGTATATTCTATATGAAATTCCTAATAACCTAAAATTCTTTAAGGGTTTAACATTTTCATAATCTAACCGTATAATAGCGAAGTCGTCAGAATTGATATAAAGAGTCCCTTTATAATCGGCTGAACCCTTAGGAATAAATTCCAGCACATAAACTACATCGTCTCCTAAATAAGTTAGCTCAAGCACTTTAAAATCATACTTTCCTGATTTTCTAAAAAAATTGATATTCGTTTTATCTTGAAAAAAAAGGTCATTCATCATATTCACGAAACTACTTTTTCTATATTTCGCAAAATTTTCTTTTTTATCAGCCTCGCTTTTTTTCTCTTCTTCTAATTTCTTTTTAAGTGCTTCAGCATCCGTTGAATCTGTTTTGTTTCCCATGAACTCATCCATTTCAACCTTATCACCAAACACTCCTGATTTTATTTTAAAATATGAATCGGACTTAACATTTTCTTCAATAATTTTATTAAACTTATTTTCTAAAGCAGTAAAACTAACCTCCATGTTTTTGTCATAAAGTTCTGAAGCCTTTATAAGATCCATTTTCTGTTTATCCTTGTTAAAATTTCCGTAGAGATCGCATAAGATCTCAGTATAATAGGAATTATTCTTAGGAACACTTTGCATAACACTGTCTAAAAATGACTTGTTCAGAGCATCAATCGTTGACTTTTCCAATGTGTAATTAGTCTTCACAAAATTCTGATGATTTGATTCTCTAAAAAACATCCTTTTTTTGGTCAAATCAAAATTGTAATTCTTATCCACATTTTCCTTTGCCTTTTCAATAATTTCTTCGGCGGTATATTGCTTATTAGTCAATACGATCTCCTTAAGTTCGATTGCCTTGGGTTTTAAATAAATTATACTGTCTTGAAATTGCTTCAATGGTCTTAAAATTGTCTCGAAACCAATGCACGAAATAATGATAGAATCGGTAGCTTTTATAGTATTATTTAGTAATAGGCTAAAACGTCCTTCTTCATTGGAGATCACTCCCCTATTATTCCACTGTATAGTTACGTAAGGGATTGGTTCTTGAGTAATCGAATCTAAAATTTTAGAATTAATTACCTGGGCTTTTGAGTAGAATGAGCAGAATACAATAAATAATAATAATAGTTTAATGGTGATCTGGTTCATTTATTTGATTTATTCTATCAGCGAATTAAAGATTTCTTGACTATATAATCACATTTTTTTGATTTCCTTAAGACAGTTTTATTCTTTTTTTAACGCTTTCCGTTCTTATAGGTCAATTAGTTTTTAAGACGATTCATTGATTAAAAAGTAACATTGATAGAATTAAAATGAGCATTGATTTGTAATTTATTTAAAAATGAATCAACTTCTTTATATGTTTAATTCAGGGATAGTGACATGATTTATAAAAAATTATTTCGCAATTTCTCCGCGATTTGGTTTTAAGGCATCACGAAATATAAGCATATCTTTTTCATTTACAACAATAAATGCTATGCTATAATAGTCTGAGATTTCAATAGCATCAATTTCATGAAATGCCAATGCTTCGCTAATTACAAATTCATTTAGATGCACACAATGATGTTCCGCAATTTTCAAAGATTCCGGGCCTCTAAAATCCCAAACTAATTTAATTTTTCTATTCAATTTGATATTTCGTTACTTCTAATGCAAATGTAAATAATTCTATCTTTGCACAAATTCTATTAATGATTACCGAACAAGATTTTATTTATAAAAAAGTTGAAAGCTCTTTTCCGGAAAAAGGGATATTCACTTGGAAAACTCCCAGTAATATTGCTTTAGTAAAATATTGGGGCAAACGAGAACCACAATTGCCAGAAAATCCTTCTGTCAGCTTTACATTAGATGCTTGTTTTACATTGACTTCGTTAGAATTCACAAAGAAAAGTTCAAAAGATATCAGATTCGAAATTTATTTTGAAGGTAAAAAGAAAGATGAATTCAAACCTAAAATTGAAAAATTCTTCTCTAGAATTCAACATTATGTACCATTTATAACTGAATATGATTTTGTTATAAAATCTCGAAATTCTTTTCCACATAGCAGTGGTATTGCCTCTTCTGCAAGTGGTATGGCAGCCTTGGCTTTATGTATTATGAGTATGGAAAAAGCATTGAATCCATCAATTTCTGAAGAGTTTTTTTACAAAAAAGCATCTTTTTTAGCGCGCTTAGGTTCTGGCAGCGCTGCCAGAAGTATAAAAGGCGAATTAGTTGTTTGGGGAGAGCACAAAGAAATTAAAGCCAGTTCTGACTTGTATGGCATTGAATTTCCGAACAAAGTCCATGATAATTATAAAAATTATCACGACACTATTTTATTGGTTGATAAAGGAGAAAAACAAGTTTCTAGCACGGTTGGTCATAATCTAATGCATAACCATCCTTTTGCAGCAAAAAGATTTAACCAAGCTAAGGGTAACATTTCAAAATTATCTTCCGTTTTGCAAAATGGAGATTTGAAAAGTTTTATAAATATAGTTGAAAGTGAAGCCCTAACACTACATGCTATGATGATGACTAGCGACCCTTATTTTGTTTTAATGAAACCAAATACACTTCAGATAATTAATAAAATATGGGAATATAGAGCTCAAACCGACTCAAATGTTTGTTTTACCTTAGATGCAGGTGCAAACGTGCATTTATTATTTCCTGAAAAAGAAAAATCATCTGTTAACAAATTCGTAATAAGCCAACTGATTCAGTTTTGCCAAAATAATCATTATATTTGTGATAGGGTCGGGTCAGGAGCTAAGCAATTATGATAGATTTTTTGTTGAAATCCAATCCTTTTATGATTTTGTTTCTTTGAAAAAATGATGTTATCAATTTCATAATAAATTGAAGATTACATAGTAAAACTATATACACTTGTAGTTAAAACATATACTAAAGCAATAGTTTTTGTTGTTTGTTAAACTTAAATCTTTGATCATGAAAAATTTGTCTAAACTCTCCTTCCTCTTTATTTTTATTTTTTCAACAACTTTATTTGCACAGAATGATACAATTTGGTATGATGCCAATTGGAATATAGCTCAGAAAAATCAAGCTTCCTATTTTAGACCTCAGCCAGTTAAAAAAAATAAAGGTTATTGGTGGGTAGATTATTATTTATCAGGTGCAAAGCAAATGGAAGCTTTTTCTCTCAATAAAGATCAAGAACAATTTGAAGGTCAGGTAACTTGGTACCATGAAAATGGAAACATTATGCAAATAGTTAACTATAAAAATAATTCATTGTATGGGTTAAGAAAAAATTATCATGAAAGCGGCCCTTTGAAAAGTCAATATTCTTATTTAGATGGGAAAATTGAAGGCGAATGGGTTGAGTATTATGAAAATGCTAAATTATCTGAATCTGGGTTATATGACAATGGAGAACGTAACGGATCATGGAAAGAGTACTATAGTGATGGAAAGCTGAAAGGAGAAGGCAAATACCTTAATGATAAAAAAGTTGGTGTTTGGCAAATGTATTTTTATGATGGTCTGGATTAAAATGAATAGAAAATTTCTTTTTTAGATCCTCTAAAAGTTTGATATACAATAGAATCTATTATATTTGCGTTGATTTATCAATAAAAAGCTAAACATTTTAAATGAAAGGACCTTTATTCTATGCCAAAATATTGCTCTTCGGAGAATATGGAATCATTAAAGATTCTAAAGGGTTGGCGATTCCCTATAATTCATATCAAGGAGCATTAAAAGTTTCTAAAACCTCATCAGTAGACTCGAATAAATCAAATGAAAATTTACAAAATTTTTATCAATATTTATGCGAAATAAATAGCAAAGATCTGGTGCAATTTAGACTTGATGAACTAAAACGTGATATTGATAAAGGCATGTATTTTGACTCTAGTATTCCTCAAGGTTATGGTGTTGGTAGCTCGGGCGCATTAGTGGCTGCTATTTATGATAAATATGCGAATGACAAAATAACCGTGTTGGAAAATTTAACCAGATATAAATTACTTAAATTAAAGGAAATTTTTTCTGTAATGGAATCTTTCTTTCATGGAAAAAGTTCCGGGTTAGATCCATTAAACAGTTATTTAAGTTTACCCATCTTAATCAAGTCCAAAGATCATTTAGAACCCACTGGCATTCCTTCTCAAAAAGAAGGAAAAGGCGCAGTTTTTTTATTAGACTCAGAGCAGATTGGAGAGACCGAACCTATGGTGAGTATTTTTATGAATAAAATGAAAAATGAAGGTTTCAGGAAAATGATTAATGAAGATTTTGCTAAATATACTGATGCATGTATTGAAGATTTTTTACATGGTAATATAAAATCGCTTTTTGGAAATGTAAAACAGCTTTCAAAAGTTGTATTCGATAATTTTAAACCTATGATTCCTGAAGCTTTTCATCAACTATGGGAGCAAGGTATTGAGACGAATGCTTATTATTTAAAACTTTGTGGGTCTGGTGGCGGTGGCTATATTTTAGGATTTACAAAAGACTACGAAAAAGCCCAACAAATACTTAAAAATTATAAGTTAGAATTGGTATATCGATTTTAATTCGATAATATGGATTTACTTAATGTTGCCGAGAATAATACACCCGAAAGGCCAAAAAAATATCCCTTTTATTATAAATTTTTAAGCCTGTTATCAGTAGTTAGAGGTTATAACATCGTTATTATTGTATTGGCTCAATATTTAGCTTCCATTTTTATTTTTTCGCCCGAAAAATCATTACGACAAATATTATTAGACCTTAATTTATATTTTATCGTTTTGGCTTCCATTTGTGTAATAGCATCAGGTTACATAATCAATAATTTTTATGATGCAGATAAAGATAAAATTAACAGGCCTTATAAAGCAAAAATAGATAGCATAGTCAATCAAAAAACGAAGTTATATATTTATTTTTTTCTAAACTTCTTAGGTTTTTGTTTTGGATTTTTAGTTTCGTGGCGTGCTTCATTATTTTTTGCTGTCTACATCTTTTTAATATGGTTGTATTCACATAAATTAAGATTATATCCATTGGTAAAACTGTTTTCTGCCTCTATATTAGCCATTTTACCTTTTTTTGCTGTATTTATATATTATAAGAATTTCTCAACTATTATTTTTACACATGCTTCCTTTTTATTTTTTGTCTTATTGATAAGAGAATTGATTAAAGATTTAGAGAGTATTAAAGGAGACATTGTGCTTAATTATATAACCTTACCTATCAAGTATGGTGAACATTTTACTAAAATTTTAATTACACTAATTTCCTTATTAACCTTGTCTCCTATTTATTTTTTATTGAAATACCCTGAACTTGGTTTGATGAAGTATTACTTTTATTTTTCCATTGCAATATTATTAGTTTTTGTAGTATTGCTTTGGAGGTCAAATTCAGAAAAAAACTATATTCTGCTTCACAACATTCTTAAACTTTTAATTATAGCGGGTGTTTTCAGTTTGGCATTCATTGATACTTCCGTAATAATAAAAAGAATATTATGAGTGCAAATCTATTAACAGTTGGACTAGCTCAAATTTCTCCTATTTGGTTAGACAAAGAAAAAACCATAGAAAAAATATTAAAAACTATTGAAGATGCCGCAAGTTTAGATTGTGAACTCGTAGTTTTTGGTGAAGCCTTATTGCCCGGTTATCCGTTTTGGCTGGCTTTAACAGGAGGTGCAGAATGGAATACAAAAATTAATAAAGAACTTCATGCGCATTATGCAAATAATTCTATACAGATTGAAGCAGGTCATTTAGACAAGATTTGTAAAATTTGTGCTGAAAAAAATATTGCAATCTACTTAGGTATTATTGAACGTCCAACAGATAGAGGCGGCCACAGTTTGTATTGCTCATTAGTGTATATTAATCAAAGAGGTGAAATTAAATCTGTTCATAGAAAACTGCAACCCACATATGACGAGCGTTTAACTTGGGCACAAGGTGACGGATTTGGTTTGCGGGTACATCCACTAAAAAAATTTACTTTAGGTGGGTTAAACTGTTGGGAAAACTGGATGCCTTTACCAAGAACTGCTTTATATAGCCAAGGTGAAAACTTGCATATTGCCGTTTGGCCTGGTAGCGATCACAATACAAAAGATATCACACGATTTATCGCCAGAGAATCACGTTCTTTTGTGATATCTGTTTCCAATTTAATGGCCCGTAACGATTTTCCAAAAAATACACCTCACTTAGAAAAGATTTTAGCAGATGCCCCTGATGAATTGGCGAATGGTGGCTCATGCATTGCCGGCCCCGATGGCGAATGGATTGTGGAGCCTGTTTTGCATAAAGAAGGTCTAATTATTGAGACCTTAAACTTCGATAGCATTTTAGAAGAGCGTCAAAATTTTGATGTTTCAGGACACTACTCAAGACCCGATGTAACTAAATTATTGGTTAATAGAGAACGGCAACGAATAATTGACATAAAAGATTAACACATACCTAATTAAAAAGGCTACTTTTGCCAAAAATTTAGTAATAATGGCAATTGAAAAAAACTCGTCGAGAGGACGACACGCTAAAAAGTCTTCTTCGCAATCTTTTCCAAAAGATCAAAAAAAATCAGTCAAGAGCACCAAAAAGTTTTATGGTAAAAGTAAACCGGATCCTTATAAAAAAGATACTTCTAAGAAAAGAATCGTTGAGCCTACCGAAATCAGATTAAATAAATATATAGCTAATTCGGGTATTTGTTCTCGCAGAGAAGCAGATACTTATATCAAAGCTGGCAATGCAAGTGTTAACGGTAAAATAATTACAGAAATGGGTTACAAGGTGAAGCTTGATGATGAAGTCCGTTTTGATGGCGCTCTAATAAATCCCGAATCTAAGCGCTATGTTTTGCTGAATAAACCTAAAAATTATATTACCACAATGGATGATGAACGTGGTAGAAGCACAGTAATGGAATTGGTTAGGACCGCCTCTAAAGAACGAATTTATCCTGTGGGCAGATTAGACAGAAATACTACCGGCTTGTTACTTTTTACTAATGATGGCGAAATGGCTAAAAAACTAACACATCCCAAACATACTATAAGAAAATTGTACCACGCCTCTCTAGATAAAAAATTGGCTTTAAAAGATTTACAGAAAATTTCAGAAAATTTCATGTTAGAAGATAAAATGGTCTTTGTAGACAGCATCTCATATATTGAAAATCAATCTAAAACCGAAATAGGCATAGAAATTCATTCTGGAAGAAATAGGATTGTGCGCAAAATTTTTGAACATTTTGGATATAAAGTGGTTAAATTAGACAGAGTCGTCTTTGCAGAGCTGACCAAGAAAAATTTATCTCGTGGTCACTGGCGCCATCTTACACAACAAGAAATAAATAACTTAAAAATGTTATAAACTTAAAAAACCGAACTGACAGTTCGGTTTTTTTGTACTTCATGTTTTCTAATACCGCCTAATCTTTAACATGATGGCTGATATATATCATTGCAAATTTCAATAAACATATATTATCTTTAATAATCATAGCCAATACCTTATTGTTCAAATTCCGTTATATAAATTAAAACCACAAATTATGAAAAAGCTATGCTATCTCTTTCTTATAAGCTTATTAATTGGGTGCTCATCAACACGATTGGTAAGTAGCTGGAAAAACCCTGATACTCCCAATTTCAAGACTGATAAAATATTGGTAGTAGGAATGACTCAAAATTTAAGTGCCAGATCCCTATTTGAAGAAAAGCTTCGGTCACAATTGTTCATGCGAGATATTAATGCCGTTAAAAGTTTAGAAATATTTACACCCGAATTCACACATTCAAGAAAAACTGAAGAAGATATAATAGCATCTGTAAAAGTCC
>Ga0316192_10000533_pt1 | contig 27949 bp, 27 predicted proteins | sample MerIslwburrow_MG_FD_204931 | JGI IMG/M metagenome (GOLD analysis project Ga0316192, IMG submission 204931) | Coastal sediment microbial communities from Maine, United States - Merrow Island worm burrow | ecosystem: Environmental > Aquatic > Marine > Coastal > Sediment | place: USA: Maine...
CCGGCAAAAATACGGATCAGGTCATCTTCCAAGCTCAAGAAAAAGCGAGTAGAACCGGGGTCTCCTTGACGACCACTTCGTCCACGTAACTGGTTATCAATACGGCGACTTTCATGGCGCTCAGTACCAATCACATGAAGACCTTTATCTCGCACATCTTTACCTAACACAATATCAGTTCCACGACCCGCCATATTAGTGGCGATGGTCACCGATCCGCGCTGCCCAGCCTTGGCCACAATCTCAGCTTCACGCTCATGGTTTTTAGCGTTAAGCACCTCATGTTTAATATTACTTTTTTTCAGGCGACGGCTGAGATCTTCACTTTTGGCCACGGAAGTGGTTCCCACTAACACTGGTTGACCAGTTTTATTGCACTCCACAATTTCCCTAGCAATCGCACGAAACTTGGCTTCCACATTAGCATAAATCACATCGGGGTAATCCTGTCGCACCATAGGACGGTTCGTTGGCACCACCACCACGTCTAAACTGTAGATTTGGTCAAACTCTAGAGCTTCTGTAAATGCCGTTCCTGTCATTCCCGACAATTTTTCAAACATACGAAAATAGTTCTGGATGGTGACCGTGGCCAAAGTGATCGATTCTTCTTTGGTGCCCAAACCTTCTTTGGCTTCAATGGCCTGATGCAAACCTGAACTCCAGCGGCGACCATACTGCAAACGACCTGTGAACTCATCCACAATAATCACTTCTATGTCTTGAGATTCAGGGTTTTCTTGCACCACGTAATCTTTATCTTTCACGTAAACATGCTGAGCCTGTACCGCATTTTCAATAAGGTGAGGCCATTCCATATTTTTGCCTTGATAGATATTGCCCAGTCCCAATACTTCTTCGCAATGACTAACACCTGCCTCTGTCAACACCGCCGATTTTTGCTTTTCATCAACAGTGAAATCCTCTTCTATTTTAAGGTAACGGGCCACCTCATTCGCGCGTGTATAATTGGTGACTCCACTATCGGGTTGACCTGAAATAATTAACGGGGTACGAGCCTCATCAATCAATACCGAATCCACTTCATCCACCACCGCAAAAAGGCGTTTTTTCTGCACTTGTCCACTCAGATCAGAGGCCATATTATCACGAAGGTAATCAAAGCCAAATTCGGAATTGGTACCATAAATAATATCCGTATCATACACCGCACGCCGAAGAGGACCGGGCATTTGAGACTGCAGGGCTCCATTACTCAAATTTAAAAATTCGTAGGCAGGTGCCATCCAAGCAGCATCGCGTCGTGCCAGATAATCGTTGACGGTGACCACATAAACCGGGCCGGCAATCGCATTCAACACCACCGCATTGACCGATGTGAGTGTTTTACCTTCACCTGTTTTCATTTCAGCCACTTTACCTTCATGCAACACAATACCTCCCATCAACTGAACGGGAAATGATTGCATACGAAAAGGTGGACGACTCTCAGAAAACAAACTCCTGATTTCTTTGTAAAATGCCGCAGGCAAATCCGTTTGCGAAGTAGGTTTTTCAGCCTCTCGAGCTTCATTCAATAAAGCAAAAGCCGATTTAAGATTAGATGAAGCTGTATTCCAATTAAAACCATGAGTGGGATCAAACACATTCCACGCTCCTAAACGACGATCACAGACTTCGCGAGTAATGGCAAAAGATTCTGTCAACAAATCGTCTAAACTCGTCCCCTTATTAAAGCGCTCTTTAAGTTCTATAAAACGTTGGCGCAACGCCTGGTCATCTAGTTCTTGTAAGGTAGCTTCTAAAGCCAAAATGGGACGAGTTCTTTCTCGATAATCTTTCAACATGCGATCATTACGTGAAGGAAATAGTTTATTTATAAAATTCATGTCATCTGACTCCGAATAATTAACTGCACAATTTTATCTTGATCTTCTTTTTTAATTTCTTTGTATTTCAAACCCATGGCACATTCAGCATGAGCGGTAAGGGATTCAATCCATTGCACGCGAGCCAATAGTTTAATGGGCTCAGGGATCTCAGGTAACAACACGTTAATCCCTAAAATCACCTTTTGTAGCAATAAATCTCCCAACCAATCCGCAGAAGGGATTTTACCAGTCAAAAGCATGCCCCCCGCAGAAATATTGGTCGTTTTGCCATCAAAAATTATATCCGACCTCTTGCTGGCACTAGGTGATAAAAATTTATACCGTATGGGAAGACTGAGATCGATACGCACAAAGTCCCGTCTTTCCATATTTTTATCACTCACAGCGATTATTCCTTCAATCAATCAACATTTTTTTGCCAAGTTGGGTATTTTATAGAATTCTATCGCTTTTATCTCATTAATCATTGTATCTGCAAAAATTATTTTCTTTGTTCAAATATGCTGCAATGATTATAATAACCCTGTTTTACGGCATGGAATTTGATCGTTTTGGTATCGGAAGGTAATATTTTTAATGAATCAACCTTTTTTAGCACATGAGCGTCAACTTTATGTCCAGATGCTCAAAAAACGTCAATTATGGGATCCTGACAACCCACCCACTTTCACCAATGAAGAATATACCGAATACTTGAACTGGCGCTTAGAAGAAGTCTCCTCTTCAAAAAAAGAAAAAACAGTTCAAGAAACTTCCGTCTCTGACGATCCCATCGAGCGTATGCTCATCAACTACAATAAACCGGATAACATACCCATCAGAGGAAACAAAAAAAGAGCAAAACGTATACTCGCCATGCCCAAAAGAAAGATTTCTTTTCGCCACAGGATGATCGCTCTTGTCTCTTCCTTTTTCTTTGCCTCTACGGTTGTTATTTTAATGTTGGTTCTTTTTATTCTTTTCTTTGATCCCCCTCAATTTAGCAAAGGCCAACATAAACCTCTCACCATGAGATTTATCAAAATTCTCAGTGAAGACCCTAAGGATGAACCCAAAGAAGAAGAGTCCAAACCTGAACCTAAATCAATTCCTGATGAAAAACCTAAACCTAAACCCGAACCTCTACCTGAACCCGAACCTAAAAAAGAACCCCTTCCCGAGCCTGAGCCTAAACCAATTCCTGATGAAAAACCTGAACCTGAACCTCTACCCGAACCCAAGCCCAAAAAAGAACCACTACCTGTCATCAAAACCAAACCCACACCCCTTGAAGGAAAAAAAGCCAAAGTAGTGGAAAGCAGCAGCACCCCCGAAGAAAAAAGAGCCAGTAAATTAAAAACTTACCTGAGTCAAATAAGTTCATCTAAAAAATTACAACATCGTTTAAGCGGTCAGAACCGCGACATGCTTAGGGAAATTGCTGGCGGCAGCGATGAAGTGCCTAAAGCTGTTAATAGAGCTCTCAAATGGCTCCATGATCACCAACATGAAGATGGGTCTTGGAAAGCCGCCTTCACCCATAAAAGATGCCTCAAATTAGGACACTCATTTTGTGGTGGCGATGCCAGAGCCGATTACCCTGTTCGTTTTAATACCGCCGTTACTAGTTTAACGCTGATGTGTTTTTTAGGAGCCGGTCATACCCATATTCATGGAGACTATAGAGAAACTATTAAAAAAGCCGCCAACTGGTTAGTCGATGCCCAAAATTCAAAAGGACATTTCGGCCCTCTTGAGTCCGCCCCCATCTACTGCACATCCATTTCTTGTCTCGCTCTACTTGAACTATCCGAACTCACCGATGATGCGTTGGCATTACGTTGCAAAGAGGCCGCTTTCAAAGGCCTCTCCTTCCTTGTCAATTGTCAAAACAAATGCGGGGGCTGGGATTACAGTTCCACCCCCGAATTCAATGTTAGTAGTAATCCTCCTTATATCAAAAGAAAGAACCGCGGAGACACCCCCATCACCAGTTGGTGCATGATGAGTCTCACCTCTGGAATCCATCAAGGTTACAGTTATGGGGAAGGCCCCCGCGCTTTAGCCACTTTATTTTTACGGGGACAATGCTTGAAAAATGGTATGGTTTATTATGACACCTCAAAACAAATAGCCCATCATTTAGGCACCATAGCAGCAGCCCTTCTAAATGAACAATATTCTTTTTTACACAGTCGCAAAAATTATCGCGATGCTCAAAGTCGCTTTCTTTTAAAACATCCTCCCAAATGGGATGACAATCTCAGCATCTCGAACTCTCCTTACTACTGGTACTTGGCTACGGCTGCCTTTTACCATAGGGGCGGTCCGGACTGGGTACAATGGTATTCACAAATGGAGCCCTTTCTTTTATCAAGACAGGAAACCCGCGAAGGTCGCAAAGGTAGCTGGCCCACATTGATGACAGGTCACGGTAAAAAAATTGCCGAAACTGGTGGACGCGTTCTCACCACAGCCATGTGCACTCTCACACTAGAATCCACATGGCGCTTTTTACCCATGTATGCCTACAACCCCAAAACTAAAAACATGTCTCTAAGCAATATGGCTCCCAAGGATGTTCTGTTTCTAAAGGAAGCAACGCCCAAACAAATAGCCTATGCCATCAACAAACTATTGAAAGAAAAAGAACTTTCCCCTGAAATTATCACACAAATAGAATCTTTTATGAGTCATGAAGACAAACTGCTACGTATTCAGGCAGCCCGTCTTCTAATTCGTCGACAAAATGAAAAGGCTATCCCTGTCATGTGCCAATACATTAAAAATTATCCCAAAGATGGCTGGAGCAGCTACAGCGTATCACAATTAATTAAGTACTTCCCCAAACACGAATCTATTCCCGATGCCCTATGGGCTCTGGTTGAAGGGTCAGAACTACCTAGAGAATCCATGGTCTATCTGAGAAAACTACGGAATTATTCGAATAAAAAAATTGCTAACCTTATTAGGAATTGGATCAAAACACAAACACAAAACGAATTGATCAAGGAAGCCTTGATCACCGCCAAACAATTAGACTATTAAAAATCACCTCAGTTCAACTTGCCCTGAGGTCACCACATCATCCAAATCATCACTCCATATGGCATCATCGATCAGTTTAAATTTTTGCCATGTACTGGCATCATTTTCCACATCAAGATTCCAGCTTCTTTCTGCGGCATAAGCTTCTGTGAATTCGTCAACACCATTACCACCATTGGACCAGACATAAAAAACTCCCAAAATATTTGAAACCCTCATAAATTCAAGGGTAGTCTGAGAGCCCGCATCAGCCGGATCACCCGTCCACGTATTGCCTAAACCTCCTACGACCCGATAATTAATAGCTTGTCCCCAAGCATCCATAAAAATACCTGTTCCTTGTTCCACTTCCAACTTCTGAATCCCCGCAGAGTCCTTCACATAAGGATGACCCGTGGCCTGTAATTGATACACCCATGTACCATCAAGTGCATCTGCGACCTGACGTGAGGTAGGAAAACTTCCTGCTTCCGTTTTGTAATTCACAATGGCATCCCTAATAATGTTAAGCGTATTTTTTGTGGTGGTTCTATCCACCTGTCCAACAACCTTGAATATAGCGGGCAACAACAATCCCACGAGAATAGCAATGATGGCAACCACCATCAACATCTCAATTAAAGTAAAGCCTTTGTTATGTTCATGCTTCATCATTGTTTACCTAACTTCAAAAGACTACCAATTACCGATATCATCATTTTCATTATCAGCAATCGTAAAACCACCGCTCTCATAATCACCATTACTCCCCGATGCCAACGGAGGCTGAGGCACATCTGTTTGAATATACTTTTGCAAACCTTCTTGATCACCTTCATTTTCTGGACCATACGACCAAATATGAAACGGTTTTTGTTTTGATATAAATTTCAAATAATCTTTTTTGGTAGCCGCCGGCCCCATAAATCTATTTTGAAAATCTATCAAACTTTGGGGCATCAATCGATACTGTACAGGATTACCCCACAAATCTTTTATAAAATGATCGTCGTAAGGTGCATCACCAATTCCTGTTGCCTTATACGGAGAACCCGCTTCAAATCTAAAATCATCATTGGTAGAAAAATAGGGTTGGTAATGGGGAACTTCTTTCCCACTTTTATAGGTTACTGTATGAAAATTTTGCAGCCAAAAAAAATAACCTTTATCTGAAAAATCCACACCCTTCACGCCAGCTGACATAGGACCTTCGCCTTCATAATCTAAAGGGAATTCTCCCGTTTTTTTATGATACACCAGAAGAGAATCCCCCAAATTTTTAATCAAGGCTTGGGTCTCAATAACTTGCTGTTTTCCCATCGCCCCGAATACCACAGGCAAAAGTAATGCTGCCAATACGCCAATAATCGTTATAACAACCAATAATTCGATAAGCGTGAAACCGTCTGTTCGTTTCTTCATGTTTGGGTATCCTCTACATTATGACATAACGCCAAAAAACAGTATGATTAATTATATCAATTTTATTCTGAAGAACAAATTAAGCGACTTCTTTGTTATCGGGGTTCAAATCTCGCAAATCTTCATTTTGATCTAATTCTTCGAATTTGAGCGATAACTTGCGTGATACGCCAGGCTCTTGCATGGTGACCCCATAAATCATTGAACCTGCTCGCATTGTCCTCTTATTATGTGATACCACCAAAAATTGACTTTTTTCAGAAAACTGATTAAGCATATTCAACCAACGGTCAATATTACTTTCATCAAGGGCCGCGTCCACCTCATCCAGCACACAAAAAGGCGAAGGACGCGAACGGAATATGGCAAACAACAAGGCCACGGCTGTCATGGTTTTTTCTCCACCTGATAACAAGGTAATACTCCTGGGCTCTTTACCCGGAGGACAAGCGGTGATTTCAATACCTGCATCTAGGATATCTTCACCTTCTTCCATCTTGATATCTGCTCGGCCACCACCAAAAAGCTGGCGAAAAGAAATTTTGAAATTTTCTTTGACCATCTCATAGGTTTCAATAAATGTTTCTCTCGCACGGGTATCAATTTTTTGTATAACTTCTTCCAATTTACGAGAAGCCTCTTTGAGATCTCTTTCCTGATTCGCAAGGAAAGTGTAACGCTCTGTCTGTTCACCTTCTTCTTGAAGGGCTTCTAGATTAACATTACCCAGTTTTTCAATTTGTTTGCGTAGTACGGTGCATTCTTCTTTCACCTGATCAAAATCGATATCTTCCTTAGATGGCCCTTCCCAATTACTCGCAAGTTCCTCCAACTCCATGTTGTATTCGTCTCTCACACGGTCAATAAGATTTTCCAAACGCAACACCGCTTCTTGGCGTAGACTTTGCTGCTCATGAATTTTGGTTTGCAATTCTTTTAATTGAGGAAAAAGAGAAGAGTGTTCTTTATCGATCTGAACTTTTTTCTCTTGAATTTCATGGTGTTTTGTTTTAACCGTTGTCAATTCTTCTTCTTTTTCTTTTTTCGAATTAAAATGACCATCTATACTTTGTCGAGAACTTTCGCTTTCAGACACAAGTTGCTGCAACACCGTTGTGATACGCATATCTTCCTCGGTCAATCTTTCCAAATCGCCTGTCGCTTCTTTTTTTAGGTCTTCATGCTGTTTTCTTGTGGAAGAAAGCACCTGCCATTCATGCTCCATACGGGCCAATTCCATGCGCTTATTCACCAAATTCTCACGAGCCTGCCCTTGCCCCAACAATTCACTTTCCTGCTTATCTTTGAGTTCTTTGTGCTGCAACCGATCACGCAACAACGATTCTGAAATAACTTCCAGTTTCTGTTGACGCTCTAAACTTTCGTTCTCAATGCGAGCGATATCATCTTCCACACTCTGCAAGCGCTCATTCAAACGTAGAATACGATCTGAAAGCAATTCTCTTTCACTGTTCAAAAATTTCAAATCCGATTTCTTACCAGCGATATCGTTTTCCTTTTCCATCAGTTCAGAAGCCGTAGCAGAACGACTTTGCTCTTGTTCTTTTCCCTGGTCCTCAAGAGCTTCAAGTTGTTGCTCCAAATCCGTTTCTTTGACTTTAAGATCAGACAAACGGGTAGTCATATCATTCAAGGCACTACGGCGAGACACCAAGCCTGTGTTGCCAACCGCTGAACCTCTCACATGGCGTCCACGGTTATCCCGTCTTCTACCACTTAAGGTCACCGCACAAAAGTTATCGGGCAATGTTTCAAAATTACTGTCTTCAGGCAGCACATACCACTCACCAAGCAAATGTTCCATTACCTGACGGTAACTCTCATCAATAGTTAGTTTGTCAATCAAACGACCTTCATGCACTACGTCATCCGACAGCAATACGGCCGAAGGTACAGGTGGTAAATTATCAAGCGCCATAAACGACACTTGCCCTTTATCATTAGTTTGCAGAATTTTCTCCGCTGTTTCGATAACTTGATGATTTTCAACAACCACTGTTTGAGCCTTTATGCTCAACACCGCATCCACCGCCGAAGAAAGTTCAGGAGGAGATGAAATTAAATCCGCCGCCAAACCTACAATACCGTTTAAAATTGTTTGATCATTTTGACCTTCTATCAGAAGGGATTTCACGGCTTCTTCAACACCTACACTTTGCTTTTGAAAATCTTCAAGTAAACGCATTTCAGTGAGGTAACGACTTTCCTCCAATCGCACTTCCGTAAGGTTGTCGTCCAGTTCATCGCGTTGGTTTTTGACCTCAGTCACTTTGCGCTCTTGAGCATCCAAACGCTGCATCAGAGCTTGTTTGTGACCTTCCAATTCTTCAAGTTTACTTTCAAGAAGTTGTTGTTCTTCCGCCTGAGTTTTTGATTTGAGTTCAAAATCACGACTTTTGCTTGCAGCTTCTTCTTTTTCTCTCTGCATTTCTCCCAAACGCTGTTTGGAAACCGTTTCTAACTGCTCAAGGCGATGACTTTGAATTTCCATAGCTGAAATACGGCCCCTTAGCTCTTCAATTTCTCCGCTAAGAGTAATCAACTTTTCTTCCTGCTCTTCCATATTTTGCTCGAAAAGTCTCACATCTTTTTTGCAAGATTCAATACGCTCTTCACTGCCTTCTGATTTTTTCACCACAATTTCAAGAGCCTGTTCCACCTCTTTCAAACGGCCTTCCAGTTCTTGGCGATGTTCCTGCCGTTGAGATTTCTGAGACTTAATTTCTTCGTGACGGGTCGCATTCACTTCCAATAAGTCACTGAGGCGTTGAATTTCACCGTCAATGCGCACCAAGGTAGTAGCGACAGCATTAAGTTGCCCCGAGCTTTGTTCAAACTCATCGTCCACTTCGCTGCGGCGTACATCAATTTCTGCTTGTGTGGTTTGCAGTTGCGACAAACTGCTTTCCAGCTCTTCAAGTAACGATTGAGATTTTTTCTTTTCCGCCAAACATTCGCTGTAGTCCAACACAGAGACCATCACGCGTTTTTCCTTCAGTTCAACAGAAAACTCTTTATGTTTTTGAGCTTTGGCAGCCTGACGTTTTACGGTAGCCAAACGACGCGACACTTCTTGCACAATATCATGCAATCTTTCTAAATTTTGTTTACTACGATTGAGTTTGGCCTGAGCTTCTTTTTTACGTGTTTTAAGACGAGTGATCCCCGCAGCCTCTTCAAAAAGCTGGCGACGTTCCTTCGCATTGGAAGAAATAAAGGAAGCCACACGTCCTTGCTCAATCAAACTGTAAGCTGACACACCAATACCCGTATCCATAAACAGTTCTTTAATATCTCTCAAACGACAGGTTCTTTTATTGGTTTCGTATTCACTTTCACCATTGCGGTACAAACGACGAGTAATGCTCACCTCATCCAAATCAAGGGGCAACACACGGCCTGTGTTATCAAAATTCAAACTCACTTCCGCAAAACCTGTTGGCGGACGCTTTTCACTGCCATTAAAGATCACGTCTATCATATCCTTACCACGAATGCTCTTGGCGGATTGGTCCCCCAATACCCATTTGATCGCATCCACAAGATTTGATTTACCACAGCCATTAGGCCCTACCAAAATGGTCATGCCATCATGAAATTCGAAAGTAGTTTTGTCAGCAAAGGATTTGAAACCATTCATGGTCAACGATTTGAGGCGAAGGGGATTTGAACTCATTTTTTCTTTTCTTCCAATATCTTTAATTCTGAAACGAATTCATTCACATCTTTGAATTCGCGATACACCGAGGCAAACCGCACATAGGCCACATGATCCAGAGCTCTTAATTCTTTCATCAATCGTTTACCTATTTCCTGGGTAGGCGCTTCCTTTTCGAAGTCCTGAATCAGTTCTCCTTCAAGTCGTCCCACCAAATTTTCAAGATCTTCGGTTGAAATCGGACGCTTTTCACAGGCTTTTACCAAACCTATCATCACTCTCGACCGATCGAAATTTTCCCTCCGACCATCTTTTTTTATCACTTTGAGAACCGATTCTTCAATACGCTCATAGGTCGTAAACCGACGTTCACAATTAGAACATTCCCGCCGTCTTCTTATCGCAAATTGACCATCAGCCAATCGGGAATCCACAACACGGTCGGAATCAAGCTGGCAATATGGACAGCGCATAAGATTCTTCTCTCTCTAAGTATCATTGTGAGAAGATTGGCCAACAAAGTCAATGTATTCGTATGCAAATTACTCCCGATTTTCTGTACATTTGGCTATACTTAGGAACTATGAAGCCATTAATTATCAATAATCGTGAAATCACCTCCCGTCTCTTCCTCGGAACAGGCAAATTTAGGAGCCCCAAATTAATGGCTGAGGCTATTTTATTAAGCGGCGCTGATATTGTCACCGTAGCCTTAAGACGGATCAATTTAGACAAAAAAGAGGATAATTTACTCGATTTTATCGATAGTTCCTTAAATTTAGTGATGGTCAACACCTCAGGAGCCACAACAGCCGATGAAGCCCTACGCCTAGCTCGCTTAGCCCGACAAGCGGGATTCCCTCCTTGGATCAAGGTAGAGGTCACCCCCGAGCCACGCTACCTGATGCCGGATCCCATAGAAACCCTCAAAGCCTGTGAGTTATTGGTGAAAGACGGCTTTACTGTACTGCCTTATATTCATGCAGATCCCATTTTAGCTCTCAAATGTGAAGAAATAGGCTGTGCCGCCGTAATGCCCTTAGCCGCCCCTATTGGCAGCAACAAGGGACTCACCACTGAAGATTGCCTCGCTATGATCATTGAGCAATGCCAAGTTCCTGTTGTGGTGGATGCCGGATTGGGTGCCCCCTCCCATGCCGCTGCTGCTATGGAAATGGGAGCCGATGCGGTGTTGGTGAATACGGCTATTGCCACCGCGGGCGATCCCAAAGAAATGGCCATTGCCTTTAAGGAAGCGGTGATCGCTGGCCAACGCGCCTACGAAGCGCGTATTCCCCAAACACAACAACAGGCCTCTGCTTCTTCTCCCTTAACGGGTTTTTTGAAATAAATGGCCTCCTCCACACATGTTCCCCTATCACTTCAAGAACTAAAAACTCTTGTATATGCCGATTTGAGTGACAGCGAATTAGAAAACTTAGCACAACAATCCTCCTTACTTACCCAACAACGTTTTGGCCATACCATGCAACTGTATGCTCCCCTCTATCTTTCCAACGAATGTGTGAACAACTGTAGCTACTGCGGATTTTCCAGTCACAACAAAATTGCCCGCCACACTCTGAGCCCCAAAGAAGTTCGCCAAGAAGCTCAAACACTGGCCCAACAAGGGATTGAACACCTTCTGCTTGTTGCCGGAGAACACCCCAAACATGTGGGCCTCAACTACCTCAAAGAAGTGATGAGTGAAATTAAAGATCTCTTTGCCGCCATCTCAATTGAAATCGCTCCCTTGGAAGAAGGTGATTACAGAGAACTCACTCAAGCCGGTGTTAGTGGTTTGGTGGTGTATCAAGAAACCTACAACAGAGAGATCTACAAAAAAATTCACATCTCAGGGCCAAAAAAAGACTACGACCACCGAATGGAGGTGCTCTCACAAGGAGCTCGTGCAGGAATGCGTTTTTTGGGCATGGGCGTGCTCTACGGCTTAGCGCCTTGGCAAGATGATTTTATGGCCCTGATGCAACACGCTCAGACCTTACAGAAAGAATGCTGGAAAAGTTCTTTGATGTTTTCTTTCCCCCGATTAAGAGATGCCGAAGGTTTTAAAGGCCCCGAGTTCCCCTTCACCGATAGGGATTTTGTCAAGGCCATTTGCTTAACCCGCTTAGCCTTCCCTGAAGCCGCATTAACCTTAAGCACAAGAGAATCCGCCCACATGAGAGATTCACTTCTCCCCTTCGGTTTTTCTATGATGAGCGCAGGTAGTCGCACTAACCCAGGCGGTTACAACATCAACAACGACAGCCTCAAACAATTTGAAATCTCTGACGAACGCTCCATCACCACCATCAAACAACTCCTCAAAAACAAAGGCTTCGATCCTGTCAGCAAAGACTGGGAACCTAGCCTACACGGCACACACTAAAATGATCATCGACATCACCGTCAACGGCGAAATCCACCATATCCTCCAAGGCAACCTTCTTGACCTTATCCACCACTTCAACCTCAAAAAAGAATGGACCATCGCCGAGCTTAATGACGAAGCTGTTTCACGGGACGATTATGACAAACGAATTTTAAAATCGGGGGATGTGGTAGAACTTGTGCGGGCTGTTGCGGGAGGATGAGATGCAATTGAAGAATGTTATTTTTCGATTCTACAGTTTGGCAATATTTCTTTGAAGTCTTCGAGGCCTTGATTGGTGACTTTTGTACTTCTTAATTCCAAATAATTTAAAGATTTCAGGGATGTCAATAGCTTCAACCCCTTATCCGTGACCTGAGTATGTGTTAGATATAATTTCTTCAGATACGGAAAACAGTGCACCAACTCTCCCATATCTTCATCGATTATGTTGGCATTCCAGCCCAAATTCAATGAAGACAAAGAAATGAGAAAAGGTAATTTTTTCATGTCTTCAATTTTAATTTTTGTACTTGAAAGATTCAAGTGAGTTAAAGATCCTAACGAAGATAATTCCTTCAAACCTTCACCTGTAACTGCGGTACCTCCCAAATTTAAATGAGTTAAAGATTCAAGAAATGACAATTCTTTTAATCCTTGGTCAGTGATTTTGCGATTCGTTTCCAAATTCAAATTTGTCAAAGAAGATAGATGTGACAAAGATTTCAATCCCTCGTCTGTGATTTCTGACCACATGACTTCTAATTTAGTCAAGTTTGTCATGGAAGACAATTCTTTTACCCCCTTGTCAGTGATCTTCTCTTCATATTGATTTAATGAATTCAAGCTCAATGAGGTTAAGGATGTTAATTTAGATAATTCTTTTAGATCTTCGTCCGAGATCTCTGTACCTCTCAGATCCAACTCTCTTAACGATCTCAATGAAGTCAAGGCCTCAATACTCTCACTGGTGAAGCGTGTTCTCAATCCTAGCATATCCAAAGTTGTTAAAGAATCTAGTGATGACAATGCCTTTAAACCTTCACCCGAAATACCTGCACCTGACAAACCCAGAAAAGTTAAAGACTTTAAAGGCAACAACTCTTTTAAACCTTCATCGGTTATACCTGTCCATCCTACATGCAATGAAGTTAGAGAGGTCATACGTGACAAAATCTGAAGACCCCGATCTGTGATATTTGTGCTATTTATATCCAACGTAGTTAAAGACGTTAAGGCTATCAAATACTTCATATCCGAGTCTGTTAATTTGAGATTAGAAAGATCCAATTTCTTAACGTCTCTCAATTGTTCTATAGTCCAATCTTTATATCTATAATTTCTTATTTTTTTAAGCCAATTTAATGTTATCTCCAAATCAACATTTGAACCCTCTGTTTTCAGAGACTCTGTAGAGTGAATCAAGTCGCGACTCACAAAAAAATTACCTTTATCTTTTTTATCTCTTTCAGGACCAACAAAACCATGTCCTTTTTCACTACTCAATTGACCATTGTTTCTGTCAACAGTTCCAACTCCAAAAAACTCATAACCAAGAAAACCAATTAATGTCAAACAAAATAAAACGGCACACAATTTTATTTTACTCACAACAACCACCTGCATACTCAAAAAGTAATCCCAGTTCCAAGGAAGTAAGGCAACTAAGAGACCCTGTGACCTTGCTCGTTTGCGGAAGACTTTGAGGGCCAGAGTAATGTGTTGTGACACAGCTTGATGTGTGATACCAAGTTTTTTTCCAATCTGAGTAACTGTCATATTTTGATAATATTTCATGTTCAGTATTTGTTGTTGTTTTTGTGATAATGTTTGAAACTGTATTGTGACCCATTCGATTTGTGCTTCTGAAAAGTTTTTGGTTTCTGGATAGCAATAAAAATCTTCCACTCTTTCCAGGTGGTGTTCTCTCTTTTTTTTTAAATGGTCTTTTGTAAGATTTCTTGCAACCGTATTCATCCATTGTGGCAACTTGTTTGATCTTTTTCTCCACAATCTTTCCTTTTCGATAATGCGTACACAAGCCTCTTGAGTAATGTCATCGACAACACCCTCATTTTTCGCTATCTTGCTGACTATTCTTCTTATCTTTGGAATATGATCAACAAGCGTTTCACTCAAAAGTTTACTTGTATTCATTTACTATATATCACAACGAAATCTTATTAAATCCGCAATATAAAAAATTTCCTTTCTCACAAAACAATATCACATTACTTAAAAAAACCGATTTTAAGCACAATATCACCGCTGAAACAACGTTAATTCATGGGGAATTTTTTTATCGTGACGGATTAATTACCTATTTGTTTGTTTTTACACAAAAAAATTGACCCTCTCCCATTCCGTTTTATACTTTTATTAGGGAGGTCCATCATCATGAAAATAAAACAATTATTGACTGACCGTGATTTTGTGCAACGACACTTAGAAGATTTACATAATCTTCTTGATCAACCTAACACCCAAGAAGCTCGACCTTGCCTCGATTGCCAAGAAATTTGCCCTGACTGCGGTTCTAATACGTGTAGTTGTCGTTGCACTCCCCGTTGCGAGATGGCTGCCAAGCAACTTTCCAGTGATGGCCATAGGTACCCCATTGAAAACAAAATACTCCCACTCGTGTTTGAACTTAACACTTTACGTGTCTGTCAACCTTGTTGGTCTTGTGAAGGACACTCTTCAAATGAAAATGAGGTCAAAAAAATTCCACGGGTATGGTTTTATTCTAGGTCTCTTATTTACCCTCGATTGATTTCGGACTATTTGCAAGGCTTATTATTCGAAAAAAAAATTCACTACCCTTGGCATATTTGTGTGACCTTCTCCCCCGTTGAAAACATTGACACCTCATTTTCTATCGAACCTAATTTAAACTTTATCAATCACCCCCAACTGAATCACCTTCAAAATGATGTCAACACTATCGCCAATTCATTGGTTAACTCTATAAAAAGAGCCGCCGAGAATCATTTGAAACAACATCAATAATGTCTATCAACAATCTCTCAATTAATTCCAAAAATCTTCAACACCTGACAGCTCACCCCCAAGATACGATAGAAAGTCATCTTAAGGGAAACATGCTCAGGACTCATCTCGGCATAATCAACTACATCTCTAAAATCAACACCTACTACTCCAAATTTATTAAAGGCAATACACAACAACTGTGTCACAAAGCCCAGATCCCTCACGCCTTTGGGTTCAACCATTTTGGGCTTATTATTGAATTTGAAAAAGCTACAGAAGTTGCCATCCACGATGAAGATTTAAAACTCGTAAAAGATTTTAGGCAACTTGTTGAAAGATACGGTGTTGTGATTATCCGTAATGCCTATATGTGCAGCACACATCGCTCACAAGTACATATGAACATCTTTCCCCATCTTAATTTTCACCGTGACCGCAATGATCAACACGACAACAAATACACCCTGTTCACACGTGACCCTTTTAATCCAGAGCATAAAGAACCCCGTCCATCATCCACGCTTATTATTGACAATGCCGTGGCGTATTTACAATGTATGAAAGAAGGAGGTCTGGAGAAAAATGAAAGTGGACGGCGCAGTCATTACATGCTTTTTGAAAATGAAGACGTCCCTTCCCTCTTCAATGATATTGTTTTTGAAATTCCCTGGGACGCTCCCTCAGGCACAGGGGAAATTGGCATCATCAACAACCGTACCGTGCTACATTCCAGTTACCGCAAACATATTGGAGAAAAGGGTTATGCCATTGGGGCGCGCTACCTATTTTAATGAGTAAATTTAAGATAAAAGGGCAGCCATTAATGACCGCCCTTTTTGTTTTTTACTTTTTACTTTTTACTTTTTACTTTTGATTTTATCCAACTCTTCTTTGAGTGCAACTTCAACATTAAAGTGATCTGCTTTAACGATTTTTCCTTCAGGATCAATCAAAAAGCACATAGGAAAACCACTCGCTTTATAAGCTTTTGTAGTTTTTTTACCATCATCCAACAACACAGGAAAAGGAAGAGAATTTCCTTTCCATACTTTAGTTTCTAAAGTCTTTAGACTTGCTTTAAGAGAATCTATATCCTTACTCATAAATTCTATGGCAACAATCTCAAAATGATCTTTTTTTTCTTTATTGTCTTCATAAAATTTAGTTAATTTGGGCAAACTGCCCTGAATACAAGCTCCTCATTGAGGGAACCAAAACTCCACTAATACCCATTTACCTTTGTAATCTTCCAATTTGGTTTTTGTTTTTTCACCAACAGCTGCTTTAATTGACCAATCTGGAGCCTGTTGTCCCACCAAAGAAGATTGCTTTTTTTTACCTTTACCTTTGCCTTTAGCTTCAGTTGACGTACTAAACATCAACATAACTGTTAGCATCAGTAGTACAGCGACTAATCCTGTTTTTTCCCTCATAATTGCACCTTTCCTAAGAAATTATGATTTTTTTACATTTTAACACATTATTTAGTAAATTTATTCCCATTCTATCGTAGAAGGTGGTTTACTGGAAATATCGTAGACCACGCGATTGATACCCTTAACCTCATTGATAATACGATTAGATACTTTAGCCAGCAACTCGTGGGGCAAAGGAGCCCAATCGGCTGTCATCACATCCTCACTAGTCACACAACGTAAAGCGCACACCTTTTCATAGGTACGGGCATCTCCCATCACGCCGGTGCTGCGTACAGGAAGCAAAACCGCAAAAGCTTGAAATGTTTTGGCGTACCAACCACTGTTACGTAATTCTTCTATAAAAATATGATCGGCTTCCCGCAGGGTTTGGGCCGCTTCTGCATCAATGGTACCAGGAATACGTACCGCTAAACCAGGACCAGGAAAGGGATGGCGATCCACTAATGTGGAAGATAGGCCCAACTCTCTGCCCAAATTTCTGACTTCATCTTTAAACAAACCGCGCAAAGGTTCCACCAATTTAAAACCCAGTTTTTCAGGTAAACCTCCTACGTTATGATGGCTTTTGATAGCCGAGGCCAATTTGCCCGAGGTACCTGCCGACTCAATCACATCACTATAGATGGTCCCCTGTGCCAAAAAACTCACATTTTTTATTTTATCGGCTTCTTGTTGGAAAGTTTCTATAAACAAGCGGCCTATAATTTTTCTTTTTTTCTCTGGATCTGATATCCCTTTAAGCTCTTTCATAAATATATCTGTAGCATCCACTGAAATAAGATTGATACCAAAACCATCTGCAAAGTTGTCTTCTACTTTATTACGTTCATTCAAACGTAACAAACCATGATCCACAAAAACACACGTTAATTGATCACCAATCGCTTTATGCAACAAGGCAGCCAAAACAGAAGAATCCACTCCCCCACTCAAACCACAAATCACTTTAGAAGAGCCCACCTTTTCGCGAATTTCTTCACACGTCACATCCACAAAGGAACTCATTGTCCAATCTTCTGTACCTTCGCAAATATCTAGAGCAAAATTTTTGAGCAGTTCTTGCCCGCCCTGAGTATGCGTGACTTCAGGATGAAACTGAACACCATAAATTTTTCTTTTTACATCAGCACATATGGTGTGGGGGCAATTATTTGTAGAACCCAATGTCTCAAAACCTTGAGGTAGCCTTTCAAGACGGTCTCCATGACTCATCCATACGGTTGAACTACTATTAACATTTTTTAGCAAAGATGATTCTTTCGTCACATTCAACGTAGCCGAGCCATATTCTGCCTCATTGGCAGAAACCACTTCTCCACCTAAAGTTTTAACCGTTATTTGAAGCCCATAACAAATGCCCAAAATGGGAATCCCCATTTCAAAAATTGTGGGATCGACATGCGGTGCTCCTTCACTGTACACGGAAGAAGGTCCTCCCGACAACACAATGCCTTTCAAAGGGTTTTTTGCAAGTTCTTGAGCCGTCACCGATGCAGGGAACATATTCGCATGCACTTTCAGCTCACGTAGCCGACGGCAAATAAGTTGGGCTGTTTGCGATCCAAAATCAAGTACCGCAAAAGAAGGTAAGTTTATTGTCATTTTATTATTCTTTAATCTGTGTTAGGGGAATCGTCTTCTAGAGCTTTAAAAGCGCCTCCCAAGATATTTTTGATAAAAGACTCTGCTTCACCTCGTTCTGAATCAGTGACTTCTTCATCATCCTCTACTTCTTCGTAATCCTCTGCGTTTTCATCCTCATCTTCGGTGTCATCCTCGGGTTCATCTTCTAGCTCGGTTTCATTTTTAACTGATTCTTCATTATTAAAAAATTCCAGATAACCTTCTGTTTCTTCACATACTCTTAATATTTCTCGAAATTCATCAATAAATATTTCTACCGCGTGGTGATCTTCTTCTGTTTTGAATTCTAATTCAGGAAAATGTTCCACCACAATCTCAAAATCTTCTGCCAACGCATTGACATCATCACTTTCTAGATCCCCACCATGATCCAGTAAACCCACAAAATGATCTTCTGTGAATATGGAAAGTTCTTCTACCTTATTTCTTTCCAAACGTTTGATCAAATCCGATAAACGATGGACCAATCGATTTGTCGTAAATTCTGTTTGCAATACAACAGAACCGTCATCCACAAAATCTTCATCTTCTTCATCCTGAGCCACTTCTCCGTGGACAATAACTGAAATCGTCATATTAATTTAAAGATTCTAAAGACATCTAAGAAGAAGTTTCTTTAAGCCACTTTTGATGATAGGGATGCTTTTCATCGGGAACCAAACGAAGGAGCCGTCTCAAGCAAAAAAGGACTTCTTTATCTTTTTTCTGTCTTCGGTACCTCACTACCTCCATTTGTAAATCTTTGACCCATTCCTTCTGGGTTTTTTGAAGCTCTGATTTTAAATCAATTGTACGAATAAGAAGAGTCCCCTGTTGATTTTTACAATTTTTTAGAAATTCTTCAGCGAGCAGGGCTCTTTTGAGAGATAACCACAATTCCTCAGGGTCACGGTGGCTGCCTGAAAGCGTTTTTAGACTTTTTTCAACGTTATCGCACAATTTTTGGGCTTTGCTGACTTTAACCTCATCCGGCTCTAAGAGCTCCTGTTGGCTGAGCTTGATCTTAGGCAAACAAGGTGAAAATTCCTCAAAAACAACTTTTTTAACTACTTTTTTACCACTTTCCATGGAATTAATGCTGATTATTCCTAAAAAAATCACCACACAAAGAGAAACGATCCCTAATAGATACTTTATGGACATGGGACAAATTCCAAAGTTTCGCCAACCTTGACCAAGGGACGGCTACCTGCAGGGATTTCCAGCGCGCTGTCTGCGCCCCACTTAGACACAAATCGACCTGAAGTGACATTAGAATTCACCGCCACAATCTTATGATCTCCATCTAAAAAGTAGATATCCAAGTTAAAACGCATAAAAAAGGTATGTAGTGTCGTGCAATCAGGAAACCATAATCCTTCTTCCACATCCTCCAAATTTCTGGCCATATATCCCCTGAAACGTGAAATAAATGAATTCATTTCATGGAGAGTGAGCCATTTTTCACCTTGATAATACAATTCCCACATTTCAAATCAAATCAATCAAATACGGACCAAGCAAAGCTAAAAAAACCGCAGGAAAAATGCACAAGGCCAAAGGACCCATCAACAATACGGGAAGACGTTGAGCCTTAGACTCCGCTTTATGCAAACGGTGACGACGCCAACGCAGCGCTTGATCCTTGAGCACCTGAGCCAGAGGAGTCCCTTGTTTCTCACTCATACGCACCGCCGAAAAAAATTCACGAGTCACAGGAAAACGTTCAACCACATCATCAAAAACTGTTTCACGATGCTGACCCAAACGTAAACGCGACAAGGACGCACGACACTCTTCTACCAAAAGTCCTTTTTCATTATTCACATAAAAAGATAAAGCCACAGAAAATTCTTGCCCCCCTGACACCGCCAAAGACAAAGTGCCCGCTAGATTAATCAACTCTACAGTCGCCTGCTCACGTCGCTGGCCCATTTTTTGGAAAAACAAGGTAATCGCTAAAACAACAATCAGCAGAGGAATCCAATTAAACGGAGAAGGGAGTAATAGCATCAACAACACTGAGACGACAATCCCACACAACACTTGAGCCAGTAAGATTTCGTCACGATGTTTTGCCCCCGCCTTCCAAAGATAGATCAGACACACTTCTTGCCAACGGGAAGGCAAAAGACGAAGCACCGGCTGCAACAGGGCCTGCATTTGGACCAATCGCCCAAAAAAATAAATCGCCACAGCAATGGCCAAGGCCTCTAGCACATAAATTATTTCCATCGTTTAGAAAAGTCCAGGCATTCCCATTCCCCCTGTGATCTCTCCCATTTCTTTATCAGACATTGCCTTAGCTTCTTTAAGTGCGTTATTCGCAGCCGTCAACACCAAGTCTTCCAGTGTTTCCACATCATCCGCATCCACCACTTCTTCATCTAATTTTATAGAAACCAATTCTCCGGCACCATTAGCCATAGCCGTAACGGCACCGCCACCCGAACTCCCTTCCACCACACGCTCTTTAAGTTCTTCTTGAACACGTTGCATATCGCCTTGCATTTGTTGAGCCTGTTTCATCAAAGAACCCAAATCCATATTACCTTTCATTCTTACACCTTCCTCATTAGTTTAATTTCTCGCCATCAAACATATCGATGACCTTCTTTTCCATTTCTTCCGATGACGTCACCACAGGAGCTTCAGCAGACGCTTCTTCATCTTCACTGCGATGTATCACCGCATCCCTGCAATCTAAACTGAGTTGCACTGAAGGGATAAACTTTTCCAAAACATCTATGATAGCCTGACGATTAGCAGGGGTATCTAACAACCTTAAAAAACCAGGTTGAGCTACGTCAAAAGTCACACTTTTACCCTGCACATGCATCTGAGAGCCTTTCAAGAAAGACGCAGCCGCTCGGTGTTGGTTGGCTTCCAAATTTTCTCTCAACAACTCAAGGCTTAGGGCACCTTTAATCGCAGGGACTTTCTTCACTAGCACTTCCTCAACATCTTCCACGTCATCCAAGGGCTCCGGCCCCAGAGGAACAACTTCTTGAACAGCAGGAACATCAAGCGTATCTGCATTAGGAGGTAATTTATCAATCAAATCCACAAGAGGGCGTAAATCTTCCTGAGTGGCCAATTTAGAAACGCTGAGGATCAACGCCATGCGGGGGGCAGATTCATGGGCTAAATCCCGTAACAAATTCGATACAAACTTTCCCTGATAAATCAAACTTTGCAGCGTGACATTGTGGGGAATGACCATCTCATGTTCGATCGCACCCATCTTTTGCTCCAACGCTTGCCGTAGCAGTAGTAGCCACTGCTCTACTAATATTGTGAGATCCACGGCTTCATTAGCCAGACGATCAATCAATTGAATCGCCGCGCGTGGACTGCCATCCCAAACCAAATGACAGAGCTGACGCACATGTTCGGGCAGGGCCTGCCCCGACAGTTGACGTACACTTTCCAAGTTCACCTCGCCATCGCTGCCCAATTGATCTAATAGAGAAAGAGCATTACGCACACTGCCACCAGCGAGTTCGGCAAGGACTTCGGCACAGTCTTTTTCTAGTTTTATTTTTTCTTTTTTGGCAACATTTTTGATATGAACACTGAGGTCCGCTACCGACACTGAAAAAAAATCAAAACGCTGGCAGCGAGCTCTGACCGTAGGTAAAATTCTATCGGGTTCTGTGGTGGCCAGTATAAATTTCACATGTTCGGGAGGTTCTTCCAAGGTTTTCAACAATGCATTGAAAGCGGCAGTAGAAAGCATATGCACCTCATCAATCAGCACAATACGATAACGTGAGTACTGGGGCCTAAAAACCATATGTTCCTGAAGTTGGCGTACCTCATCCACTCGGTTGTTGGAGGCTCCATCTATTTCAAGTAAATCCAAACTTTCATTGTTTAAAATTCCTTTGCAGGAGGGACAGTTATCACAGGGTGTCGCCAATACTTGATCTTCTGCCGTGCAATTCAAGCAACGCGCCAAAATTCTAGCCAATGTCGTTTTACCCACTCCACTGGGACCACACATCAACCAGGCTTGGGCCAAACGACCACTTTTCAAACCCTGCACTATAGTGGTCACAATAGCCTTTTGACCCACCACTTCATTAAAGTGTTGTGGTCGGTATTTTCTTGCCAAAATGACATAAGGTTGATTCATAGTCTCGCCTTCAAAAAATAATTATAACACTCAAAAAAGTCCATGACATTACCCAATTAGCACACATAATTATCAGAGAACAACCACCAAACTTATCACTTTAGTTATAAATATCCTGAAAAAAAATTATTTTAACGGTAAATTACCTGCTATAATCCATTTTCATTAAAAAAATTAACCCTGTTGAGGTAGCGCGAATATGTCTGAGAATCGTGAAACAACTCCTCAAAAAAAAAGAAAAATCATTCTTGGTGGTTTCGAGCTGATCAAAAAAATTGGTGAAGGTGGCATGGGTACGGTGTACAAAGCTCACCAAATTTCGATGAAACGCGATGTGGCCTTAAAAGTGCTATTAAAGCGATTTTCGGCTAACGAAGAATTTATCGGTCGCTTTTACCGTGAAGCTCATGCCGCAGCCAAACTCAATCACCCTAATGTTGTGACCGCCTTTGATGTGGGAGAAGACAAAAAATACCATTATTTTGCGATGGAATTAATCAATGGCATGCCACTTCAAAATTTGATAGAAAAAACAGATGGTCCACTTTCCGAAGATTATTCCCTTTATATTATCCGGCAAGTCGTAGTAGGCTTGGCTCATGCGGCCAAAAATAACATTATCCACCGTGATATCAAACCTGATAATATTTTATTGACCCATGACGGCGATGCTGATTCCTATACCTTTGGAGATTTTGAAGATATCGCCAAAATCGTTGATTTAGGTATCGCTAAACTCATTGACGATAATCAATCCATGCTGACTCAAGAAGGAACCGCCATGGGAACGCCTCACTACATTTCTCCTGAACAAGCGCAAGGAGAAACTGATATCGATTTTCGATCAGATATTTATTCTTTAGGAGCAACCCTTTATCACATGGTCACCGGTGAAACTCCTTTTTCAGGAACAACACCCATTCAGGTTGTTCTTGCCCATGTTCAAAAAAATATAACCAACCCACAAAAAATCAACCCCAACATTAGTGATGAAGGTGTCGCACTCATCAAACGTATGATGCAAAAGAAAAAGAAGGATCGTTACAAAAATTATGATGAATTATTAGATGATATTGACACTGTTATTGAATTTCATGAAGAATATGAAGTTGCACTTGCCTCCAGAGCGTCGAGGTTCTGTGCCCATTTACTTGATCTTTCTCTCTTCTTTCTTATCTTTTTACCACTGGGCGTACTAATTTTTATAGGAATTGGCGTGGACGAGAGCGGAGTCATTAGATATATTCTCCAACCTTTTATCGCCTTATTGTCTTTTTCAATTCTTAACATCTACTTCCTTCGCAAAAACGGTCAAACCCTTGGTAAAAAAACATTTGATATAAAAATTGTCCGCGATGACAACGGCAAAGTAAAATTAAGAGATCTTTTATTTAAACGCTATTTTCCTTTCTATATTTTACTCTCCTTGATTATGATTGCATCCTTTTTTACATCCCTCTTTTTTTCAACTATCTTGTTGATTAATTATCTACTGATATTTAATTCAAAGAGAAAATGTCTTCATGACATCATTGCAAAAACGAAGGTCATTAAAGTATAAATTTACCTTTCCCCAATCCATACGTATGGCTTCAATTAATTGGTCCATACGATCATCAATATCTGTAATAGCTTGCCTTTCTTCAGCAGATAAGATCCCAAATAAACAGAAATGGTAAACGCAAATAACATCAACATACACATGCAAAAAGCTTTCACGGGATCTGCCTGAAATTTGTCAATAAACGTTGCTTTTTCTTGTTACTGTTGCGCCGCTTCCTGCTGTGCCACAACCTGATGGTGCCTTCTGGTTTTAGTGAAGAACCCATTGAGGTGGAAGTAGTCGTTAACAATTGGCGAAAAGAATATAATGCAGAAAGACCACATAGTTCAATTAAATATAAAACACCTGATGAATTTTTCATGGAATTATGTATTAAATGAGTCTATTTTTCCTGGATGGATGATTGGGGGCTTGTCACTATTATAAAACACATCTCCCACTCCAACATTGATTGTTATGATATGTCAAAACAAGACATTTGTTTAATTGATCAAAAGTTACGTTTTTATTTTTTACAATAAAAAAAGGGGAACACTAACACAGCTCCCCTCTCATAATTTTCATAACTGCCATTCAAACAAAAGAAATTAGTTCAAGTTTTCTTCCAACACAGATACAGCTTCCGTCAACTCATTCACACTTTCTTTCCAAGATTTACTTGGTCGAAAACCTATTGTCTTCGAAGGAGGAATATGAATAGATTCCCCTGTTTGTGGATTGCGGCCCGGACGTTCTTTACGTTGACGCGTGTCAAAACTTCCAAAACCCGTTAAGGTCATGCGGCCCGACTCCTCTACGCCCACTTTGATTTCCCCAAGCACAATATTCACCAACCTCTCAGATTCATGATGATTGACACTGAGAATTTGCGCAACTTTTGATATCAAATCAGATTTATTCATAAATTATTCCCCTGCTAATTATGAGGGCGCTAAAGACAAAACTTCAACCATCCCTTTCACCAAATATATTAATGATTCCACCTTTAAGCCCTAAAAGCTTGATTTCATCTTGGAACCTATTAAGATGAAATATCACAAAAACCCCTTGGACGCTAATATTATGGCAAATAAAAATAAAAATAAAAACAATAAAAAAGATAAAGATGATAAAAATGAATTGGTCATTGCACGCAATAAAAAGGCTTGGCACGATTATGAGATTTTAGAGGCAATTGAGGCAGGCATTGTTTTGACAGGGAGTGAGGTGAAAAGCCTCAGAGAAAGTAACGCAGTGTTAACAGGTGCTTTCGCACGCATCCGAAATGGAGAAGTTTTTTTAGAAGGTCTTGAAATCCAACCCTACTCTCACAGCGCCAATTCATCTTCCAGCAGCCACACAAAAAGGCCTAGAAAATTATTACTGCACCGAGCCCAAATAGACAAATGGTCCCGTTCTATGGACACAAAGAACTTGACAATAACAGCTCTATCTATTTATTTAACAGGAGGAATAATCAAAGTAGAGATTGGTTTATCGCGAGGCAAAAAATCTCACGACAAACGACAAGACCTCAAAAAGAAAGACACCCAACGCGGCTTAGATCGCCTCCGGAAACTCAGCCGCTAAACCCTATTTTGTCAAATTCATGTAAACTCTAAGCCAAATAGCTTCTGCACATTTCTTACCATTATGTTATAATTGGTATCTTCCTAAATGCAATCAAACATCTCGGAAACGGGGGCGAACAGGTTCGACTGTTTGTTGGAGATTGTGGGAGCATGCCGAGGATGGTGGTTGGCCTCGTAAATCCTCCGCTAAATTTGATAACTGACAACTCTAGTTATCGTCTCGCTGCTTAAGAATAAGTAGCGCGCGGCACAAACCTCGCCCGCGGGGGAGTGCTGTGTATGTCTGCGGGCTAGCTTTCCGGCGTTGTCTTTGCGCCAGCGAGCGAAAACTGAAGAAGGCTAGGAAGCGACGTGGTTGTTTGTGGCGATGTCAATTCCGAAATACTAACCACAAACTAAGCATGTAGAGCCTACATTTAAAGCCAAGCAGGACGGGGGTGCGATTCCCCCCGCCTCCACCACTTAAAACTGTCGTAAGTCTTTAAATCATTTGATCTTAAAGATTTCACGACAGTTTCACATTTCGGAAACAGACCATATACAGACCATGACGGGTTCATGCTTGTTTTTTGCGCTCTTTTATACCAACGCTAGACAATTTCTCAATGCCGCTTGCAATCGATTCATCCATTAGATTCAACACATCCAACATCTTGTCATTTTTTCTCTTGGCATATTTCTTCAAATAAATATCCGCAGTGCTATGCCTTGACAATACCATTCCAGTTTTGGGATCTGCACCAGCATCGATAGCAAGATTGACCGATGTATCACGCAGTGAATGAAACACCACTTTGCCACCAAAGGCTCGTTTTGGAATCCCTGCTTTCACACAATCTGCATCAAACCACCTAACGGCATGGGCGAAATCAAACTTGAAAAGTCGATCATAGCTTCCTCTTTGCTCTACATATTTCTTCAGGCGTTCATTCAACAGTTTTGGAATGAGTATTACCACGGCGTCGTGCCGTTCCTTATTGTGATCGCTCCCTATTTTAAAACATGAGTCAGCATAACTATAATTTATGTCTGTCAAATCGCATAGTTCTTCACTCCTCAATCCCGTGATGGCCGCTGTCAGATAAACCGTACCCCTACTAAAAGAGGATGCCTTAATCAACCTGCTAACCTCGTCAAGAGTTAGATCCCTACGAGGATCTTTGACCGAAGTATCCCAACACGTCAAACCTTCTAAGGGGTGATCATCTTTAATCCGATACTGAGTACGTAACCAATTCACAAACGAATTGAGATCATTTTTATAATGCTCTACTGTTTTACCAGCGATTTTGCTGTACGTGATCTCATCTCCCACTTTCTTTTCAATCAGTTGCTTGCCTTTAGTTTGCAGAATTTTCTCCGCTACCTGTAGAGTAATGTCCAAATATATCTTCCAGTCCGCTTTCTCAAACCACCACTTGAGATGGGATTTCATTTTACGTAGATGAACTTTATCCCATCCTTTATTATTCTTACCACCGTGAGCCATACCCCACTGAATGTATGCTTCTTTGTGCTCCTTGAGACATTGCGAACTGGCCCTGTCACCTTCGGTCTCTCTTTTTCGAGTCCCTATCTTTATCTCATACGCTACTTGGGTCATTTGGTTCGCCTTCTTTTGTGTTTCTGATTTATCCGTATAACCTTTCTTTGTCCTAAACTTACCCCTATCGTCTTTGTACTTGTAGTACCACTCCTTCGACTTCACGTCTTTAAACTTACCGTGTGAAGTCATCTCAGTATGTTGATCAAATTTCTTCTTTGACCTAAAACTCTTTGCACATTCTTGACACTTCCATGCCTTTGTAATTTTAAATATTGATGACATCTGCTTTACCTTTCTACTTTTTTTAACACTTCACTTGTCCAACGTTTGAAGTTACTGTCAAACCACTTTTTAATTGTTGGCACTTTCCAAAAAGGTCTATCACCTCTATAACCATCCGGTCGAGGCGCATAACCACTACTTATCCAACGTGAAAGTGTTCGATCACTAATACGTGCGACTTTCGAAACATCTTCACGGAACATAATCGGCAAATCCCAAAAATCCGTTTTCTTTTCACTTTCGACTTTCCCAACAATCTTCTTATCCTTGTTCTTTTTCTTCTTTGGAAACGACCTCAACACCTCATCACGAATCTTAATCCTAAAAAATTCTTCTTCTGTGACCCGCTGTACCTTACCCATATCCCGCAAATCCTCCGACATGGCCGAACTATTTTTCACACCTGTCTGTTCATGACTTACCAAGCCAAGACTCTTTCTTTCCTCCTGTTTACCGCTCAT
>Ga0316192_10000534_pt1 | contig 27898 bp, 30 predicted proteins | sample MerIslwburrow_MG_FD_204931 | JGI IMG/M metagenome (GOLD analysis project Ga0316192, IMG submission 204931) | Coastal sediment microbial communities from Maine, United States - Merrow Island worm burrow | ecosystem: Environmental > Aquatic > Marine > Coastal > Sediment | place: USA: Maine...
CACAGGCACTGGATTGCCGCTGCTTGAGGGGCAAGAGTTTGCCGCCGACATGAGTAATGAAGACCTGTTGTCAGTGATCTCACAGCTACAGGGCGAGGGTGTGGAGGAGCTGGTGACCCAGTTGGCCAGCATGCTACAGGTGCAGGCTGGTGCGACTGAGTCGATTGTGTCTGCTCAGCCATCTAAACAACAGGTGGATGAGGTCTTTGCCCAAATCCGTCAGCTTTTAGAAAATACAGTCTCTTCGCAAACATCACTGCGTCAGCAGCCTGAAAAATCGATGACGTCTGAGGCATTGCTTCAGCAATCACAAACAATCGTGCTTAATAGCGAGGTTGTTGATCAGTCGGCAGAGCAATCAAAGTTGGCTGAACGACGCTTGGTAGAGCGTCTGAATGCAATCCTGCCACAGCCGGCACAGGCGGTTGAAGCTGCTAATGTGGGTGAAAATTTAAAGCAATCGTTTACAGGTCCTGAATTGGCATCTGCTGTCGCTCGGCAGGCACAAGAAAGTAGTGACTCTTTTTCTAATATGCAAATGACGCGGGATTCCTTTAACAATGCAGTGCTGTCACAATCGCCGATTTTGATTGATCGTATGGCGGCGGCGATGGCGAATGAACGCCAAATCAGCGCTGATCTTTCGAATTGGAAAGAATCAGACTCCAGTCAGACCCCTGTGCCAATATTAGATCCTGGTAAGACCGTTAGCGGTGGTTCTCGGTCAGCGGCGGCTGCCATGCCCACTATTATCCAAACACCGTTGACCGCTCCTCAGTGGCAGTCCGAGTTTAGTGACAAAGTGATGATGATGAGTCGCGTTGCTGCTACTCAGGGGCAAAATCAGGTTGCAGAGATTCGCCTCAATCCAGCCCACTTAGGACCCATTGAAGTCAGGGTGAGCATGAAGGATGATCTGGCCTCAATTACCTTTTCAGCACAGCATGGTGTGGTTAGGGATGCGATTGAGTCATCATTGCCGCGGTTACGTGAAATGTTTAACAATTCAGGAATAATGCTGGCGGATGCCAATGTTTCTGAGCATTCACTGCAGAACCGGCAGCAACAAAATCAACAGTCAGATTCCAATGCCCAGTATGGGCATGCTGAGGAAGGGCTGGGCTTAAATGAACAAAATGAGTTTATTTCGCAAATCAACCTTTCGGCAATGTCGTCTCCCGACAGCCTGGATCTCTACGCCTAAAACAAACATTTTTTCGCTCACTATTTAACAAGTAGGTGCCGTTTTACCGACGCGTCCACTTCTGTTTAAGTAATAATCAAGTCAAAAATATGTCATCTCCTTTGGTTGTCATTGTAACTGGTTGTATTTATAGAGTTATTTTGGTGGCACATTAATTGCTAAAACTAAGTTAATACAATTTAGCAAGTTATAGAGGTGTGTGATGGCTGAAGAGGAAGAAGGCGAGAAAGATATTGCTCCAGGTGGGGGCAAGAAAAAGCTAATCATCATGATTCTTGCTGTGTTGTTGTTAGGTGGCGGCGGGGTAGGTGGTTCTCTTTATTTTATGGGCATGCTCGGTGGTGGCTCTGGTGATGTAGCAGAGGAAAAGGACGCTCATAAAGAAGTAAAAAACGTGCCTATCTATTTTGCCTTTCCACAAGCATTTACCGTTAATTTTGAAACAGATCAGGGCTTACGTTTTCTCCAGGTTAGTGTCGAGATAATGACCTTCGACCAGTCTGCGGTAGATGCAATAGATGCCCATATGCCGGTAATCAAAAATAATATTATTTTGCTGTTGAGTAACCAGTCTTACGGCGCATTGGTAAGCATTGACGGCAAGACGGAACTTCGTCAAAGAATGCTGGAAGAAATGCAGTCGGTTTTGGATAAATACGAAACTGATTCGAAGATTGAAGAAGTCTATTTCACTAACTTTGTGATGCAATAAATTTATGTCAGTAAACGATTTATTATCTCAGGACGAAATTGACGCGCTATTGCATGGTGTAGATGATGGCGGCGTCGATACTGAAGAAGATATTTTCGATGGTGAGGCAAAGTCTTATGACTTTACCAGCCAGGACAGGATTGTGCGTGGGCGTATGCCTACGCTGGAAATGATTAATGAGCGTTTTGCCCGCTATTTTAGAACCAGCCTGTTTAATATGTTAAGAAGATCGCCTGAGATTGCTGTTGGCGGCGTGCAAATGCTCAAGTTTGCAGAATATGTACACACCTTGTTTGTTCCAACCAGCTTAAACCTGGTTCACATTAGGCCTTTACGTGGAACAGGATTGTTTGTTTTTGATCCAAAACTCGTTTTCATTGTTGTTGATAACTTCTTTGGTGGTAGCGGCAAGTTTTACAACAAAATCGAGGGCCGTGAATTTACCAGTACTGAATACAGAATTATAGAAATGATGATGGAAAAGTGCTTTGCCGACATGGTCGAGGCCTGGTCGCCGGTTCTTGATATTTCCTTTGAATTTCAAAATTCAGAAGTGAATCCACACTTTGCCAATATTGTTAGTCCAACCGAAGTGGTGGTGATTAGCACTTTTCATATAGAGCTTGATGGCGGCGGTGGTGACATCCACGTCACAATTCCGTATTCAATGCTTGAGCCAATTAGAGAACTTCTGGATGCCGGTACAGTAAGTGATCGGTCGGATGTTGATGAGCGTTGGACAATGGCGCTTACAGAAGACATCAAGGAAGCTTACATCGATGTAAAAAGTGTTCTGACAAATGTGGAAGTCAGCCTAAATGATATTGTCAACATGAAGGCTGGAGATATTATTCCATTTGATTTTCCAGAGACAGTGACATTGACAACGGGTGATAACGTACCGATTTACCGGGGCAAATTTGGGGTGCATCAGAATAACAACGCTATTTCTATTATTGAACCGATAAGATCAAATATCCCTGTTGTTTCCCAGTTAGGAGTAGGAGGTGGCAAATGAATGATGAAACCGAAAACGTAGATGTCGACGAGGATGCAGCAGCAGAGGATGCCTGGGCTTCTGCCTTAGCCGAACAAGAAATTGAAGAGTCTGCTCAGGCTGAAGCCGAGCCTGCTCAACTGGATGAGCTTACCGATGGAGGTTTTGGTACTCCTGATGAAAGCATGGAGGTTATTCTAGATATTCCGGTCACAATCTCAATGGAGATTGGCCGTACCAGTATCAGTATTCGTAATCTATTACAGCTAAATCAGGGTTCGGTTGTTGAACTGGATCGCTTAGCTGGTGAGCCTATGGATGTGTTAGTGAATGGCACTCTAATAGCTCATGGTGAAGTTGTTGTTGTCAATGAAAAGTTTGGTATTCGTTTGACTGATGTGATTAGTGCGCAAGAGCGCATTAAAAAGCTTAAGTAAACGGATAGAAGAAAATACAGTGACTCTCTTCTTATCTAACCCGGTCAAGCCAATTGCAAAGTTTCTGATTGTGCTGACGCCGCTATTTTCTGCAGCAGCTTTTGCAGTTGAAGAGACCTCGGCCATTACGCAGAAAGCATTGCCGCATACCAATGCTGATCAAATGATCAAGATGGTTTTGGGTTTGCTGTTTGTATTAATGCTGATTTTTCTATTGGCATTTTTGTTCAAAAAATATATTGGTTCCAGTTTTATTGCCAATAATTCATTAAAAACTATTGCAGGTGTGGCGGTTGGCCAGAAGGAACGGGTTGTTCTGGTTCAAGTAGGTGAACGCCAGGTTCTTGTTGGCGTCTCGCCAGGTCAGGTCAGTATGCTTTATGCCCTTGAAAAAGGGGAGGAAGTAACTGTTGCCAAAGAGATGGGTAAATCTGCTTTTGCAGATAAACTTAAACAGAGTTTGACACGGTTGGAAAAGAAATGAAGAAGTTAGCCATTTTGATTTTAGCCTTGTTTCCAATGATGGCATATGCCGAGCCGGGGCTTAATGCTCTGTCGATGACTGTTAACCCAGATGGTACCGAAACTTACTCGCTGAGTATTCAGGTGCTGATGTTAATGACGCTGATGACATTCATCCCGGCGGCTCTCCTTGCAATGACCAGTTTTGCCCGAATTGTGATTGTACTGGCCTTGTTGCGCCAGGCTATAGGCACAATGTCGACACCAACTAATCAAATTGTTATTGGCCTGGCGCTATTTATGACTTTTTTTATCATGGCGCCAGTCTTTGATCGGGTTTACGACGATGCCTTTCAGCCATATATGGATGAAAAAATATCCAGTGAAGATGCTCTCGTGCGGGCAGGCTTGCCATTTAAACGCTTTATGCTGGATCAGGTAAGAGAGACAGACTTGGCATTGTTTGTAGATATGTCAGGTACGGAATTAGATGAAGAAAATTATGAGAAGGTACCATTTTCTGTTCTGGTTCCGGCTTTTCTCACTAGTGAATTGAAGACGGCATTTCAAATTGGCTTCATGATTTTTATCCCATTTTTGATTATTGATCTGGTGGTCGCCAGTGTCCTGATGGCAATGGGAATGATGATGCTGTCACCACTGATTGTTTCATTGCCTTTTAAAATCATGATGTTTGTATTGATTGATGGCTGGGTATTGGTGTTGGGTACGTTGGCATCAAGTTTCTACGTGGCCTGATGGAGGTTTATTATGACACCTGAGGTTGTCCTGGATATTGGTAGAGAGGCACTAGAGGTGCTTACTGTCCTGGTGATGATTATCTTGTTGCCAGCACTTGCTGTCGGTTTGGTTGTAAGTGTTTTTCAGGCAGCAACTTCAGTCAACGAACAAACCCTGAGTTTCATTCCAAAACTGCTGGTGACTTTCGGTGTGATTATGGTTGCCGGGCCATGGATTTTAAATCTGTTGGTGAATTATTTTCAAAGACTAATTTCGAATATCCCGAACGTCATAGGCTGAAGAGACTGAGTCGTGAATGTTTCTTATGACCAACTTGTTAATGAAATGATTTGGTATTTGTTGCCAGTCTTCCGGGTTGCAGCATTTGTAATGGCGGCACCTATTCTTAGTACAGCCATGATTCCAATGAAAATGAGGATGATTATAGCGGTTGCTATTACGATTGCTATTTTCCCCACTCTCACACCATCCAACTCTATTGATCCTTTGTCATTGACGATGGTTATTTCGATTTTCCAACAGATTCTTATTGGCGTTTCACTTGGTTTTGCCATGCAATTTATTTTTGCTGCGGTGGTGATGGGTGGGCAGGTGATTGGTATGCAGATGGGCTTAGGTTTTGCCCAGATGATGGATCCGCAAACGGGCGTTAATGTTCCAGTGGTGAGTCAGTTTTACAATATCATTGCGGTGCTTTTATTTTTGTCTATTAATGGCCATTTGGTGCTGATTCAAATACTGGGTGAGAGCTTTGACTCTCTCCCCATCGATGGCGCTGGCTTGCCTTTGTCCGCAATAGAATCTCTGGTTTATTTTTCGGCCTGGATATTTTCCGGTGCCCTGATTATGGTTCTGCCGGCGGTGGTGTCACTGTTGATGATTAATATGGTGATGGGGGTGATTACTCGGGCGACACCACAGATGAATATTTTTGCGGTGGGCTTTTCAATCACGATTACTGCGGGTTTTATTATCATTATGGTGACCCTTTCTACGGCATTGCCGCAGTTGGGTATCTTGTTTGATGAGGGGTTTACCTTCATGCGTGAAATGATGGCGGCGGGTTAAGGCGATGGCTGAATCTGCTGACGGCCAGGAAAAATCAGAACTCCCCACGAGTAAAAAGATCAGTGACGCGCGGAAGAAGGGTGATGTGGCTCGTTCCCGCGAACTTACTACGACAGTAATGATGTTGGCATCGGCAGTTGGTTTATTGTTGTTTGGACCTTCAATCAGTGCCGGTCTTGGGGCGGTGATGAAGAATAGCTTTGCTATAAAGCGCGACCAGATATTTGACACGTCATACATGCTAGAAACATTCCTTGAATCTGTCTCACAGATGTTGATGGCGATGGCGCCATTTTTGCTGTTATTGGTTGTGGCCGCAATTGCCGGCTCTATTGCCTTGAGTGGCTGGAATTTCAGTGTTCAGGCCCTGGCGGTTAAACCATCAAAACTTAACCCTATGTCGGGCATAAAAAGAATTTTTGGGCCACAAGGATTGATGGAGCTGGTTAAAGCGCTGGCCAAATTTTTTGTTATATCGTCTGTTGGGTTGTTTATTTTGTACCAGAATTCTAATCCTGTTCTTGGGCTTGGCCTTGAACCCGTGAAACGTGCGATTGCTCACTCAGGTGAGCTGATTTTCTGGGGTTTTTTTGCGGTGAGTGCCTCGCTGATTCTTATTGCGGCAGTGGACGTGCCTTTTCAGCTTTGGAATCATGAACGTAAACTTAAGATGACCAAGCAAGAGGTTAAACAGGAAAACAAAGATACTGACGGTAGCCCTGAACTGAAAGGTCGGATTCGTCGTACGCAAATGGATATTGCAATGCGTCGCATGATGGAGGCTGTTCCAGATGCAGATGTAATCATTACCAACCCGACCCATTTCTCAGTGGCAATAAAATATGACCAGGATAATATGCGCGCGCCTATTTTGGTTGCCAAGGGTGCAGACCTGATTGCTTTTGAAATCAGAAATGTGGCCAAGGAAGCCGGTGTGCCGATCATGACATCCCCAGCGCTGGCTCGCGCGGTCTACTTTACGACTGAAATTGATGATGAAATTCCTGAAGGCTTATATATGGCCGTGGCCAGGGTGTTGGCTTATGTATTCCATCTGAGGCAGCAGTTTAGCGCAGCCAAGCAGGGTGACCTCGATATGGATGATTTACCTATTCCTGATGAAATGAAGTTTGATGCCAAAGGCAAGCGGGACGTGTAGCGAGAGGTTTTGAAGTATGGAAAATATTAAAATTATGCCTACATTGTCAGATCTGATACGCCAGGGCTTGGGCGTGCCAGTGATGTTGCTGCTGATGTTAGGCATGATGATAGTGCCTATGCCAGCGCTGGGTCTTGATGCCTTGTTTACGTTTAATATTTCGCTGTCCCTTATTGTCCTGTTGGCGGTTGTTTATGCCAAGCGGCCACTTGAGTTTGCTGTTTTTCCTACGGTTATTCTGCTGGCCACCTTGTTGCGTCTGGGCTTGAATGTGGCCTCAACCCGGGTGGTGTTATTGGAGGGGCACACGGGTACCGATGCGGCGGGGAAGGTGATTGAGGCCTTTGGTGAATTTGTTATCGGCGGTAACTATGCCGTTGGTCTGGTGGTGTTCGGTATTTTGGTAATCATCAACTTCGTTGTTGTGACCAAAGGTGCTGGGCGAGTCTCAGAAGTGTCGGCCCGTTTTACCCTGGATGCGATGCCTGGCAAACAGATGGCGATTGATGCCGATTTGAATGCTGGACTGTTGAATCAGGAAGAGGCGCAGGAACGGCGCAGGGATGTTATTCAAGAGGCCGATTTTTATGGTTCCATGGATGGTGCCAGTAAGTTTGTTCGTGGTGATGCGGTTGCCGGTATTCTAATCCTGTTTATCAATATCATTGGTGGTTTGTCGATTGGTATTGCACAGCATGATATGGAGTTTGCTGACGCAGTTCGCAATTACACCTTGTTGACCATTGGTGATGGCCTGGTCGCCCAGATCCCATCTCTGGTGCTATCAACTGCGACTGCAATAATAGTGACACGTGTTACCAGTACACAGGATATGGGACAGCAGATCCTGGGCCAATTGTTTGATGATCCCCGGGTGTTGGTTGTTACCGCCAGTATTCTCGGCTTGCTTGGCATTATTCCGGGCATGCCAAACATAGCCTTTTTGTCATTGGCTGCAGTGTTTGGCGGTGCGGCTTATATGAAGATGAAAGGCAAGCGCGAAAAGCAAACCTCAGAGAGTGCATCGCAAGCACTCAAGACGGCTGAAGAACCTGCTCCAGAGATGAAAGAGTTGACCTGGGATGATGTTGTTCCTGTCGATACTCTGGGTTTGGAAGTGGGCTATCGTTTGATTCCCCTGGTGGATAAAAATCAGGGTGGTCAGCTGATGGGGCGGATAAAAGGGATTCGTAAAAAGTTGACTCAGGATCTGGGTTTTTTGGTTCCATCGGTACACATTCGCGATAATCTTGAACTGTCGCCTGATACCTATCGTATTACTCTGCTGGGTGCCACGGTGGGGGAGGCAAAGATCCATCCTGATCGTGAGTTAGCCATTAATCCCGGTCAGGTATATGGGACTTTGCAAGGTATTCCCGGCAAAGATCCAGCCTTTGGTCTGGATGCTATCTGGATTGAACCTTCGCAGCGTGATCATGCCCAGACGATGGGTTACACCGTGGTGGATCCAAGCACGGTTGTTGCAACTCACCTGAGTCACCTTATTAGCAGTCATGGTTATGAACTGCTGGGTCGAGAAGAGGTGCAGCAACTGCTTGATAATGTTGCCAAGGTTGCGCCGAAGCTGGTTGAAGGTCTGGTGCCCGATATTTTGCCTTTGGGTGGTGTGGTTAAGGTGTTGCAGAGTCTGCTGGAAGATGGGATTCCAGTCCGTGATATGCGTCGAATCGTCGAAACATTGGCGGATGAGGGGACCAGGAGTCAAGACCCCGCTATTTTGACGTCGATGGTCAGGGTGGCGCTTGGTCGATCAATTATCCAGCAAATCAATGGCATAGCGCCAGAGTTGGCGGTGATTACGCTTGATCCTGCATTGGAACAGTTATTGCAAGAGTCTGTTAGGACTGCAGGAAGTGGTGGTCTCGGACTTGAGCCTGGTCTGGCAGAGAATATGTTCTCTGCTCTGGCTGAAGCGACGCAGCGACAGGAGATGAATGGGCTGCCGGCAGTGTTGCTTGTGTCGGCCTTGATCAGACCGGTGTTGGCGCGCTTGATTAAGGGTTCCATTCCTGCGTTGAAGGTATTGTCTTATAACGAAATACCAGACGACAAACAGATAAAAATCATGTCAACGGTGGGAGGGCAACAGGCACCGTCTTTGGGTTAAACAGAGTGGCATGGTGAGGTGGTCGGGTGATGCAGAGTGAGGTAGGTAACGATGAAAATTAAACGCTTTTTCGCATCGGATGTCAGGTCTGCGATGCGTATGGTTAGGGAAGAGCTGGGTGAGGATGCGGTTATTCTTTCCAATAATCGCGTCAATGGTGGTATCGAGATTATTTCTGCGATCGATTATGACGAGAACGCACTGCGTCGCGAGGTTCAGCAGGAGCATGAAGCCGAAAAGCGGACCGCCGTCATGGCTGCGGATGATATTGCGCACCAGCCGACGCAGTCGCCTTCCGAGTTGCCCCGGCAGTTTAATGAGCATGCCAGGGAAAAAGCGCAAATCATCTGGAGTCAGGAACCTACCTTGATGGAAATGCGCGGTGAGATGAAAACAATGCGCGGCATGTTGGAGACTCAGCTGTCCGAATTGGCCTTAAAAGATAGTAAAATATCGAACCCATTTGAATATGAATTAAAGCAACGCATGGCTCGGCTAGGCCTGGGTTCAAAGCTGGCTGGTGAGTTATTGCAATCGCTGCCAATGGAAGGCTCTGCAGACGATTTGTGGCGCCGCTTGTTGGGCAAGATTGCGGTTAAACTTTCGGTTACTGATGATGATATTTTGACTCAAGGTGGAGCTGTGGCTTTGATTGGTCCCACCGGGGTTGGTAAGACGACAACAATTGCCAAACTGGCGGCACGATTCGCCATGCGTCATGGCTCACGCAGTGTGGCGCTGATTTCAACAGATAATTTCCGCATCGGTGCCCACGAACAACTCAAGGCCTATGCTCGAATTCTTGATGTGCCGATCCGTTGTGCCAATTCGCCTGAAACACTGCGGGCGGCACTGGATCATTTCTGCGATAAACGTCTGGTATTGATTGATACGGCGGGTATGAGTCAGCGCGATTTACGTCTGGCGGAACAGTTCTCAGTGCTACAGGGTGAGAGCGACAGGGTGCGAACCTATCTGGTGGCATCGACAACTTCCAGGCTGTCGGGTTTGCGAGAGGTGGTACGTGGTTATAACGGTGTTGATCTTAGTGGTTGTATTTTGACCAAGGTGGATGAAAGTACCAGTCTTGGCCATGCGCTGGATGTAGTGATCCAGCAGCAACTCCCGGTTGCCTATATCAGTGACGGTCAACGTGTTCCCGAAGATCTGCAGCCTGCCAGGGCTCATACTCTGGTAAGTAGAAGTGTGGCGGTGATGCAGGAAAGTTCGGAACTGCTTGACGATGAATTGATGACGGGGATTCGGGTTGCTGAGGTCGGTAGTTAATGCTCATGATGGAGAGTCAGATGGATCAGGCTGCAGGACTAAGAAAAGTGAGCAACCCAGGACCGGTCAGGGTCATTGCTGTCGCCAGTGGCAAGGGTGGTGTGGGTAAAACCAATGTTTCGGTAAATCTAGGCCTGGCAATGGTGGCTGAGGGCAAGAAGGTTATGCTGATGGATGCGGATCTGGGCCTGGCTAATATCGATATTATGCTCGGTCTTCATCCTGTATATAACCTTTCACATGTCATTAGCGGTGAACGGACGTTGGGGGAGATTATTGTTGAAGGCCCGAATGGCCTACAGATTATTCCCGCGTCATCTGGCACCCAGAATATGGCAGAGTTGACGCCAGTTCAGCATGCAGGGGTTATTCAGGCGTTTAGTGAAGTCGGGCATGACCTGGATGTGTTGATTATAGACACAGCAGCAGGCATCGCCGATTCGGTTATTAGCTTCACCCGGGCGGCCCAGGAAGTGATCGTTGTTGTCTGTGATGAACCTGCTTCAATAACCGACGCTTACGCCCTGATTAAATTATTGAACCGAGATTACGGAATTCAAAGATTTAGGGTACTATCGAACATGGCTCACAGTATGCAGGAAGGGCGTGAGCTGTTTGGTAAAATGGTTAGGGTTACCGACCGTTTTCTCGACGTAACCTTGGATTTTATGGGAACGGTGCCGTACGATGAATATCTGAGGAAAGCATTGCAAAAACAAAGGGCAGTTTTCGATGCTTATCCTAGAAGTAAAGCGGCCATGGCATTTAAGACGTTAGCCAAAAAAGCCGATAGCTGGCCGATACCTAGAAGCGCGGGAGGGCATCTAGAGTTTTTCGTGGAAAGGCTGATTCAGAGTGCACAATAATAATGAAGGGGCACCGCAATGAATGGACTCGCGACCTATAGCAAAAATATGCAACCAACGAATAAAAACAATAGAGATGATCTGGTGGTGCAGCATGCGCCGCTGGTGAAACGTATAGCCTATCACCTGATGTGTCGACTGCCTCCCAGTGTGCAGGCTGACGACCTGATTCAGGCAGGAATGATAGGCCTGCTTGAGGCTGCCCGTAATTATGATTCCACGCAGGGGGCCAGTTTTGAAACATACGCGGGTATCCGTGTCCGTGGTGCCATGCTCGATGAAATTCGCAAGAATGACTGGGCCCCCCGCTCAGTTCACCGCAAGGCCCGTAAAGTGGCTGAGGCGGTACGCCAGATTGAAAGCATGATGGGACGTGATGCTCGCGATAATGAAGTCGCAGAAGCGCTTGAGATGTCTTTGAGTGAATATCATCAAACACTTCAGGCCGCGAGCGGGTATTTAGTGCTTAGTTTTGATGACTTGGGCGCAGATGATGAGGCTGTTGCAACTAATATCAATCTTTCTTCTGCATCGATGACCCCCTTTGATGGTCTGCAAAAAGAAGATTTCAAACGCAGTTTAGCTGAAGCTATTGCTGGTTTGCCCGAACGTGAATGTCTGGTAATGACGCTTTATTACGATGAAGAGTTGAATCTACGTGAAATTGGCTCTGTTCTGGGAGTTAGTGAGTCCCGTGTCAGTCAAATTCACAGCCAAGCCTTGATACGTTTACAGGCCCGTTTGGGCCAATGGACGAAAAAGGATACGGATTAATTCAAATCAAGCCTAAACATTTCCAGCCAAGTGCAGATAATAATAGAGAGATTATGGAACAGTAAATTTACTATCCATAGATCTTTCAAGAGTCACTAGGTAAATGGAGGTTTCTAGTCTTGGACAAGAATATGAAAATCCTGGTTGTGGACGATTTTTCTACAATGCGCAGGATAATAAAAAACCTATTAAGGGATTTGGGTTTTAGCAACACCGATGAAGCTGATGACGGTAACACTGCGTTGCCAAAGCTTCAGTCCGGTAATTTTGATTTCCTTGTGACTGACTGGAACATGCCAGGAATGCAGGGGATTGATCTCCTCAAGGCCGTTCGTGCCGATCCTAAACTAGCAAGTCTCCCTGTTCTTATGGTTACGGCCGAGGCAAAAAAAGAACAGATTGTTGAAGCTGCACAGGCCGGTGTTAACGGTTATGTGGTTAAGCCTTTTACTGCCGCCACGCTAAAGGAAAAAATCGACAAGATTTTTGAGCGCATTGACGCTGCTGGCTAAGGCTTTTCTTACCGCTTAGAGACAAGAGATTTTAGAATGAGCAAAAATTCAATTTGCAGTGACAGTGGCCTCGGATATGCGAAGAAACTGGTTGACTGTATAGAACAGGGTGATCAGGAAGCCGCAGAAAAGGTGATGGAAGATCTGTCGGCAATGCGTGAAGGACAGTTGTTTCAGGAGTTAGGCAAGCTTACCCGTGACCTGCATGACACAATGGTGAACTTCCAGCTGGATACTAATCTGGCTAACCTGGCAGAGAGTGATATTCCTGATGCCAAAGAGCGTCTTAATCATGTCATAACTATGACCGAACAAGCGGCAGAAAAAACACTTTCTGCAGTTGAAGTTTCAATGTCGCTCGCTGACGCCCTCAGAGAAAAAAGTGAGAAGCTACACGGCAACTGGAGTCGATTCAGGAAGCGTGACATGGATATTGATGAATTCCGTAATATGAGCGCTGAGCTGGATGAGTATTTTCAGTGGCTTGATCAAAAAAATCCCGAAATAAATTCCAGTCTTTCAGACATTATGATGGCGCAGGGCTTTCAGGATTTAACAGGTCAGATTATAAAAAGAGTTATTGGATTGGTGCAGGATGTTGAAGAGGGTTTGGTGGGCTTGATTCGCATGACTGGACAGAAAATGGTTCCTGAGGCAGATTCTTCGAAAAATAAGGCCAAAGATGGCCCCGATATTGAAGCAGTGGGACCTGCCGTGCCAGGTGTTGATAAAGGTGACATCGTTACTAGTCAGGATGATGTTGATGATCTTTTATCCAGTCTGGGTTTTTGAGCATAACGGGGCGATGATTTAGATGGCAATTGATCTGAATGATGAAATTCTGCAAGATTTCCTGGTTGAAGCTGGTGAGATTTTAGAGCAGCTCGGTGAGCAGCTAGTAGAGTTAGAGCGGGCACCTGAAGACCAGGAGCTTTTGAATTGTGTATTTCGTGGCTTCCATACCGTCAAGGGGGGGGCGGGCTTTTTGAGCCTGAACGCGCTGGTTGCAATCTGTCATCGTGCCGAGGATGTCTTTAATCTATTACGCCAGGGCGAGCGCCAGGTAACGCCACAGTTAATGGATGTGATTCTGAAGGTTACTGATGTTGTAAACGAAATGATGGATTGTATTCGCTCCGGCGAAGATCCAGATGATGCTGACCCTGCTTTGTTGCAAGCGCTTGAGGCAATATCGAAAGGTGAAGAGGTCGTGGCAGCCGCGGTAGCCTCTGAACCAGTTGTGGAGGCAGAGCCTGTAGTCGCGCCGGAAGTCGTCGTTGAGCCTGAGGTGACTGCAAGTTCGAGTGATGAGATTAGCGAGGATGAGTTTGACGCGCTGCTGGATGAGCTGCATGGAAAGATAGATGAACCCCAAGCCCCGGCTGAAGCAGCACCTGATTCTGATGAAATCACTGAAGATGAGTTTGAAGCACTGCTTGACCAGCTGCATGAATCCGCACCTAAACAAGAGTCGGCTCCTGCAGTAGAGGAGGCTCCTGTCACTGAGGTAGATACCAGCCAACCTGAGGCTGTGAGTGCGAGTTCGTCGGATGAAATTAGTGAAGATGAATTTGAGGCGCTATTAGACGATCTTGAGGTCAAGAAAAAGGCCGCGGCACCTGTACCGGCGGCGCCGGAACCTGAGCCTGTAAAAGCTGAATCTAAGCCAGTACCCGCGCCTGCGTCGGAACCGAAGCCAGACTCAGAAGCCAAGCCAGAATCAAAACCCAAGCCAGCCGCCAAGGCTGTAAAAGAAGCGCCTGCTGCGGAGACGACCGTCAGGGTAGATACCAAACGATTGGATGACATAATGAATCTGGTCGGTGAGTTGGTGTTAGTACGTAATCGTATGGCCACCTTGAAAACGACCATGACGGCTGATGAAGAGGTTGCCAAGGCTATAGCCAATCTTGATCTGGTAACAGCAGACCTGCAGAGCTCGGTGATGAAAACGCGCATGCAACCTATTAAAAAGGTATTTGGCCGCTTTCCTCGCGTTGTCCGAGATCTTGCTCGTAGTCTCAATAAAGAAGTTAACCTGGAATTGATCGGGGAAGAAACCGACCTGGATAAAAATCTGGTTGAGGCTCTGGCCGATCCGTTGGTGCATCTGGTGCGTAACTCGGTGGATCATGGTGTTGAAATGCCTGATGATCGTGAACAGGCGGGTAAATCCAGAGCTGGAACAGTTATCTTGTCGGCAACTCAGGAAGGCGATCATATCTTGCTGACGATTGATGATGACGGCAAGGGGATGGACGCGGATGTCTTACGTAAAGTTGCAGTAGAAAAAGGTCTTATGGATGAAGACGCCGCTGCACGACTGGATGACAAGGCATGTTACAACTTGATATTTGCACCGGGTTTTTCAACCAAGGCAGAAATTTCTGATATCTCTGGTCGAGGTGTCGGAATGGATGTAGTTAAGACTCGAATCACACAATTAAATGGTGCAGTGGAAATTGATTCTGTTCTTGGTAAAGGCAGTCGTGTGACTATTAAACTGCCATTGACACTGGCAATTATGCCGACATTGATGGTGGTGTTAGGTGGCCAGGTATTTGCCTTGCCACTTGCCAATGTTAATGAAATATTTGACATGGAATCAGCCAAGCTTAGTACGGTGGATGGCAAGGAAGTTGTTATCATTCGGGAAAAGGCAGTGCCACTGGTACGCCTGACTAAGTGGTTGGTGAATGATCCTGTTCGAGCGAGTGATGCGGGCGAGGGTTTTGTTGTTGTTACAACCATTGCTGGTAAGCACATTGGCTGCGTTGTTGATCAGCTGGTTGGGCAGGAAGAGGTTGTGATCAAACCTTTGGGCGCCATGTTACAGGGAACCAAGGGTGTCTCAGGTGCAACTATCACAGGTAATGGTGGGATTGCCCTGATACTCGATATGCCAGGGCTCATGGAAGTCTATGCCAGTCGTATTTAGGAGAATGTCCCATGCCGGTTCGGGTTCTGGTCGTTGATGACTCATCGTTTTTTCGGCGACGACTAACCGAGATTTTTAATGGTGATCAACATCTTGAGGTTATTGGCTCCGCAGTAAATGGTCAGGAAGCGATTGAGCTTGTAAAAAAACTCAAACCGGATGTTGTTACCATGGATATTGAAATGCCGATTATGGACGGCATTACTGCAGTCAAGAGAATTATGCAGGCCACACCATTACCTATTTTAATGTTTTCGTCGCTGACGACGGACGGTGCACAGGCCACCCTGGATGCGTTGGATGCTGGCGCGGTGGATTTTTTGCCGAAACGGATGGAAGATATTTCTCAGAATCGGGAAGCCGCCAAACGCCAGCTTTGCGCCAGAGTCCGCTTGATTGCTGCTAGAGGTTTGAAAAAAACTGTCGTAGCTGTGCCAGCCCAATCGACCACGCAAAAAATTGAGCCATCTCCGGCACAGAGATCAAAACCAACCAGGGTGCGTCGGGGAGGCTATCGTTTAGTTATTCTGGGCACATCGACAGGTGGGCCGGTGGCACTGCAGAAGGTATTAACCAGTTTGCCAGCCTCATTTCCATTGCCTATTTTACTAGTGCAACATATGCCTGCCACTTTTACACCGGCGTTTGCTGAGCGGCTTAACAAACTTTCCGGGATTTCTATCAAAGAGGCCTGTGATGGGGATCGGTTGCAAAAGGGCTGGGCTTATCTTGCACCCGGTGGAAAACAAATGCTGGTTGAAGATCAACGCGGCACACAGGTGATCAGGATAGTTGAAAGTCCAGCAGGTCAAACGTATAAACCCAGTGTGGATGTCACCTTCGGCTCTGCTGCAAAACTGTTTACTGGTGATGTTCTCGCTGTGGTGATGACGGGAATGGGAGCCGATGGTCGCGAAGGTGCAAGAATGTTGAAAAATCATGGTTCCACTGTCTGGGCCCAGGATAAAGAAACCAGTGTGATCTATGGTATGCCGGCGGCGATTGCTGAGGCAGATCTGGCAGATAATATATTGGCATTGGATGCCATTGCTCCAACCTTGATGGAATGTGTTTGATTAGTTTATGGATATTTTAACGCTCTTAGGATTGTTGATTGGTTTTGGTGCCATTATTGGTGGCAACATTCTTGAGGGTGGGCATACGTCATCTCTGATGCAGATGACGGCTGGCCTCATTGTGCTTGGTGGGACCATTGGAGCAGTGCTGGTGCAAACTCAGCCGCCTGTATTTATTCGTTCTCTGAAAATGTTGTTATGGATTTTTCTGCCGCCGAAAGTCGAACAGAAGGGGGCGGTTGAGAAGATTGTTAGCTGGAGTAACATCGCGCGTAAAGAAGGACTGCTGGGTTTGGAGTCACTGGTTGAATCTGAATCCGATTTATTTGCCAGAAAGGGGCTGCAATTGTTGGTGGATGGCAGTGAACCTGACGTGATTCGCAATATTCTCGAAGTCGAGATCGGTGTAAAAGAGCATTTTGATACCCAGGCAGCCAAGGTATATGAAGGTTATGGTGGTTATTCACCGACCATAGGTATTATTGGCGCGGTGATGGGGCTGATCCATGTAATGAATAATCTTGCCGATCCAAGCAAGTTGGGCTCGGGGATTGCAGTTGCCTTTGTTGCAACAATTTATGGTGTCGGTCTGGCAAATCTTATCTTTTTACCCGTAGCAAATAAATTGAAAGCCCACATCCATAATCAGGCCCAGTTCCGCGAAATGGTGGTTGAAGGCGTGATTTCCATTGCCGAAGGTGAAAACCCGAGGAATATCGAAACCAAGCTGGAAGGTTATCTGGGATAACTTTTTGTTTGGATCTTTCTAGAAGGCATAGATATTGCTTTAATTCCTCTGGTGGTCAGAATATTGACTCATTATGAATAGGAATTTGATTGAAGCATAAGCATGGCACGTAAAAAGAAACCAGAAGAACATGAGAACCATGAACGTTGGCTAGTTTCCTACGCCGACTTCATTACTCTGTTGTTTGCCTTTTTTGTTGTTATGTATGCCTTGTCGTCAGTCAATGAAGGTAAATACAGGGTCTTGTCTGACTCCATGATTGCGGCCTTTCAGAATGCCCCTCAAAGCATAAGACCAATTCAAATCGGTGATCCTATCAAGGCGCCGCCAAATGTGTTTCCTGATAGTCGGCCGCAATTGAAGGCCATCCCTCATACAAATCCTGAAGAAGCGCGTGAAAAGCGTTTGCAGCAAGAAGGTAAGGGCGGAGCCAGGGATCGTCAGAATTTGAATAAACTTCAGAAACAGTTGGAAAAGGCCTTGGGTCCCATGATCGAGCGCGATCTGATTTCAGTCACGCGTACGGGTAAGGGCCTGGAAGTTGAAATTAATTCCTCTATTTTGTTTGATAGTGGCAAGGCCCTGATTCAGGCCAAGGCTGTGCCTGTGTTGACGGAAATCGCAGCGGTAATCAAGCCTTTTCCTAACGCGATTCAGGTTGAGGGTTTTACCGATAATATTCCAATTGAAACCTTTGCCTATCCCTCAAACTGGGAGCTGTCGGCAGGTCGTGCTGCCAGTGTTGTTCATCTGTTTAGTGATGAAGGTGTCGATCCTTTCCGGCTGTCGGCAATTGGTTTTGGCGAATTTCGGCCGGTTGCGGCAAACAACACCGCTGAGGGGCGTGAGCGTAATCGCCGGGTTGTAGTGGTGATTATGTCCGAGGCAGCCTCAAAGCTATATGATAAGGGCCAGGTTATTGAAATCACTCCTGAGAGCAAGCGGGTGCAGAATATTGATCTTGATGAGCCACCAACACTGATCGAGGTGCCTATTATGACCTTAACCGCGCCCGTGCCTGAGCAAGGCTTTCCCCAAGACTTGCCGCTACGAGGCCGTGGTGGACAATCCAGTAATGCCGATGAGCAGGATCGGCTGATGACAATCATGGAAACTATTGAAGAGGGCAGTGATGCTGAAGGGGCTGCGCCATGAAGGTTTGGGCGATTGCCAATCAGAAGGGTGGGGTGGGAAAAACCACGACAGCTGTTAGCCTGGCAGGTGTCCTGGCCCAGCGCGGTTACCGTGTTCTGATGCTGGATATTGACCCGCAGGGCTCTTTGACATCCTACTTCCGCTATAGTCCGGATGACCTGGAAACAAGTATTTTTACCTTGTTCCAGAATCAGGCGGTCAATCCCTATAGTCTGGTGCGCCCGACCCGCTTTGAAGGGCTGCATCTTATGCCTGCAACCATGGGCCTGGCGACGTTGGATCGCCAACTCGGTGCCAAAAGTGGTATGGGACTGGTGATTAGCAAGGCACTGAAGGCTATGGATGATAAATACGATTATGCCCTGATTGATTGCCCACCGATGCTTGGGGTGTTGATGGTGAATGCAATGGCGGCCTGTAATCATCTGGTGATTCCTGTGCAAACCGAATTTTTGGCGCTGAAAGGCCTGGAGCGGATGTTGAAAACCCTGGCTATGATTACTCGCTCAAGAAGCATTCGCCTGCCTTACACGATTGTGCCCACCATGTTTGATCGCCGTACACGCGCATCAACAGAGACACTTAGGTTGTTGCGGACTCGCTATGTCGACGATTTGTGGAATTCGGTCATCCCGGTGGATACCCAGTTCCGTGAGGCGAGTCGCATGGGTGTGCCTTTGCCGATGTTGTTGCCTCAATCACGTGGTGTAATAGCGTATACACGTCTACTGGATACCTTGCTGAGCCTTGATGCCCAGCAATCCCAGGCAGCGGTGATATGAGCGCTGAAGAAAAAAAACAGGCGGCGACTGAATTCGAGCATGAGGTGGCACTAAAGGTCTATATCGATGCTTTGCTGGAGCCCGAGATAGAAATAGAACCTGCGCCTGTTGCCGAAACGATTGCGGTAACAATACCGGCGGAGGCTGAAGTTGTCGTCGCGCAGGAGACGGCAGCTCCAGAATCCACTGAGTCGACAAAAATTAATCCTCCACATGGGTTGGAAATTCCTGCAACGAATGAGGTTGTTGAGTATTTGTTATTCAAGGTGGCAGGTTTTTTGACTTTGTCGGTGCCTTTGGCGCGGTTGAATGGGATTATGAAATGGGATGGTCAGATAACCCCTATTCCAGGACACGCTGATTGGTTTTTAGGCCTGATAAAAAATCGCGGTCAGCAGGTTAAAGTCATTGATATTGCAAAGTTTGTTATTCCCGAAAATCATAAATCACGTCAGGCAGTTAAGGCTGATCGACAGTTTAAGCATTTGCTGCTGGTAGACGGTGGCCGGTTTGGACTTGCCTGTGATGAGCTGGGCCAGGTTTTGAAACTGACAGGTGACAAGATCCGTTGGCGCGAGAATCGCAGCAGTCGTCCCTGGCTGGCCGGAACTGTTATAGAGCAAATGAGTGCGCTGCTTGATGTGGATAGTTTTATTGAAATGCTAAAGGAAGGCGTACCTTTGGACGAAATACCATAGAGACATTCTAGAACTAGTTGATTTGATGTGGATTCACTGCCGGATTAACTGAATAATAATTCGCAACACCAGGAGCAATATTATGAGCCAAAGTGAACAGGCAGAAAATAATCCCGTAACACAATGGGTGACATTTCGCTTAGAGGATGAGACTTATGGTGTGAATGTCATGCAGGTACAGGAAGTGCTGCGCATGACTGAAATAGCCCCTGTGCCTGGTGCGCCCAGTTATGTGCTGGGTATCATCAATCTGCGTGGTAATGTCGTAACGGTAATGGATACCCGTAGTCGTTTTGCTTTGCCTCCACATGAAGCAGACGATTCAACACGAATAGTGATTATCGAAGCAGAAGATCAGGTTGTTGGCATAATGGTTGATAGCGTGGCGGAAGTGGTTTATCTCAAACAGTCTGAAATTGAGGTTGCCCCCAATGTTGGTAATGAGGAAAGCTCACGTTATATTCAAGGTGTGGCCAATCGTGATGATGGCCTGTTGATTCTGGTTGATCTGGATAAACTCCTCACTGATGATGAGTGGAAAGAGTTCAACAGTATGTGATCTTAGTCGGCTATCAAACACATGAAGGGGGTGTTTTGATGGTCTGAAAAAAGGGGGGACTATGGCGGAAATTGATGGAACAAATCCGTTATCACCTGTTTGGCCACAGCGTCCGGGACGCAAGGTTGAGAAAGATGATCCAGCCAAGGATGAGCGGCGTAGACAGGAACAGGGCAAACAAAAGCCAAATAAAAAAAACAAGGATGATGACTCATTTCATATCGATGAATATGTCTAAGTTAGTTTTGGGGAATCTGATTCATGGGTGATTTATTCGTTCTGGTGATCATGGTTGTGGCTGCCCTGTTGGTCGTGGCCCTACTGGTGCTCGCCAAAAAACAATCTAAAATGCAGTCGCAACTGTCGGAAAGTGAACATCGGGTTGAACAGCTGATGGAGGAATTGAAGGCTATCTATGCCGGGGCAGCTGGGCAGGGTAATCATATTGCTCGTATCGAAGCGCAGCTCGGCCAGTTGTCAGATCGCCAGGAACAGATGGATGAGCAGGATCCTACAACTCAAAGTTATAGCGAGGCGATTGAACTTATCCAGAGTGGTGCTTCAACCGACGAGCTGGTTCGTCATGGTTTGCGTCGCGAAGAGGCTGAGCTGTTAATGCGTATGCATGGTGCTCAATCTTTAGGTTAGGTTCATACCTAGACCTCTTCCGTGAGTGGCTGTTTGCCTGACAGGTAATAGGCAAAGGCAATCACCTGGGCCACCGCTAGATAAAGCGATTCAGGTATCTCATCCCCCAGTTCTATTTGTGCCAGCGCGCTAACCAGTATCTCGTTATCTTCCTGTATGGGAATGTTGTGTTCGCGAGCAATTTCTAAAATCTGTTTTGCAAGATCACCTTCGCCCTTGGCAGTCACTTTGGGGGTTGCTTTACCATCCCATTGCAGGGCAACGGCCTTGGCTGGTTTTTTGTCCTTCCTCATACGTTTATATCCAAAACAATGTGCGGCAGCTTGCTGGTTGAAGCCTCCGGTGGTGAGCCCCGGTAACAGCATAGTTCGCTGCTCTCCAGACCGACTTGATGATAGCGTTGGCGCAGGTTTTCCAGGTTCTGATTAAAGAGCTGAGTCGTTTCCGTGTTTTCTGCCCAAAAGGTCGTGGAGATTTTATTGTCGATCATCTTAAGTTTGGCATGGACCGGCCCTAAACCATCAAGATCAAAGGCGAGGTTGATGCTCCATTGTTGTTTGTTGTCTTGTTCGTCCTGCTGTTTATTGGCGTCTTCTTCGCTGATGACAAGATCAAAGATATCGACTTGTTCATTGTTGCGAACCGGCAGCTCAAAGGCCAGATTGATTGGGTTTTGATCGTTGCCAGGCAATGAGGCAACCTGGTGCAGCTGTGTGCGGGATAATGCTGCCTCTACTTGTTTGCCCAATTCCAACAGTAGTAATGGCAGGTTAGTCAGCCCCGCCAGGTTTGCCTTTGCCTTAGGTTGGACCAGTGGTGTATTGCCGCGCAGGGGCGGTGCTGTGTACGGCAAGGGCAGAGTGCTTGCCTGGGTGTTGGTTTGGGCTAGAGGGGCTCGTGGTGGCGCTGTACCTTCCGTCTTGGTGATTTGTTGTACTGCGCCAAGTAAACGTAACAGCCCTAGTTTTAAATCGGCAGATATTTTGTCCGTTGCGCTGCTGGCGGTGCTGCTCTCTGTTTTGCCGAGCGGCATCTGTAATAACTGTTTGATTGCCTGCTTTGGAGTCTGAGCGGTCTTGTCACTGCTCAGCTTGTTAAGTCTGCTTTCGAGAAAAATGCCTGAATTGAGTATGCCCTGCTTCAATTGGCCAGGATTGTTTAGCCGCTCCCTGGTTGGAAGCTGGTTGAAAAGTTGTTTGGCAATATCGAGAATCGCTGCAGGGATAGGCACGCTTTTACCGGCAGACTGATTTAGCCAGGCCAGGTTTGCTAACAGGGTGGCCATGCCAGCCTGTTTGGGCAAGGCTTGTTTTAAGATGTTATTAATTGCGATATCTGTTGCTACAGCCTGGTTGGGCTGCGTGGTAGGGTGTGCAATGGCAGCGCTCTGTGGCGTGGTGGTTAGTGGTGTGGGGCCAAGTATGCGGGCCTGCAGGATTGGTTTCTCACCAAGCTGGTTGACCCGTAGTTCGAGTTTTTGCCCTGCTGGCAGGCTGACAGTTGTATCGGCCTGTAGTTGCTGGTTGGCTATTTGCAGAATCAGGGTCTGCGGACTGGTTTGCCTGACAACGGTGGCTTGCAGTATTTGTCCGACTTGCCAGTTGCTGATAGCGCTTGGCAATTGTGTAGCTTTGATAATGTTTGCTGGTGGGCCATTGATTTCCATAGGTATAGGATAAAGGCAGGTTAGAATTGTCCGATGACACCTATATTGCCAAGTCAAAATATGCTTGTATAGGCAATAATGATCATTAAGTGTATTTCTGTTTTTTTAAGGGTTTTGCATGAGTAGTTCAAAGGTACGCAAATTATGGTTTGTGCGTCGTAACGATGATGTTCGAGGCCCATTTCCAACCACTGCGATCTCCCAATTTTTATTGGTTGGGCGGCTACACAAGTTTGATGAGGTAAGTGAGGATCAGCAGGTCTGGCAGGCAATAGATGATGTCGAAGAGCTTGTTCCCGAGGTGATGAAGGCCGACCTGACCGATCCGGTTAATCAGTCAAACCTTGAGGCCAGCAAACATGGTGCCGACGAGCGTACTGGTGAAGAGCGCCGTCACGAGGATGACCCCGAGCATGAGGAGCAGCGCGAGGGCGAGCGACGCATTGCTGAGACTGTCGATGACCACACTGAAAGACAGGCACGCATGAGCCAGCGACTGGCCGAGGCAGAGCAAAAGGCTAAACGTCAGAATCAGATTACAACTGTGATTTTGGTGTTGGTGTGTGCCGCTATGCTGGGGCTGATGTTTGCCTATGATCCAGGTGAACAGATTCCGGATATTGACTGTGCTGCGCCACCAGCAAGTGGTGTTAACTGGAGTAACTGTGACCTGCAGGGCGCGGAACTGAATAATTCCGATTTGAGTAAATCTCATATTCGTAATGCCAATCTTTCTGCGGCGCTACTTTTTCGTGCCAACCTGCAGGGTGTTGATCTGGCATATACCAATCTCGGCCTCAGTAATCTGCGCATGGCCGATATGCGTAGTGCCAGTCTGATCGGCAGCAGTTTTCGAAATAGCGATATGCGTGGTGCCGACCTGGCGGGTGCCGATCTATCTTATGCTGATCTTCAGGGGGCAGAGATGGCCGGGGTAAATCTCGACGGTGCAAGACTGGGTAAAACCATCTGGGTTGATGGTCAGCGTTGTGCGGAAGGTTCGGTGGGGGGGTGTTTCCCTCTAAATTGAGTTTATGGGAATGAGGTGGTGGTGTAACGCCATATCCTCAGGTCAGGTGACCAGTAATCAGCGGGCAGGCCTGTTTTATGTTTGAGGTGCTGGATGAACTGTTTTGGTTCAGGCAGTTGTTGCCAGACGCTGGGTAGAAATGTTCCCCGCTGTTGTCCCTCTTGCATAATTAAACCATCAATACCGGGGCGAAGTTGCCCGATCAGTTCTTGTTCAGAACTAAATGTCATTTCTTCAGCCGGATTTAAAATTGATATATGAATTTCAAGCTGCTCATATTCGGGCTGGCTCAGTGGTAAAAAACGTGGGTCCTTAAAGGCCGCAGCAAAGGCGTTATGCGCTACATCAAGCACTAACGGCTGGTGCGCTTCAAGTGTGCCGATACAACCGCGCAGTTGGCCACCAATATTCAAAGTTACAAATGAGGCGCGCAGCTGTTGTAGTTGTGGTGGATAGTCGTCTATTTGCACCGGCATTGGCTGGCCTTGTTGCAGGCCTTCAAGAATGCTGTGCCGGGCGACAGACAACAGAGTCTCTCGCAGTGCTTTATTGATAGTTGTTGGCTCAGGATTATCTGAAGGCATAGGCACCATACCCGACCACCTGATCCTTTGTGCCAGCCGTGTCACCGGAATTTCTTTGGTCGATGACTTCTGCCTTCAGGCCGTGTGTGCTGGCATACATGAGCAGGCCGTTGACCGGTACTCGACCACAGGCATCCTCATAGCCAATCTTATTGCCATCAAGATTTTTAATAGCTTGTGAGGTTTGCGTATCCAGTTTGTTTGCTGTTGCATAGTCGTGGTAGTGGCTAAGGTCTGAACTGATGACGATTAATGTCTGTTGATCCTGGCAGGCAAGTTCCAGCACCTCGCAAACCTCTCGTGCCGATGCGTCGCCAACAACCAGGGGGATGAGTTTGAAGTTAGTCAGAATGGTTTGCAAAAATGGCAGCTGGACTTCAAGGCTGTGTTCCATGACATGAGCCTCGTCCAGAAGTTTGACCTGCTTTAGCTTGGCCAATTTTCTGAGCATCTCCTGATCAATCTCCACCAGGCCAAGAGGTGTGGAGAAACTGGTGGCGCTGGTAGCGGCCAGACCCAGCAGGGGAACCCGGTGTGATGGGCCCAACAGGACAACACGGTTGAAGTTATCACTGCTATTTTCAAGCAAGTGATAGGCGTTCGCTGCAATCGGGCCGGAGTAAATATAACCTGCATGGGGCGCAATAATGGCCTTGGGCGGGGGGCCGGATGAGGTGGCCTGGGCAAGAAATTGTTGCACCATGCCTCTCAGGCCTGTCTCATCAGCAGGATAAAACATTCCGGCGACGGCCGCGGGTCTGATGCTGCTCATGTCTCTCCTCATACAAATTAAAAAATAATAAGGTTAGTATAGGAAATAAAAGCTCAGTTGTGCTTGAGTTTTTATGCCTGTGTCGCTATCAGTTAAATACTGGGTTTGGGGCTTTGCGATGACTTCAGAATTAAACACCGTGGTGGCAACAGAGTACTGGCATTCGCTGGATGATGGCCGGGTGCAGTGCGACCTGTGCCCGCGTTACTGCAAGTTACATGAAGGTCAGCAGGGGCTGTGTTTTGTCAGGGCCAACCAAGATAATCAGATTGTCTTGACCACTTATGGACGATCCAGCGGTTATTGTGTTGACCCAATAGAGAAAAAGCCCCTTAATCATTTTCTGCCTGGCACACCGGTGCTGTCATTTGGCACCGCCGGATGTAATCTGGCCTGCAAGTTTTGTCAAAACTGGGATATGAGCAAGGCCAGGGAGATGGATGTGTTGGCTGATCAGGCATCCCCCGAGTTAATCGCCACTGCGGCCAAACAACTGGGTTGTTCCAGTGTTGCCTACACCTACAATGATCCGGTGATTTTTCTGGAGTATGCCGTTGACGTGGCCAAGGCCTGTCACGAGCTTGATATTAAATCTGTGGCGGTGACGGCCGGTTATATCTGCGAAGCGCCGCGCAAGGTTTTCTTTGAACATATGGATGCGGCCAATGTAGATTTGAAGGCGTTCACCGAGGACTTTTATTACAAACTCTGCGGTGGTCATATGCAGGATGTGCTGGATACCCTGGTCTATATCAAACATGAAACCGATGTCTGGCTTGAGACCACCACGCTGCTGATTCCGGGCAAGAACGATTCCGAGGAAGAGCTTAAACGCATGACCGAGTGGGTGGTGGAAAAGCTTGGTCCTGATGTACCTATGCACTTTACTGCCTTTCATCCTGAGTGGAAGATGATGGACGTGCCATCAACCCCCATATCAACCTTGATCAGGGCCAGAGAGATTGCCCTGGCTAACGGCGTGCGTTACGCCTACACAGGTAATGTGCATGATAAATCAGGGGAGAGCACTTATTGCCACAGCTGCGGCAAGTTGGTGATCGGGCGGGATTGGTATGTGCTGTCTGACTGGCATCTGACAGCTGATGGCCACTGCGAATATTGTGGCAGCAAGTGCAGTGGCCTGTTTCAGGGCAAGGCTGGTGACTGGGGTGCTAAACGTCTGCCGGTACGCCTGCGTGATTATGCCGTCTGAGTCGTTACTCTGCTGAATCAGACATGCGATAAAGTTTGGAAATATCTTCCTTATTGTCGAAGTCTACTTTCAGGTCGCGTAACAGGCCGTCCTTGATGCTGTAAATCCAGCCGTGTACCGAAAGCTCCTGGCCGCGTTCCCAGGCACCTTGAATGATATTGGTGTGACAGACGTTATAGACCTGTTCAACAACATTTAACTCACACATGCGATCCCAGCGTTTTTCATCATTCGCAATGAGTTTGAGGGCCGCTTGATGTTTTTGATACAGATCCTTGAGATGGCGCAGCCAGTAATCGACGATGCCGAATGACTGATTTTGCATCGCTGCTTGCACGCCACCACAACCGTAATGACCACAGACGATAATGTGTTTGACCTTTAAAACGTCGACGGCATATTGAATCACCGACAGGCAGTTCAGGTCGGTGTGGATGACGGCATTGGCGACATTGCGATGGACGAACAGTTCGCCCGGCAACAGGCCGACAATCTCGTTGGCTGGCACACGGCTGTCGGCGCAACCAATCCACAGATATTCCGGTGCCTGTTGGGCTGAGAGCTTTTTGAAAAAACCCGGATCTTCGGTATTAATGGCCTCGGTCCAGGATTTGTTGTATTCAAATAATTTATTGATATTTGGCATGTGATTTAAGTCTGTTAGGGCTTGGGCAGAAGCATACCAGCACTAGCCGGATTTAGGCAAAATGCCTTATTGATTGGTTGGAATGTGTTCGTTTTCTTCAAGCTGATCGGCCGGGTTACAGCTTTGAAAGCTGGCCAGATAGCGGGCGCCTTTTTCGGTCTGTTCGGCGATACGGCGCAGCTGACTCATCATCTCAAGTTGAATCACCAATTCAGTTGTTTTTATGCGCTCTTCGGTGCCCGCTCGCAATAATTTTGACTTGAGTGATTGATAGTCATCTTGCAATCTTGCCAGTGTCTGGGAACAGACTTCGCTGGAGTAATGTTCAAGCCCCGTATCTGCATCATTAATCAGTTGCACTACACTGCTCTTAAAATGGCTGATCTGTTCCATTAACACCGTATCGAGAATGCTGTGGTGTTGCTGTTGACTGGCGAAGTGTTCAGCGAGATGAGTAACGGCGGTGTAATAGCGCCCAACCCTGATGGCATTGGGCAGGGCTTCAGCCAGCTCGGTCGGTAGTTTAGTTTTTTGTAAGGCGGTGCAGTATTCGCCTGCGGCAATGACCAGCTTATCCTGAATAAGCCGGTCAGACAGCAGTTGTCCACCGGGTCCCAGTTCGGAGCTGATGGCCCCTTTGGCTAACTTGCGGCCAATCTCGGCAATTCGTTGCAACTCCAGCCCCAGGGCCTGAAAGGCAAGCACCGGCGTCTCCAGCAGTGTTTGATCCAGATGACGTGGTTTGGCTTCGTCCTCATCACTTGAACGGAAGCGCCGCTTTAGAAAACTCACCATGGCATTGGTAAAGGGCCATAACAGCAAGACGCCGAGGATGTTAAACAGGCTGTGGAACAGCGCCAGGATCATGGGGACTTCGGTGGCATAACCTAGCTGGGTTTGAGCCAGCTGGACTGCTGCCAGCATCCACGGCAGGATCAGCACCGCCACCAGGCCGGCAAGCAGGTTGAAGCAGACATGGGCGGCAGCGACGCGTTTGGCGTTAGCTGTGGCGCCA
>Ga0316192_10000536_pt1 | contig 27839 bp, 26 predicted proteins | sample MerIslwburrow_MG_FD_204931 | JGI IMG/M metagenome (GOLD analysis project Ga0316192, IMG submission 204931) | Coastal sediment microbial communities from Maine, United States - Merrow Island worm burrow | ecosystem: Environmental > Aquatic > Marine > Coastal > Sediment | place: USA: Maine...
CGAGCCATGAGTCGGCGTTCTGCCACCAAACAGTGGCGTGGCAGAGAAGTGGTAGATGGGCTGGCCAGACGCGGCATCATTGTCCGTTCCCCCAGTTTGCGTGGTGTGGCCGAGGAGGCGCCCGGTGCCTATAAAGATGTCGCAGAAGTGGTGGAGGCCGCTGATCATGCCGGCCTGGCCAACAAGGTGGCGAGGCTTGAGCCATTGATCTGCATCAAGGGTTGAATGCCTGGAATAGTGACATGGATAGATACCCGACTCAGATCTATACTCAACTTGTGGATGGAACAAAAAGCAGCTATTGGCAACCTCTCTGGGATGCTGCTGCCATAAGTAGCGGCTGACCTGGATGAAAAAAGTATAACAATGACAACTTCTCTATCAAAAGTAATGAGGTCGTTACTTCAGTCAAACGATCACTCTTTCCAGCCTCCCTGGCAACCGGCGGTGGATATTTATCGCGGTGACAAAGAGTGGTTAGTCAAGATTGATCTGGCCGGGGTAAAACAAGATGACATAGAGGTGAGTACCAACAATCATTTGCTCACACTCAAGGGCCATCGTCGCGACTTTCAGGTTCAGGAAGGGCATCAAACCTATTCAATGGAAATTTCCTACAATCGTTTTGAACGGGTGTTGGAGCTTCCCTTCGATACAAAAGGTGCCTCTATCCAGACGAATTACCAGGACGGTATGTTATTCATCCGTTTTCAAACGCAGGAACAATCATAATGGAACACGCCGAAAAGACGACGTTGCCGGTTTTGCCAATTAAAAATAACGTGGTGTTTCCCTACTTAGGTATGCCGTTGGTTGTTACGCGTGCTGCTTCAATGGCCGCGATTGAGTCCGCCTTAAGCAGTGAAGACAAGACCATTGCAATTTTTACGCAACGCAATAGAGAAGTTGATGAACCTGACGAAAGTGACTTATATGACATCGGTACGGCGGTTGTGATCAAAAAGATGATTCGCGTCAATCATGCCATTCATCTTGAAGTGTATGGCATTTCCCGAGTTCAAAAAATGGGCATGGTATTGGAAAAACCCTACCTCAATAGCAATGTGCGCTATTTGCCTGAGCTATCTGATACGAGCACAGAGATTGAGGCCTTGCAGCGCGAGATGATTGAATTGGCCAACAAAATGCTGGAGCTGGTTAAACCACAGATGCAAATGAGCCTGAATTTTATCCTGTCGGATGTTGAGAGTCCGGTGAACCAGGCCTATCTGTTAACCACCTTGTTATCACTCGATGTTGAAAAGGAGATGTCGGTACTGTCTGCGGCGACGCAACGCGAACTTTTTGAACTGATGAACGGCTATTTAAATCATGAAATTCAAGTTCTCGAATTGCGCTATCAGATCTCAAGTCAGGTTGAATCCAAGCTCGGACATGATCAACGAGAGTATTTACTGCGGCAACAATTACGCACGATTCAGGAGGAGCTTGGAGAGCAACGGCCGGAACAGGCTGATGTGACCGAGCTGCGCCAGAAACTGGAACAGGCTGAACTGCCTGAAACTGTACGCGAGGAAGTTGACAAGGAGTTGAATCGCCTTGAACGCATGTCGTCGGTGTCGCCTGAATATCAACTGACCCGAACCTATGTTGAGCTGGCTATCGAACTGCCCTGGACCCAGACCACAGAAGACATGCTTGATCTGGATCGCAGCCAGCAAATTCTTGATGAAGATCACTTTGACCTCAAAGATATCAAACAACGCATTATCGAGCACCTGGCGGTGATGAAACTCAACCCCGCAGCCAAGGCGCCAATTCTTTGTTTTGTCGGCCCACCCGGGGTGGGCAAAACATCGGTGGGCCAGTCTATCGCCCGTTCTATGGGGCGAAAATTCGAACGCATGAGTCTGGGTGGTTTACACGATGAGGCCGAACTGCGTGGTCATCGCCGTACCTATATCGGAGCCATGCCCGGCCGCATCCTGCAGGCCATACGCCGAGCCGGTGTCAGAAACCCACTGCTGATGCTCGACGAGATCGACAAACTTGGCCAGGACTTTCGCGGTGACCCTGCCGCCGCCCTGATGGAAATACTCGACCCGGCGCAGAATTTCGAGTTCCATGACAACTATCTCGATATGCCTTTTGATTTATCCAAAGTGTTTTTTATTACCACCGCCAATACCCTGGACAACATTCCTAGACCTCTGCTGGATCGTATGGAGGTGATGCGACTGGCTGGTTACAGCGATGAAGAGAAAGCCCAGATCGCTCGGCTATACCTGATTCCGAGACGACTGGATGAGGCCGGACTCAGCAACGAACAATTGAGCATAAGCGATGATGCGCTCAGTTACATTATTCGCCGCTATACCCGTGAGGCAGGGGTGCGTGAACTGGAGCGCACCATAGGCAGTGTTGCGCGCAAGATTGCCACCAGAGTTGCCAGGGGTGATGACGCCGCGGTGAATATCAGTCCTGATATGTTGGTAGAACTATTAGGCCCGGCACACTTTTATGCCGAGCAGGCCCGGCAAAAACTTGCTGCCGGTGTGGCGGCTGGCCTGGCCTGGACGGAGGCGGGTGGTGATGTGCTTTATGTCGAAGCGGCCCTGTTGGCTGAGGGCAAAGAACTAACGCTAACCGGGCAGCTCGGTGATGTCATGCAAGAGTCAGCCAAAACTGCGCAAAGTTATATCTGGGCAAATGCGGCTGTCCTGAACATAGACCAGGAAAAAATTCGCAAATCCGGTGTCCATATTCACGTCCCCGCCGGTGCGGTACCCAAGGACGGTCCCTCGGCGGGGATTACTATGGCGACGGCATTTGCATCTCTCTATCTCGACAGGCCGGTTCGCAGCGATACCGCTATGACTGGCGAAATCACTTTGAGTGGCCTGGTATTGCCCGTTGGTGGTGTTAAAGAAAAAGTGCTTGCTGCACATCGCGCCGGTATCCGTCGCATCATCCTGCCAAAAGAAAATCAGAAAGATCTTACCGAGTTGCCTGAACATGTTTCTCAGACACTTGAGTTCGTTTATGTAGATCGTATCGATGCAGCCTTGCTTGCTGCTATGACCTCAACCACTGAACAAAAAGTGGCCAGTGGCTTAAGGTGAACAGATGTCGTACGCGGCGCGTTATTAACCGCTAGACTGAAATGATAGTTGCTTAGGTATTTATATAAGCTCTCATAAACACACCTCCAAGAGACTGATGGGAGATGATGCAACAGCTGGCTAGCGATAATTATAGCGATAAAACTAACGATGTGCCCGTTGAACTGCTCAAGCTGGTTCAGGGGCTGGTTGCAGAACTACGTCCGCAACAACTGGCCAACAAACCCGTAACACTCGACAGTGAGCTAGTGCGCGACCTTGGTCTGGATAGTCTGGCTAGGGTTGAGTTGCTGGCCCGCATTGAACAATATTTTTCGCTTACTTTACCCGAGCGGGTCTTTGCTGAAGCGGAAACGCCGCGCGATCTGTTACGTGCTATGTCTAGCGCTGCTGCCCAAGCTGAAGCAGGCATGGTTGTTGAAACTGATGTATTAAGTTTGGCCGAAACGGAAGCGATACCTCACAGTACCAGCACATTGATTGAAGTGTTGCAATGGCATGTGCAGGCCCACCCAGACAGACCTCATATTCGTTTTTATAGCCATGCCAATGAAGCTAAAAGCAAAGCTGAAAGCGAGGATGAATGCCTGAGCTATGCCCAGTTATGGCAGGGAGCGGAGAGGCTAGCTGCCGGACTGCAGGCGCGCGGCCTGCAAGCGGGGGAGGCGGTCGCGATTATGCTGCCAACCGGCCGCAGTTATTTTTTCAGTTTTTCTGGCATCCTCTTGGCTGGAGGCATTCCTGTTCCGATCTATCCACCGGCGCGACGCTCTCAGCTTGAGGAGCACCTGCGCCGCCATGCCTCTATTTTGTCCAATTGCCGCGCCACGATTCTGATCACTGTGCCTGAGGCAAGGCGTGTTGCCCAGCTGCTTAAGGCGCAGGTGGAGACGTTGAAAAATATTGTCAGCGTCGATGAACTTGATTCCGTCACAGACAAATTGATCATGCCGGTAGTTGGGCCGCAGGACATTGCCTTTTTACAATACACCTCTGGCAGCACCGGCGACCCGAAAGGGGTGGTGTTAAGCCATGCCAATTTGTTGGCCAATATTAGAGCGATGGGTGAGGTGGTTAGGGCTGATAGCTCTGATGTGTTTGTTAGTTGGTTGCCGCTCTATCATGACATGGGCTTGATAGGCGCCTGGCTGGGCAGCCTTTATTATGCAGCCTTGTTTGTTGTGATGTCGCCGATGGAATTCCTGCTGCGACCTTATTCATGGCTGTGGGCAATTCACCGTTACGGTGGCACGCTAGCGGCATCCCCAAACTTTGGCTACGAGCTGTGTTTGCAAAGAGTCAATGATGCGCAGATAGAAGGGCTTGATCTCAGCACATGGCGCGCAGCGTTTAATGGCGCAGAGGCTGTTAGCCCGGAGACGATGCTGAAATTTTATGATCGATTCCAGCACTACGGATTGCGCAAAGAATCACTCAAGCCGGTATACGGTCTGGCGGAATCTTCGGTTGGGCTTGCCTTTCCACCCTATGGCCGCGGCATGATCATCGACCCCATCCAGCGTGAACCTTTCACGCGCACAGGTCGTGCTATTCCAGCCGCAAACGATGACGCCAGGGCATTGCGTTTCATTTCCAGCGGCCAGGTTTTGTCAGGCCATCAAATTCGCATTGTTGACCAGGCCGGGCTTGAGCTGCCCGATCGACAGGAGGGGCGTATCCAGTTTCATGGACCCTCGGCCACCAGCGGTTATTTTCGCAACCCTGAGGCCACGGCGGATCTGTTTGATAAGCAGTGGTTGAATAGCGGTGACCTGGGTTATATGTGTGATGGTGATCTGTTTATCACCGGTCGCAGCAAGGATGTGATTATTCGTGCCGGGCGCAATATCTATCCCGATGAGTTGGAAGAGGCGATAGGCAATTTGGAAGGGATAAGAAAGGGGCGGGTGGCGGCTTTTGCCTGTAGTGATTCTGGTAATGGTTCGGGTACAGAAAGACTGGTAGTGATCGCTGAAACGCGGCTAAAAGATCCCGCTACGTTGGATATGTTGCGTCAGCAGATCAATGTGATTGCCACTGACCTGACAGAAACGCCAGCTGATGATGTGGTCTTGGCGCCGCCTAACAGTGTGCTCAAAACTTCAAGCGGCAAAGTGCGGCGTGCTGCAAGCCGTGAACTCTACGAGCAGGGACAAATCGGCAAGAGTGCGAAAACAGGTGTGTGGCAAATTCTGCGCGTAGCGTTGGCCGGTTTCAGGCCACAACTGCGGCGTTTGCGCCAGACCATGCTGACCAGGCTGTTTGGCATTTATGGTCGCCTGATGTTTTGGCTGATAGCGCCGCTGGTATGGTTGGCCGCGGCAATCCTGCCACCAATAGAATGGCGCTGGGTGGTCATACGTGGTGGTGCCCAGTTGCTGGCAATAGTGACGCGCACACCCTTTCAGGTTCAGGGTATGGAAAACCTGCCGCCAGCCGGCCGGCCCTGCGTGTTTGTGGCCAATCATGCCAGTTATCTCGATGGCCCTGTGCTGGTGGCGGCGCTTAAGCGACAATTCAGTTTTGTTGCCAAGGCGGAACTGCTACAGGGGCCAATTTCACGCATCTTTCTCAGCCGCATCCAGTCAGAGTTCGTCGAGCGTTTTGATAAGCAGAGGGGCATCATGGATGCCCAGCGTTTGGCAAAGCTTGCGCAGCAGGGGCGCTCACTGGTGTTTTTTCCCGAGGGCACCTTTACCCGTGTTGCTGGCCTGTTGCCTTTTTATATGGGCGCCTTTGTCGCTGCGGCAGAAGCGGACTTGCCGGTTGTGCCTGTCACTATTCGTGGCAGCCGTTCCATTCTGCGTTCGGATACCTGGTTCCCGCATCATGGTGCGATTACGGTGACCATTGGTGCGGCGATTTATCCGGATGGGCTTAGAGAAAATGAAAGTGATAATAGCTGGGCGATTGCGGTAAAGCTGCGTGATGCTGCCCGTAAGGATATTCTACGCCACTGTGGTGAGCCTGATCTGGCCCATGAAACACATCCAATTTAAATTTACAAAAATCGGCAGACATATAACGAGGCGCGTATGTATGAAGGAGAACGATTTAATAGTATTAGTCACGCCATAGGTGCAGTGGCAGCGCTTGCGGGTTTGGTGCTATTGGTGGTGCTGGCATCAAAACAGGGAGACCCATGGAAGATTGTAAGTTTTAGCATCTATGGAGCAACGCTCTTCTTGCTTTATACAACCTCGGCCCTGCATTAACGTTCGCTTTGTCGCCTTTGTAAATGAAGAGCCGCCGTTTTTTTCTGGAATAACATGGGCAGCCAAATCTATGCCAGGGCCGCTCGCAAGCGCGGCGACAAGATCCGCTTTATGGTCGCGCTGGAGACCATTGGTTATTACAGTGATGCCCCAGGGAGTCAGTCTTATCCGCCGCTGTTTAGATTCTTTTATCCCGACCGCGGCGATTTCATCAGCTTTGTTTCCAGTCTGCGTTCGCGCGCCGTGATGCACAAGGCCGTACGCGCCTTTTGTGCCAGTTCAGACTTTCCTATCCAGCATGCCGCCACCTTTGCCTGGGTTCCGGGGGTAGGGTGGAGCGATCACTTATCCTTTTGGCGCCAGCGCTACCGTGCCTTTATGGTGACGGACACCGCCTTCTATCGTTATCGCTATTACCATAGCGCTGAAGATACCGCTGAGAAACTCTGTTATGAGCCATTTGCCCGTTGTAGTAACGGTTTGTACTGCTTCGCTAGGCTTGCACGAGAATAGGGGGCTGACGTTGTTGTTAAGGCGGATATATCATCACTCACAAGTAGGGACGTATTGCACCCGATTCTTTAAGTGTGATTTGGCCAGCGCGACAAAGGAGGCAGCACGGTCGTAAATCGGCTAACCCCAGACATTTACCCAGCGTTAGCTAGTAACGGGGTAATCCTGAAAGCAGCCATTTAGGCTGAGGTGTATGAAAGGCCCGGATCCAGCTGAAGAAGTCATTCACATTCTGTTGTTGAGTTGGCACTTCGTTACAGAGGCGCTCGTTAGACTATTTTTGACAAATAACTTACCCTCAGTATATCCATCAAAACAGCAGCATGTGCTATCAAAGTTATTTATCTGAAATGAATAAAGACCAGCACCTTCCACTCGACCTTTCGCGCCGCCTCCGAACCCTAGAGGTTATGGAACAGATTACGCAAATTAGTCTTGCCAGCGATGACATGGAAAATGTTCTGCGTGGCATGCTGGATCTTGTGTTAGAGATTTTCAATGCGGATCGCGCCTGGTTTCTTTATCCTTGTGATCCCGACGCAGCCTCCTGGGGTATTCCGGTGGAACGCACGCGCCTTGAATGGCCGGGGTTATTCGCGCAGGGTATGGACATGCCGATGGACCATGAAGCTGCCAAGATGTTCAGCGAAGGACTCAAGACCAGTGGCGCCATCCAATATGGTCCCGATACCGACCATCCCCTCCCACCGCCCGTTGCGGCGCACTTCTTGCTCAAATCCCAAGTGACAATAGCGCTACGGCCGAAAATCGGGAGTCCTTGGATGTTCGGCCTGCACCATTGTGCAAGCGCGGTAAAACATGATGAACATGATCTGCAGCTTTTCACCGCGATTGGACATCGCGTTTCGGACATTTTGTCCGTCTTTATTTCGAACAGTCAATTAAGTGAGAGCGAGACGAAGTTCCGCACACTCTACGACTCGACCAGTGATGCCGTGATGTTGCTTGATGATAAATGCTTTATTGATTGCAACAAGGCTGCCTTGGCAATCTTCGGATGCGCAACATTTACAGATTTTTTCTCAAAGCACCCATCCGATTTTTCACCTCCGGAACAGCCGTGTGGCATGGATTCCGTGACGCTGGCCGACCAACAAATCGCTACAGCGATGGAGAAAGGCAGCCATTTCTTCGAATGGGTGCATAAGTGTGCCGACACAGGCGAAAGCTTTCCTGCTGAGGTGCTGCTCAGTGCTATAGAGTTGGATGGAAAGAAAGTTATTCAGGCAACTGTCCGCGACATCACTGAGCGCAAAAAAGCTGAGTCTGAACTCATCACCGCAAAAGAAGTAGCAGAGGAAGCCAGCCAAGCAAAGAGCACATTCCTGGGCCGCATGAGCCACGAACTGCGCACGCCACTAAATGCAATACTCGGATTCATCCAGATCATGGAGATGAGTCCTGACGAAGAAACCTTGGCTGCTCATCGTGACAACCTTAAAACAATGGCTCGTTCGAGCTGGAGTCTACTCCGGATCATCGAAGATCTGATCAACTTGTCCCAGATAGAGGCAGGTAAGGTTACACTACATATGGAAAAAATCGATTTACACACGTGCATGAATGAATGCTTCGAGTTGCTGACTCCGCTGGCCAAAGAACGCGGCATTGAACTCGGTTGTGACGATGACGCATGCCACGGCATAACAGTACGGGCCGATCCCTTCCGCTTGAATCAGGTGTTGACCAACCTGCTTGCCAACGCCATCAAATACAACCGTGACAACGGCAGCGTCACCGTGAGTGGGCAGCATTTGCATGATCGTTTACGAATCCTAATATCCGATACAGGCACAGGTATTCCAGAAAGCGAATTCCCCTCCCTGTTCCAGTCATTCAGTCGGGTCGTGGAGCGGCCCTTTACCATTGAAGGTGCCGGCATTGGCCTATCGATTGCTAAACAGCTCACTGAATTGATGGGAGGTACAATAGGCGTCGAGTCCATGGTCGATCAAGGCAGCACGTTCTGGATTGAATTGCCACTGGCTGAAGATCAAAAAACATCTAACACCCCGGTAAATGTTCCTGTTCCACTAAATGATCATTCCGTAACAACCGGCAAGCAAACTACTCTGCTCTGCATCGAAGACAACACTGACCATATCAAACTCATCGAGACTATCGTCTCAGGGATGGGGGATATATCGCTACTGATTGCCCTGTCACCCAGTATCGGCCTTGACTTGGCTCGGACGCATAAGCCGGACTTGATTCTGCTGGATATCTGCTTGCCCGACATTAATGGTTATGATGTTCTCGAACGGCTCCAGGCTGACGAGTGTACCCGCTCTATTCCGGTGATGGCTGTCAGCGCATCAGCGCACCCAGTCGAAATTGAAAAAGGCCTACAGGCAGGCTTCCGATACTATCTCACCAAACCACTTAATATTGTCGAGTTCAAAAACACAGTAGAGGAATTGCTGCAGGACGTTGTCAAATAGTTTGATTGAATAGGGCAGATTGGATGGCCCCGGATTACAGCGGGACACTGAGATTGAACACGCCTTAGCTTTCTTTGGACTCTCCCTCACCAGCCACAATTACCTCTTCAACAGCTTCAGCCGAGGCTCGCACTGAGCCGCTCGCTAGTACCGGCGAAGCATCCAGCTCTTCAGTATTCATCATGGTTGCCAGTCGCTGCATAGATGAAAGCAGCTGATTTTGTTCTTATTCTTTGAGTTCCATAAAGCGCCGTTCAAACTGCTACTGAAGCAAGGGCAATGATTTTGCGATCAAGGATTGCCCTTGTTCTGTAAGCGTAATGATGATTCGACGCTTATCTTCTTCCGAGCGCTCCCGTACCAGCAAACAACGCCTTTCCAGGCGTTTAAAAATGTCAGTAATGGTGGCCTGACTCAGGCTGACATTATTGGCCAGCTCCCCCGCTGTTAGGGGCTTACCCCGGCCTACCTCCTTCAATATCAACGCTTGTGGCCCGGTGATTCCGTGACTCTGTACCAGCTTGCGTGATTGAAGATCAATTGCACGAATAATGCGCCGGATCGCTACTAACACATCATCAAACTGCTCTTGTTGCATAAAAACAAACCCTCACATTACTTTGTGCTGTAAATATAAAGTCACTGCTGTCCCGTTAACTTCTGGAAAGATACTGTGTTCTTGATAATGATCAGCAAGTTACGAATCTTTTTGCAAAGATGGACATCGCTTTCAAAACACGCCATTACAACCTCCCCCTTTAAAAAGGGGGAGAGCCTGCCCCACGAAGTGCATTGGGTATTGAGAGGGATTTATAAACTTTGCAGCTTACTGATATAACTGATATTTCTATCAGCCTTCAAATCTCCCCCAACCCTTTATGCCCTATGGGTGCTCTTTGCTAAAGAGGGGGGCTTGTCTAATGTTAACGGGACAGCAGTGATATAAAGTAGCAATATATTCACCCATTATTCGCAATATTTCAGCAATGAAACAGATAAAACACCCAGATCAGGAGAGGCCGATTTGAAAATTTATCGAATATTATTTAGACTTCTAACTACTATATGCTTCATAAAAAATCATTTTACGGTATCTCGGTGAACAAAGCCCCGCTAAGGCTAAAAGACGGTTTTGCAATAAAAACCTCTCTACGCCTGATGTTCCGAGCGCTTCTCCTTCGTCCAGCCATGAACAAAGCAGCCATAAATTCACTCCAACACAAGGCACTGTTTTGCATAAACTCAACGAGTTAAAAAATATAGATTGGAGCCAGGTAGACTGGCAAGCTGAACTGAAAAACAACATCAGCTCTATAGATTCACTCAAGCAATATATTGAGCTGACGGAAGCAGAAGATAAAACTCTGCGAGAGGTGGTTGATAACCACCCGATGAACATCCCTCGCTATTATCTAAGCTTGATTGACGAAAATACCCCGAACGATCCTATTCGCAAACTCGCCCTGCCTGATGAGAATGAATTGATTGTTGCGGGTGCGATGGGGGAAACCACCAAAGACCCCTACGGTGATGACAAGCACAATAAGGGCAACGGTATTCTACACAAGTACCCTTACTCGGCCTTAGTGGTTGCCACCGACTATTGTTCTATGTACTGCCGTCATTGCTTCAGAAAAGCAATTGTCGGTTTGCCCAATGACAAAACGGTAGAAAACTTTCAGCGTGCAGCTGAGTATATTCGCGAACACAAAGAGATCACCAACGTCATTATTTCAGGTGGTGATCCGCTGTTGATTAACACCAAACGCATTCGTAAAATTCTCGAAAGCCTGGTAGATATTGAGCATGTTAATTATGTGCGCATCGGTACTCGTACACCGGTGGTCTACCCAATGCGTTTTTTTGATGATGATTTATTGAAGTGTTTTGAAGAGTTCAACAAACATAAAACACTTTATCTACCGACGCATTTTAATCACGTTAATGAGATTACCGATATAGCTAAAGAAACGGTACTGCGTATTCGCCAAACTGGTGTTGCAGTTAACAATCAGGCCGTTTTGTTGGAGGACGTAAACGATACGGCTGAAGACATTGAAAACCTGATGAATGGTTTGACTACCATTGGCGTGAATCCATACTACCTATACCAATGCATGCCGGTCTCCCGTGTGCGCCACCACTTCCAGGTGCCGCTCAAAAAAGGCATCGACCTTGTTGACCAAGCCAAACTAAAACTCGATGGTTATGCCAAGCGCTTTAAATTCATTATGGGCCATGATATAGGAAAAATCGAAATCTGTGGCCGAATTGATGACAAGCTCATTCTGAAACAGATCCACTCCCGCCCGGAAGAACCTGAAAAAGCCAGCCGTATGATGATCATGCAGCTGAATGATCAAGCGGGTTGGTTGGATGATATGGAAGAGATCACGCTCTAAATAGTTTCACAGGGGATGTTGAAAACAGTGTTTCCTTTTCTGCTTTAGGTGATTGCATTATAGGGACGTAGTTACCGTATTCGGGCAACATGAGCCATTTCACCAGTGCCAGCGGATTAATCCTTAAAGCTGACATTTGATGTTAGATGCTTGAAAAAGCACGAGGCCAGTGCGGACAATCAAGTACGCATCAGCAATTTCAGTCAAAAAATTATCTTTTATAAAAAGACCGCTGAATTCAATCGCGTTTAGCAACATCTATTAATGCTACGGACATCCTCGCTAATTAATTTATTCTCTAGTGACTGAGAGTAAGTGTATGCACTTGCTACGCTTCGCTACAAAGATAACGATGTTTCAATTTGCTAGCTCTTACCAAGGATAGATTCTTACCTTGCCATCTATCCACATAGTTTTCTGTACCGAAAAGCAAGCGGACAGAGTTATACATTCTCAGAAACACCCGTAAAATCACGAATATTAAAATTTTAAATCAGGATTCCTGATGGACAATCAATGACATAACACTTGTTCGAGTTTGCGTAGTAAAAGTTTAATGTAGGTGCAATTATTCTGTAATAGATCATGCCCTAGACTAGCGCCATCAACAAGGTAGAGATGTCTAGATGAGTGCGCATATTATTAATCGCAGCAGCGGAGAAGCAGTTTACAGTCAAATAAGTCGGTCCTTAGAGCAAGAAGTAAAGGCTTATTACAAAGCTGGAGATTTTCTACCTTCGGAGCAAGATTTAGCTGACCGATTTTCTGTTAATCGCCATACCTTACGTAGGGCAATAGATGAACTAGTTAGTATGGGGTTAGTTGAGAGACTTCATGGCAAGGGATCCATGGTGTTGGATCATTCTCTTGATTACTCAATTGGTGAAAATTCACGTTTTACAGAGTCACTTGAGTCACGAGGTAAGACGACTAACAGTAAAGTTCTACGCAAACTAGTTGTGCCTGCGGGGGATGGTGTGAGTCGCCGCCTTCAAATTCAAGAAGGTGCCCCAGTCATTTGGGTAGAAACACTACGCAAAGTTGATGGTGTGCCATTTTGCATAATTTCTCATTTTATTCCACAGAAAAATTTCGAAGTCATTGAATCGGACTACAACGGTGGATCCCTGCACAAATTTATTAGGGATCGATTAGGGCTCAAATTACGGCGCACAGAAAGCCTTATTACTGCGGTCTTGCCACAAGGTGATGATGCTTTACATCTCAGTATGTCTCAGCACATGCCGGTATTGCGAGTGAAAAGCCAAAATGTCAATGCTAATAACGAATTACCTGTGGAATATGCAATCACCCGATTCCGTTCAGATCGCATTCAACTTTCGATAAATTTATAAACAATAGTTCAAATTAACCCTTAGGAGTAATGAATATGATATTAAAAAATTTGGCTGGAACTGCGCTCGCCAGTCTAGTTCTTTCAACTTCCGTGTTTGCCGAAAGCTTGCCTCAAGGAACGGCGAATGATCCTTTACGCGTCATGATGGTGCCTGCTGATACTGGCGGTGCTGATGTTGCCGAGGACTATAAACCAGTATTTGATGCTATCTCAAAGAAATACGATATTTATTTTAAAGTTATGTCAGGTAGCAGCTATGCCTCTGTAGTGAAAGGCCTGTGTTCAGATCAGGTAGATATTGCCTGGTATGGCCCCGTTACATTTGGCCAGGCCAAAAAGATGTGTGGTGCAGAGTTGTTGGCGGTTGATGTTAAAAAAGGCAAGTCTGTCTATTACTCGGGAATTTTTACTCGTAAAGATAGCGGGATGAAAAACATCAACGATCTTCGCGGAAAGAGCCTTGCATTAGGGTCGGTTCAATCTACCTCTTCATTCAATTTTCCTGTCGCTATGATAATCAATGGTGGTCTTGATCCTGTTAAAGATTTGGGGAAGGTTGTCATTGCTGGAAGTCATACAAATTCCATAGCTGCGCTTAAAGAGGGGCGTGTCGATGCCGCCGCCGCGTCTTTCAGCTCGTGGGAAAAAGCGGTTAAGAAAGACATTATTGATCCACGTAAATTTACGGTTCTTGCGAAATCAGAACCTATCCCTAACCCACCTCTGGCCATGAATCCTAATCTAACACCCGAACTAAAACAAAGATTACGAAACGCTTTTAATGATATCCACAATCATGTTACGGCCGGAAAGATTCGCGGTTATGGTGGTAAAAAAGTAGACCGTTATGATGCCGATTATCCTGAATCAAAGATGTTGGCTGTCCTGTCAAAGCTTTCAAAAGTTACTGATGAAGTAAAAGAAGGAATGGTTGACAAAGCAGGTCAGCGTTAATTGAAACTGGATGTGAGTGAGTAGTTTAGAACGTTTTTTATTTAAAAAATAAGGGAGTGTAGTAATGAATAATAAATTAATAACAACAGCTATTATGTTGGGGGTTGCATCTGCACCTGCCATGGCTGGTGTAACTTATAAAGATGGTGACAGTTATATGAAGCTGGGTGGTCGTATACAGCTTCAATATCATCAGGCATCCCCAGATAATGGTGATTCAACAGATGACATATTTTTCCGTCGCCTGCGTCCATATATCGAAGGTAGTATTCATCCAGAGTGGAAAGGAAAATTCCAGTGGGATATGGGTGGCGCTACTGGTGACAACGAAGTATCTATCAAAGATGCCTACATGCAGAACAAGAGCAATGGCTTGAAGATGACGATAGGTAATTATTTGTTCCCATTTTCTCGTGAAACATTGACTTCATCAAAGTATCAACAGCTGGTAGAGCGTACCTTTGTTGGCGACCACAACTACGGTTCACCTGACCGCCAGGCGGGGATTTATTTTGAGGGTCATAGTGAAGATAAAAAAATCGACTGGGCACTAGGTCTGGCTGATGGCCGCATTGATCCTGATGATGACAAAATTGATTTCGATACAGCGGTTAATGATCAAAGTGATTGGAATGAAGGAAAAATGGTTGGTGCCCGTGTCAGCTTTCATCCTTTTGGTGCTCTTAAACTGAGCCAAGGTGACTTCAAAGGTGAACAGAAAGCTGCTGTCAGTCTTGCTGCCTTCAGCTGGAGCAACGATGACGATAACAACACTTACACTAATGCTTCCGGTACAGATACCAGTGGCGGATCAAAGCCAGATGTCGATAGTGTAACGGGTGTTGAATTAGGTGGTGCATTTCGTAACGCCGGCTTTTCTGTTGACATCCAGTACAACATATTTAATGCAGAGACCATCGACAAGACCGTCACTAGTGGTATGTATAAAAATGGTGAAACCGAGTTGACCAACTACGCAATTGAAGGCGGTTACATGGTGATTCCTTCTAAGCTTGAGTTGGTTGCAGCAATCTCAAGCCAGGACGCTGATGGTTATACAGAATCATGGGATAAAACAGAAATAGGTGCCAACTGGTTTGTTCATAAACATGACATCAAGTATCAGTTAACCTATCGAATCAATGAAAGCATGAAAGGAATAACAAATAATGATGAAGACGAGCTCTTTGTCCAAGCCCAGTATGTTTTCTAAATCCTGTACTTAGATCGATGATTAATTGTGGGAGAGAAATTTCTCTCCCACATATTTTAAATCATGTATTTCACCTGGTTAAATTTCGGGTGCAATATTATTAGATCTTATTTATCCATAGGAATTATTGTAATGCTTGAATTAAAATCTGTTTCACGGGTATTTCCTGACGGAACCCGCGCAATTGACAATATCAGTATTGATATTAAACGGGGGGAATTTTGTGTTTTGCTCGGCCCATCCGGTGCCGGAAAATCGACCCTGATGGGAATGGTAAACGGCCTGGTGACACCGAGTCAGGGCGATGTAATTCTTGATGGTGAGAAGATTACGCTACGCAACATAAAAGATCTTCAGAAGCGTGTCAGCATGATTCACCAACAACTGAATTTGGTACCACGTAGCTCGGTGTTACATAATGTTATATCTGGCAAGCTCCACGCTATTCCAGCATGGCGATCCATGTTCAATCTGTTCACGGAATCTGATCAACGCCGCGCCTGCAAATTATTGCATGAAGTCAACCTTGAAGAGCAGCATATCCATCGCCGCGTATCTGCACTTTCGGGCGGACAACAGCAAAGAGTTGCTATTGCACGAGCTTTTATCTCTTCACCTGAAATCGTTTTGGCTGACGAACCCGTTGCGAGTCTAGACCCAACCATAAGCCGAAGTGTCCTCAGTAGCCTTAAGCACACATCGAGAAAACTTAATGCTGCTGTGCTTTGTAGCTTGCATCAAGTGGAGTTTGCTATTGAGTATGCGGATCGCATTATTGCCCTACGACAAGGGCGGGTTGTGTATAACGGTTCGGCAAAAAAAATGACAGAATCTATTCTTAGGGATTTATATCTACAAGAAACGCCATCGTTAAATAATTACAGTGCCACAGACTGCGATGACACATTCATTCCACAAACTGTCGTAGCGTAGGAATATTATGTCTAAACCAAAATTATTAACTCCACAGGTTCGATCACATGAACAATGGGAGCTACACAAGGCCATTACGCCTAAGCTAATTGGTATCCTGCTTGTTATTTTCATACTATTAACAATATCAGCAAAAAATTCAGAGCTTGATAAAGCGGCATATGAAACCGGAAAAGCAGTGGTTGCATTAACCGGAGCCACTGATTCCAAAGTTCTGGACAGTGCCGGTAGTTTTATTAGTGATGCCTTTCCATTTACGTTTGAGTCGACGGTTAGCACCGATCGAATTGATGGTTTTGACCGGGATAATCTGCCGTTATTTACCTACCTAGAAATTCGTGAAACGAAAAATTATGATGCGCTGACTGAAGAATATAGCACTGAAAAAACAGAATTCTTGATTCACCCATTCGGTTACCTGATTAAAGTGTCGGGTAAAATGTGGGAAAGTATAGAAATGGGATTTTGGGGAACACTGCTTGCCGTCATCATTTCAGTCCCTCTCGGTATTTTAGCCGCAAGTAACTACACGCCTAACCGAATGACCTATGGTATCGCTCGTACAATACTAGGCTTCCATCGCGCCATGCCTGAATTAATCATCGCCTTATTTTTTGTTCTTATGTATGGCTTCGGACCCATTGCCGGTATTTTTGCATTAGCGATGCATACCAGTGGTGTGTTAGGTAAGTTCTTTTCTGATGAAATTGAAAATGCACCACGTGGGCCACAGGATGCATTAAAAGCGACCGGAGCAGGCGCATTAAAGGTATTACGATTTTCAGTGCTTCCCCAGGTTTTTCCTGCATACATTGGTTATGTTCAATATATTTTTGAACGTAATATACGTACCGCAACAGTGTTGGGTATTGTTGGTGCTGGCGGTATTGGAATGGAGCTCAAAGGTCGCTGGGATATGTTTGATTACTCTCACGTTGCCACTATCTTGCTGGCCATATTCATTACTGTGATGCTGCTGGAGTATGGCAGTCAGAAAATTCGCGGACGTTCATTGTAATAAATATTATATCCCACCGTAGAGTAGCTGGTTTTTTATTCAAATATCTTATCTAGATATCTAGATAAAGAAACTCAAACAGAGAAAAGGAAAAAATTCAATGTTACCTGAACGATCAACCTGGATATACGCCTTGACCGCGTTATCTCTGAATGTAGTTAAAGCAATAACGGAAGATCTTACAGAAAACTGTTCGGTTAGATTTAAAGCTTTACCTCAGTCCGGGTTAGGCATGCTTAAGTTCAAAGACAGTGCATTTCATGAACCTTACTTCCTGGGTGAATTCACAGTTTCCTCTGCATGGGTGGAAATTACCCAACCTGAAGGTACGAAAATTGAGGGTGCGGCGCAAGTTATGGATGATGACGTCGAGTTAGCCTCTGCACTGGCCATTGCGGATGCCATTCTGGCAAATAAAATTCCTGGTTGGGAGCAGTTGGCCGAACAGATCAGTATTGGCATGGAACTACGTGATGAAGAAAACCGGATTCGAAAAGCAATGCTGAGCAAAACAAGCGTAGATTTTTCATTGCTGAGTGAAACAGAGAGCAAAAGTGATGACTGACATTAATGCTGAATTTAATATCCCACAGTCATATAAGACTTCTATAGAGACCATCTGGGAGATGCATGCTCAGCAGGCTATTTTTCGTCAATTGATGGAGGCCATGGCAAGACCTGGAAAAGTGATTGAACTAAGCACCTTATTAGATGGCGCTACCGCTCATCGTGGAGTTCTGGCAACACTGATAGATGGCGATGTCACTTTAAACGATTATCACAATCTGCTTCATAAGGATGACTGGCCTTTGCTACAAGTAAAAGAGACCAACGTTGAAAAAGCTGATTATATTCTTTGTAATGCTGCATTGGCAGCAAACATTAAGCCTAAATTGGGCACCTTACCCAGCCCCGACTTTTCCGCCACATTAATTCTGAAAGTTGAATGTATTGGTGACGGCCATACCCAGCTTGTGCTCAAAGGCCCCGGTATCAACGGAATAACCAAGGTGACACTCCGTGGCCTGCATTCTAATTGGATGGAGCATCGTGAGGATTGGAACTGTGCTTTTCCACTTGGGGTTGACATGATTATCACAGACAACGAGAGGCTCGTGGCCTTGCCACGCACTACTCATGTGGAGGTGATTTCATGAGTTACGTTGCTATCAAAGGTGGTGGCAAGGCGATTGCGGGCTCTGAAGCGCTTTTGGATTACCTGCGTTGTGAGCAGGGAGAAGATGGCTCGCCGCTCGATATGGATACCATCGAACATCAGTTGCGCTTTCTTCACAGCAGAGTAATTTCAGAAGGCGGCTTGTATCATCCAAAATTAGCTGCGTTAACCATCAAGCAAAGTTTGGGTGACACCCTGGAAGCTGCATTTGTATTGCGTGCCTATCGTTCAACCAAACCGCGTCTCATGGAAACATCGCTGCTGGACAGTCGTAATATGCGTGTAATCAGGCGGGTTTCCGCCGCATTCAAGGATATTCCAGGCGGACAGGTGCTTGGCCCGACAACGGATTACTCCTTGCGTATGATGCGAATGGATTTATTGGATGAGTCGCCAGCGGCCTTTCAAAACATTGCCCGTCAGTGGTTAGATGATATACCGGATGTGGATATCCCCGACACCTTCCCTAAGGTGGTGGACGCCTTACGTGAAGATGGGCTATTACCCCCCGTCAACAATGCGGCAACCGAACAGGTGCCTTTCGATATTACGCGAGAGCCTATGATCTTTCCGGTACCCCGGTCAGCCGCTTTGGCCACCATGGCCCGTGGCGAAACCGGCTCGTTACTCGGGATCGCTTATTCCAATATGCGTGGTTACGGTGATATTCACCCTACTGTTGCAGAACTACGTGTCGGCTACTTGCCGGTACTGTTACCCCACCCAATCACCGGCGAATTAATCGAAGTGGGTGAAATTCTCATGACCGAGTGTGAAGTGGTTGCCATGTACGAGAGTGAAAATGAGGGCGAAAAGCCGACGTTTAGTCTCGGCTACGGTGCCTGTTTCGGGCATAACGAAGTGAAGGCTATTTCAATGTCGATTCTTGATCGCGCTTTGCAATCCGGCATGAAGCATGGCCCAAGCAATCCCTCAGAAGATCCGGAGTTTGTTCTATTGCATGTAGATGGTATCGACTCAATGGGATTCTGTACCCATTACAAGATGCCTCACTACGTTACTTTCCAGTCCGACATGGATCGTCTGAGGACAACACAAGGAAAGTCTGAGGAGGCCAGCAAATGAGTACATTCCGGCAAAACAATGCAGCGTATCCATTTGGGTTTCTTGATGAATACGCAAAAAAAGAGATCCGCCGTACCGTCCTGAAGGCAATTGCCATTCCAGGTTATCAGGTGCCTTATTCAAGTCGTGAGATGCCTATGGGAAGGGGCTTTGGAACCGGCGGGTTGCAGTTGACACTTTCCCTGATTGGTAAAGGAGAAACATTAAAGGTCATTGATCAAGGATCTGATGATTCAGTCAATGCTGTCAATTTGCGTAGTTTTATTGAAATGACCTGTCCAGGCATTAATACCACCGCCAGTACCAGTGAATCGAATTTGATTCAATCACGTCACCGTATTCCGGAAAAAGCATTACGTGAAGATCAGGTGATTGTCCTGCAAGTGCCTTACCCTGACGCGCTTGTAATTGTTGAGCCATCTGAAGAAAAGCGAAAAATAATGCATGGTGAGGCCGACTATTCACGTCTATTGGTGAAGCTCTATGAGGACATCGTAAAGTTTGATGAAATTACTATTTCTCATCGCTATCCAACACGAATAAATGGGCATTACGTAATTGATCCCTCGCCTATTCCCCGTTATGACGTGCCCAAACTTCATCAGTCCAAGGCGCTCATTCTTTTTGGTGCGGGAAGAGAAAAAAAGATCTACGCCGTCCCCCCTTACACAGATGCAGAACCGTTGGTCTTTGATGATATTCCTTTCAGGGTTGAAAGTTTTATTGATGAAAAAGGTGAGCGTCACCATTGCAGTCGATGTGGGACGCATGACAGCTTTCTTGATGAATTTATCAATCCTGATAGTGGCAAAAAGGTCTATCAGTGCTCCGACAGTGATTATTGTGATGAGCACATGACTTCGAACAGCCAGGAGGTTATTAATGGATAAGGTGCTTGAAGTCAGTCACTTGAGCAAGGTGTTCGGAAAAGGCTGTGTTAACTGTTTCGAGCATACTGGCCCAGAACATAATACAAATATTTGTCCCTATTGTGGAAGTATTGTCGCTGCACACGACGTTTCGTTTGATCTCTATAAGGGTGAAATTCTCGGCATAATGGGCGAGTCTGGGTCGGGAAAATCGACCGCAGTAAAAAATCTTTTTTTTGATCAAGAGCCCAGTAGCGGCAAGGCTGTTTTTTACGATGGTGACAAACAGTATGATCTGTTTGCACTAAATGCTGCTCAGAAAAGACATCTGCGCAATCACCGTTTCGGCATGGTCTATCAAAACCCGGTGCTCGGGCTGAACTTTAATGTCTCGGCTGGCGGTAATATTGCCGAGCGATTATTGATGAGCAACCTCAGCAACTATCAAGTGATTCGCGACCGCGCCATGGAGTTGCTCAAACGCACTGAGGTGTTAACAGAGCGCATGGACGAGCTACCCAAAAATTTCTCAGGTGGCATGCAACAACGGGTTCAAATAGCGAAGGCGTTGGCAATCAATCCGCCACTATTATTTCTGGATGAGGTCACCACAGGGCTTGATCTTTCCGTGCAGGCGGCAATTCTGGATCTGATACTGGAAATACGCCAGGAGATGGATACCGCCATGATAATCGTCACCCATGATTTAGGGGTTATCCGCTTGCTGGCCAGTCGCACCATCGTCATGAAATATGGCCGTGTTATTGAAGCTGGCATCACTGATCAGATCCTGGAAGATCCTCAGCATGCGTACACCCAACGCCTCGTCGCATCGGCCTTATAAGGAATCCAACAACAATGACTATTGATCCCGTATTGAAGGTTGAAGGTTTTTCAAAAACATTCACATTACACGAACAGAACAAGCTGATCCCTTCGTCTAGCAACGTTAACCTGGATGTTTTTTCTGGACGCCTGACGGCGTTAATAGGTCCAACCGGGTCGGGTAAATCATCTGTCCTTAAAGGTATCTATCGCACCTATCTGCCCTCGTCGGGGCGAATAGCCTATCGATCTACCAATGGTAATACGGTTGACTTGGCAAAAGCAGATGAACATCAAATACTGAATTTACGTAAACAAGAGATCGGTTTTGTGACGCAGTTTTTACGTGTATTGCCGCGTCAGTCGACCGAGGATGTCGTCGCCACACCATTATACATGCAAGGTATTTCACGTGCGGAGGCCCGTGAACAGGCGCGTGACATTTTAGACAAACTCAAGCTTCCCGAACGTCTATGGGGTATCTCCCCGGCAACCTTCTCTGGTGGAGAAAAGCAACGAGTCAATCTGGCACGTGGGCTGCTATCGAAACCAAGATTGCTGTTGTTAGATGAACCAACTGCCAGCCTGGATCCACAAACAACAGAGCTAGTTATTGGCTTAATCAACGACCTTAAGTGCGAGGGTGTTGCCATTCTAGCCATCTTTCATCATCCAGACGTCGTAGAGCGACTGGCTGATAACGTTGTTAAATTGTCACCACCGGTGGGTACTGAATCATTTTTTGAGGAAAAAGCGTCATGAGTAACAAAATATATTTAACGGGCACTCAAATTGTCTTGCGCGATGAGGTAATAGAAGATGCCTCATTGTTGATAGAAAATGGCAAGATCAGTGCTATCAACCCAGAATCAGTTAACGGTGCCAAGGTCATTGATCTATCGGGCAGGACGCTCATGCCAGGCATGGTTGACTTGCATTGTGATGCGCTGGAAAAAGAAGTAGAGCCTCGCCCTAACGTCCATTTCCCACTAGACTTTGCGGTAGCCCAGGCGGACAAGCGTAATGCGGCCGCTGGCATCACGACGGTATATCATGCGCTCTCTTTTGCAAATGATGAGTTAGGTGTGCGCAATAATGAATTTGCCGCCGAAATTGCTCGTTCTGTACATACATGGCAGCCCCATGCACTAGTCGACAATCGCGTTCACTGTCGCTACGAAATTACTGATGAATCTGGACTGTCTGTGTTGTTGAAGTTACTAAAGAATAATGATATGCACTTACTGTCATTAATGGACCATACGCCAGGACAAGGGCAGTTCAAAGACATGGCCGCCTATCGCAGTTATTTGAGTCGAACCTACAAAACCAGTGACGATAAGCTAGATGCCATTATCGATCGTAAACAGGCCGCCGCCGAAGGTGTGCTTGATCGTGTAAATGAATTGATTGATGTCGCGCATCAAAACGGTGTATCTGTTGCGAGTCATGACGACGACAATATAGAACGTGTTGAAACAATGCACCGACTCGGCGTTAATATTTCAGAGTTTCCAATTAACTTGGAAACGGCGAAATACGCACGTCAGAAAGGTATCAGCACCGTATTTGGGGCCCCAAACATTCTGCGTGGAAAAAGCCAGTCGGGTTCTATGCGTGCATTGGATGCAATACAGGCTGGTGTTGCTGATTGCTTGTGCGCTGATTATTCGCCAGCCGCATTGATTGTGTCTGTGTTTAAGGTGGCGCAAGAGACAGAACTGGGGCTCTCTGCCGCAGTACGGATGGTAACCTTTAACCCGGCCAAAGCCGCTGGACTTGATGACAGGGGAGAAATTGTTGTCGGCAAACGTGCTGATCTAATTGCCATTTCTCACTTTGGAAAACTGCCCCAAGTGTCCTCAGTTTGGGTTCATGGTGTACCCGCTTATCAAGCATACTATGATCATGCTTGAACACGGACGCCTTTTTTATATTGTAGGTGCTTCTGGTGCGGGAAAAGACAGCCTCATGCTCTATGCGCGTGAGCGTTTATCCGATAACAAAGGGGTGGTATTCGCCCACCGATATATCACACGACCGGTTGAACTAGGGGGTGAAAACCATATTGCCCTCTCTAACGCAGAATTTGATAGTCGCCTTAGAAATGGTTGTTTTGCTATGCATTGGCATAGCCATGGCCTTAAATATGGCATCGGTATCGAAATCAATGCGTGGTTAGTGAAAGGAATTAATGTTGTGCTGAATGGTTCCCGTGGTTATTTAGAGGAAGCATCATACCTATACCCAGAACTTAGTCCTGTCATGATTCGTGTCTCGCTTGATAAGCTTGAAAAACGGTTGTTGGCACGTGGTCGTGAAAATCATGCCGATATCCAAAAAAGATTGCAGCGGGCTCGACAGTTTGAATCCTTTAAGCATAGAAACCTACAAATCATTACGAATGATGGTGATGTGGATGTGGCGGGTGATGCACTAGCTCAGCATATCACCTGTTATACATCTGAATTGAAATCTAGTTGTTTATGAAATTAACAATTCTTGGCAGCGGTGGTGTAAAAGGCGCGCCGGTATATGGTTGCAATTGCAAGGCTTGCTATCGAGCGAAAATTAACAGCAGCCATCGCCGAAATCCTACTTGCGCATTTATTGAAGCAGATGGTTTTCGTCTTCTCATAGATGCTGGCTTACCTAATCTGTGTGAACGTTTTTCCGCAGGTCAGATTACACATGTTCTTCTGACTCATTTCCATATGGACCATGTCCAGGGATTGTTTCAGATTCGCTGGGGAGAAGGCTTGACTATTCATGTTATTGGGCCAGATGATCCAAGCGGTTGTGATGATTTATTAAAGCATCCTGGAATTCTTGATTTCAGTCGCAAAACCAGAGCATTTGATTCGTTCGATCTTGGGCCATTGCGGATCACGCCTTTGCCAATGAATCATTCAAAATTAACGCATGGCTATTTTATTGAAAACGGTTCGAAGCGTCTTGCTTATTTGACTGATACTTGTGGAATTGACGACAATGTAAAAGACTTCTTATGCAACCGGCAAGCTGATTTATTGGTGGTTGACTGCAATTTTCCACCTCAACAGGTGCCACCTCGTAATCACAATGATTTATCTATGGCTTTGGATATCCATCATGGAATTTTGGCAAAAAAAACACTCCTGACTCACCTTGGACATCAAATGGATAGCTGGCTTAGTGATCATGCCTCAGAGCTTCCACAGAATGTTGATACTGCAGCGGATAACATGGTCATCAGGATCTGAGATTTACTGTGACGACTGCATTTATTGCAATCAGCATTTCCGTTCTCATGCATGTGTCCTGGAATCTAATGGCTCGACATGTAAGTACGAAAAGTAATTTTATATGGTGGGGGTTATTAGGGCATCTTATCCTGCTAGGTCCGCTGGGAATCCACGAATTGGTTTCAGTTTCGTCATGGTCAACTGAACTGATTATTGCCATTGTGATCACTGCTATCGCAAACAGCTTATATTTTATCTGTCTTAGACGTGCCTACCACTATGCACATGTCGCCCTGGTTTATCCGCTGGCGCGTAGCTCCCCCATATTAATAGCACTCTGGGCATTACTGCTCTTCGACGAAAACCTTTCGCTGACTGGATGGATTGGTGTTTTTATAAGTGTTGCTGGATTATGGCTTTTGTCGCTTACAGCTAAACAGGGTAACGCTAAACGTGCTGTGCCTTGGGCGTTGGCTGCAGCGCTATTTACAAGTATTTATTCATTAAGTGATAAGGTGGCTGTTACCCATTTGCCCTCATTTACGTCTCTTTTGGGGTTTGTCTCAATAGGCTATTTCGCTTCATTTATATTATTAAGCCTAGACAATTGGAAAACTAATGGACGAGTGATTCCATCAACGAGACCACCTTGGCGATACGTAATTCCTGGCAGTCTGTTTATAGGAACATCCTATGCGCTAGTAATTCAAGCCATGATTTTTTTACCTGCCGCTTACGTTGTATCTCTTACCAATATGGGAATTGTAATTGCGACACTAATATCGATAACCATAATGCATGAACGCACTGCTTGGCGATCTCGTTTGGCCTCAATAGTGGTTGTTTTATTTGGCCTTTTTGTTATTGGTTTTGATCGGATTTAAATTGACGAATATTTATAAAATTAATAATGAGTGGTTACACCATCCTGTTTACAGGCTCGCAGAGTGCGATGCCAGAGTACCCCCTTACAGGTCATATAAGCACCTTAAGGGGCTTAACTAAGATGACCGTCTATAGACTGAAGCTTGCAATTGACCATTATGGGCACATTTTTGTCTTTTCCTTAGTGTGGACCGCAATGACCAACAAGCTGTCTTTAGCGTCTTCCTGCTTCCCTTTAGCCGGGCGCGGCACTCAAGCTCCAGCCTTTAGCTTTGACTTCCTGCGGTAAACGCATATAAGTAACGCCCAGCCGATACGCTATCGTCAATGAAACTACATTTTACGAATCATTGAATTTCGGAGACAGCGACGACATAATTTTTACCATAATATTTCGCACACTTTGGGCATGTTGTGTAGAAAAAATATGTTTTCTTCACCTGTTTTCCTTTGCTTTTCACAAAGGTCTCCATTTCTTTTTCCCATTGAGGTGCATTTTTATATGGCCCCTCGAAAACCTTTGTCAAATAATCCCCCGTCATATGCACCATTTCCTGCTCGGGTACGTCCTTGGTCACTGAGAAGTAGTGTTCCTCAGACCAGGCGGAAGGATCATAAGATAAAACAATAAATTCATCTTCAGGTTGTGCCCCTGAATTTTCAATGGCGCTAAGGATTTTAGGAAAGACAGAGCCCATATTAAGTGGGATGTGGAGGATGCTTTTGGTCTTTGCTTTGAGAAACAGTTTATCCTTGAAGTGGAGTTCTTGTTCATCCCATCCTTCTGAATTGAATCTGGGACAACAGTTTGTAGGGTTGTCACTCATGTCGTATTTAGGTAAAGCATTAGTTTCCATTATTATTCTCCTTACCGTTAATATGAGGCGAGGAATCTGCCTAAACAACTGGGTAACCATGAAAATATTATCAGGCTTAAGCGGCATAACACCCTTTTATAATATTTCAGATACGCAGTAAAAAAGTTTATGACTCCCTGTAAAGGATAGGAGAAAATTTGTTAGATATCTGCTTTAGATTCCTGACTGTAGATCAGTAGAGCTAACTCAATGACGCGATGACACGAAACTTCTGTTTTGGAAGAAGACTCAGGACATGAAGAGTGTGTTTATTGTCCCCAGGTCCAAGTTTCCATGCCTCAGAAAAGAAGATCAATTGGATTGTAAGTATTCATGAGGCTACTCAACTATTGGCCATCTAATAGTTAATTAGGCTAGCACAGAGTATATAGCGGATATTATTCTACGAATGGCAGTTTAGAGTAGCGGGCTGCTCAACATTATCTATACATCTATGGCCGCAACAGGAGGCGTAAACGCGCAGTTGCCGGCGGAAGATCCATTTCGGCCAGGGGTATGGCTGGCACAACAGCTCCAGGGCATAAACTTTTTCCAGGTCGTTGTTTGCATGGCGCGAAGTTGGATGAGATCACCGAGTGGTGATGTGCGACATATACTGGTTTGTTGTTTGGTTATTAAGTGGCTGTAAGCAGGCCATGCGTTGCTGGCAGATCTGTATTGATAGGCTAGGATAGTATTAAAGGTGCTGCAACGGGAGTGACGGCATATGCTTGAAACCGATGGCATACCACCCAGGCTTAACAATCAAGTCTGTGAAGAGATTCTCTGCCAGCAGTATTGTTACCGCGGTCAGTTGCAACAGGATGTCGATGTGCTGCTGCTAAAGGTCAACGGCGGTTGGCACCAACTCTATTTTGATGAAGGCATCGTCTTTTGGCGATTACAGACGGAGCAACCCAAGGCGCTTGAAGCGCAGCCGGGTGATCCGATGACTTATCCATTAATAGACATGGGTGAGAAGTACGCACTGAAGCAGTCTGTGATTAGTGATTACATTACCGAACCCTTGTTGGGCGGGGCGCGGGTCTCGTTTGTGTTTGAGGGCAAGGGCAGCTTGATTGTTGTGCACAAGAATAACAGGACATTGTTGCGGTTTTTATCTGATCGAGTTGGAGTGTAAATTTTAGGAGCTTGTCATGGCGCTGATACTCTCATCACCCGCGTTCGCCAATATGGGTGAAATCCCCAAAAAATACAGCTGTGATGGTGGTGATGTATCACCGGCTCTGCAGTGGAGTGGGGTGCCGGCGCAGGCCAGAAGTCTGGTGCTGATTCTGGATGATCCCGACGCACCTGATCCGGCAGCGCCGCGCATGACCTGGGTGCACTGGCTATTGTATAACCTGCCGCCTACCTCAACTGGCTTGACTGAGGACGTCGCCAGTCACGATCTGCCGTCAGGCACCCTGGAGGGAAAGAATGACTGGAAGCGCCCGGGTTATGGTGGCCCTTGTCCACCGGTTGGGCGACACCGTTATTTTCATAAACTCTATGCCTTGGATACGCTGTTGCCTGATCTTAGATCACCGACCAAGGCGCAGCTTGAGGTAGCCATGCAGGGTCATGTGATTGCCAGCGCTGAGCTGGTCGGCACCTATCAACATTGATCTGAGTTTCAGTACTGGGTGTAAGCGCTGGCCTGGAATTTGTTGATAGCAGTGCACCAGTTTAAATTGGCAAAGCCATTTCGTGAGGCAGCTTATGAATAAAATATACTCTGTAATCCTGGTAGTAATACTCAGCGG
>Ga0316192_10000537_pt1 | contig 27809 bp, 28 predicted proteins | sample MerIslwburrow_MG_FD_204931 | JGI IMG/M metagenome (GOLD analysis project Ga0316192, IMG submission 204931) | Coastal sediment microbial communities from Maine, United States - Merrow Island worm burrow | ecosystem: Environmental > Aquatic > Marine > Coastal > Sediment | place: USA: Maine...
GCGAAAGCACTGTAGAAATAGATATTGCCGAACTCGTGTCCGGCACAAACCTCGAAGACCAGACGCGCAGTGACTGTTCATCGGGACCACCGGAAACTTCATGCAGCGCACCTTTCGCCGCCCTTGGCATCGACCATCAGACAGGTCAACAAAGCGGCGCACAGAGCGTATTCTCTGTGCAATGAAAAATCTCATTCTCGTCGCCGGGGCGATCGGCATTCTTGGCCTGGCTACGTGGTGGCTGACGAGAGAAGCGCCTTACCAGTGGGATCTGCCGCCCGATCTGCCTCTGCCGCTGGTACCTGCAGACAACCCTATGAGCGCCGCGAAAGTCGAACTGGGTCGTTGGCTGTTCTACGACAAGCGGCTTTCCGGCAACAATACGATGTCCTGTGCCAGCTGCCACATTCAGGCTCTCGCGTTCACGGATGGCAGACCGCGTTCGATAGGCTCTACCGGCGAGTTTCATCCGCGCAATTCGATGAGCCTCGTGAACGTCGCGTACGCGAGCCGCTTGACATGGGCCAATCCCTTGCTCGATCGACTGGAAGATCAGGCCCTGACGCCCCTGCTGGGCGATGCCCCGGTCGAAATGGGTCTGGGCGGCTCTGAGGACCGGTTCCCCGAGCTGCTGCGATCAGAAGCGAAGTACAGTCGGCTCGTCAAAGAGGCTTTTCCGTCTGACGAGGACCCGCATTCCTTGCTAAACGGCGTACGAGCGATTACCGCTTTCGTTCGGACGATAAGCAGTTATGACTCTCCCTACGATCACTACCTGGCCGGTGACCCATCTGCATTGAGCGAAGCTGCAGAGCGGGGCATGGAGTTGTTCTTCTCAGAACGCGTTGAGTGCTTTCACTGCCATGGCGGTTTCAATTTCACGGACAGTACGACGCACGCAAATACCACCGTGGACCGGGTTGGCTATCACAACACTGGCCTGTACAACCTCGATGGCAATGGCGCTTACCCAAGCGATAACACCGGGTTGTTCGACATGACCGGTGAACGGCGCGACATGGGTCGTTTCAAGTCGCCGTCCTTGCGCAACGTTGCAGTTACCGCGCCATATATGCATGACGGTAGCGTCGCGTCACTGGAGGCGGCCATCGACAACTATGCAAGAGGAGGGCGCCTGCTCGAAGATGGACCGAACGCCGGTGATGGCAAGCTGAGCCCGTTCAAGTCGGAGTTTGTAAACGGATTTGAGTTGTCGGCCGAGGAACGCGCGAACCTCATCGCATTTCTGGAGTCACTTACCGACAACTCGCTCCTGACAGATGAGCGCTACTCAGACCCGTTTCTCAACTAGTCGGATCGAATGACGAGCTCAAATCGAGAACGGCGTCACAACTGTTCGTCGCCCACGGTGTCGCAAACAGCAAGGATAGTGTATGGTTCGAGCGCGAAATGACCAAAGCCTGGTGCATTCGGACCAGACTCACGCGCTGCTTCCAGAGACCATCAGCTAACGGAAACTCGAAGGAGGGCGCCGTGAGAATACTCTTTATTCTATTAACGCTGGGCACCGTAACTGCCTGTATTACAAACGATTATTCAAGAGACCATGCGGCCGTCGACGTTCCGACGGAGCCAGAGTCCTGTTTGTCCAAACTAGCTGTCAGTAACCAGGCGCCGCACCATGAGCTGAATTCCAGCGATATTCACATGGTGAATTGGAATATCCAGAAAGGTGGTGACCCGGGATGGGCCGCTGACCTTGCGTCTCTCACGGGTGAACCCGATCTGATGATTCTTCAGGAAGCGGCTATAGATTCGACTGCATGGGAGCTTGTGGCCGGCAAGCACTATCGGTCGTTTGCTCCAGGTTTCCGTACCTTGCGCTCGATGACGGGCCTGATGACGCTCAGTTCAGCGGAGCCGCTGACGCAATGCAATTTGAAGAGCATCGAGCCATGGTTGGGTTCCTCAAAGGCTACCATGATCACCGAATACGGCCTTACTGACACCGATCGAACCTTGTTGGTCGTCAATATCCACTCCATCAACTTCACGTTCGGTATCGTTGATTACGAGGAACAGATTCGGCGTGCACTGGCATCGGTGAGTGAGCATCGCGGACCGATATTATTATCCGGAGACTTCAATACCTGGCACAAGGGTCGGTCGGCAGCGTTGCGAGAAATGGTTGACGCGCTCGGCCTTGTGGCCCTGACCTACGATGAAGATCATCGTAAGACAGCGTTTGGGCAGCCACTGGACCATATATACGTGCGCGGCCTCTATGCCTTGGAATCAACGACCAGTCGTGTTGATACGTCCGACCATAACCCCATGTCCGTCCGGCTGCGCGTGAACCCGGATGAGCCGCCAGCATTGACGGAGATCTCTTCGTTTGGAGGTTCTTGACCATGAAGTACGTCTTTTCGTTGATACTGATGCTGATGTTGCTTCCTGTGGGTGCGCGTGCGGAAGAGACTCCTGCGGAAATTGATTACTTGCTTACCACGATGAGCAACAGCCAATGTACGTTCATCCGCAATGGCAAAGAATATGGCGCACAAGACGCGGAAGCTCATCTGCGAATGAAATACAACCGCGGCAAGCGGTATGCGCCAACAACCGAGAAGTTCATTGAGCGCCTGGCCAGCAAGAGTTCCATGAGCAACAAGCCGTACTACATTGAGTGTGACGGCGAAGGTCGCGTGCCTTCGGGGCAATGGCTGACGCAATTGCTGAATGATTATCGCGCCGGGTTGTCCGCCAGCGACAGCTAACCGCGAGCAGAAGGACCCTCATAATTTTGTCACTCCAACTCTAAGCGTGTGAACTTTGAAGGGCCTAACTTATTGAAATTAAAGGGCATGGTGTATCCGGCGCGCATGTAGCTCGAATCACCCTAGCGCCGCAATAATGTCACCGAAGCGGGGTGACGCACGAATTGTGAAATCAGAGCGAGCGGCTCTTCAGTTGCTAGGTTTGTTCCGATCACGGTTGTAGGCACCACTCTCAAGCTGCTGCTTCCTATAAGCTCCGACATCGTTGATCGCGCTATGGGCAAATTTAGGCCCAAGTTGCTCCCCGTATTTAATAGCGAAGCGATCTTTAATCGCTGGCAAGTAGGACAGGTCAGTCCAGAGCAAGTGTTGGAACGGCACCCGAAAAACCGCAGCAAGCGTTATCGCATTACTCAACTGCATATCTGAGTTCTTGTTATTTTTGTTGTTCTCAATCGCCCCGATCGTGCCCTGAGAGAGGCCAGTCACTTCCGCCAATCGTTTCTTGGTTAGGCTCTCGGTGCTCCGAAGATGTCGGACGTTTGCAGCAAAATAGCGCATTGCAAGCATTTCACTGAGGCCAAAGTTACTATCTAAATATATTTCTTGTCGCATTATACTGAATCTCTGGTTACAACTTCTTGCGTGAGCGCATACTAGAAAACAACGAGTTAAGTACTGAATGTGGATATTTCTACATTGAAACCGGGAAAATAGTGTCACTTATGTAAAATTCTAGCACATTCTGCTGAGCCTCGATTTGATCTGAAAGTCCATTACGAGTTGAATCCGCCGCCCATTTGCACTGCTCAAAGAGAGGTGGACAACAATGATAAACGCAGCAGAGAGATTTAGGGAGGTCAAAGCCTCCTTTACTCGGGCCATCGAGAAGTTTTCCCAGGCCCTGGCCGAGATTGGCCCACACCCAATCCCCAAACACCGGCAAGTCGCCAACGAGTTTCATGAGATTCATTGCATCAAGGCCGGTCAAACGGCAGTCGAATGCGAAAGCTCGCTTGAGGCAGACGCGGTCCTCTGGGGCGAGTCACGCGCCGAGGTCGTCGGCATCCAGACTCAACCGCTTCGCATTCACGGTGCGATTGGCAACAAGCCCTATCACACGCTCGACCTCTGCTTAGATTTTGCGGACGGTCGAAAGGTGTACTACGAGGTCAAACCCTCAAAGCACCTGAAGATACATGAGGACGGAACAACCGGGCCCGCGAATTGGCCATTCATTAGAGCATGGGGTGATGCGAACGGCGTTGAAATCGACTACATCACCGAAAAAGACATGCTCTCTGTTCGCCAGACCATTGAGAACTGGAGAACCCTCTTACCATTTGCCGCGATTTCTTATGAAAGGCCCGACCCAGTTTTGGAAACGACCATTCTTGACCTGGTTAAGACTGGTCGTGCGTGGACGATTTTCCAGCTGGAAGATTGCCATCCCACGATTGATTCTGAAGAAATCTATGCCCATACGGCCAAGCTAATTCACAAAGGTCTAATTTCAGCCAACGTGAATGCCGTAGCGGCGTCCCCGTCGCTCGAACTCTGGGTCGAGGAAGACGACGATGCGTAGGCTGGCATGGGCTGAGAGCCTCGTCGGTGAGGAGGCGGCCGACCCTAAGAATTGGCCTGCTGTTGATACGGAACACCTTGCGCCAAATGAGCTACGCAAGTTTCAACGACGCAAGCGTGCAGTTCAACTTCACCTTCAGTCGGATGTGCCTATTGCGCAGATCTGTGAGAAGGCTGGGCTGTGCCGGTCTGAGGTTCGCCGGCTGGTGAAGCGATGCCTTGAAGTTGGTGCCGACGGGAGGGTTTGGGGGTGGTATGCGTTGCTGCCGCACGTGCGGCTAAAGCCATACCGCGCCAAAAAGGCGACTGGTCGAGCGGGTAGCTTCGCGTGTTTTCTTGAGGATCACCCTGAACTCGAGAAAAAGCTCGAGGGCTGGGCACTCGCGCGTAAACCTGCCGACGGCACCAAACCACACGGCAAAGTGTTTTCTGAGATTTGGTTGTCGTTTCGGCGGGCTTGCGAAGAAGCGGGTATCGATGTCAAACAAGACTACCCATTCACGAATCGAGATCAGGGTCGCGAGGCCGTCAGACGCCACTGCCGCAAAGTCCGCAAGCTGAACTTCACGTCTGGCGCAGTAGCCGAATTCGGCACCGGTACGATCCGAGCAGGGTCATGCACTCATCCGGTATGGGATGACGCGCAGCCGCTCGAAGGTCCTTATCACCGAGTGCAGTTCGACGGCCATCGAATGGACGTGGATCTGGTTGTTGAGGTCGAAGACGCGGATGGCAAGCTGATACCGCTGCCACTCTCGCGCCTGTGGTTGTTGATTGTGATCGATGTGGCAAGCCGAGCGGTGCTCGGCTACCACATCAGCCTTGAAGAGAACTACACAACAGATGATGTTCTGGAGTGTATAGCTTCCACGGCGGTGCCGTGGACGCCAAAGGAATTGCCCAACGATAGGGTAGCTTACTCCCACGGTGCCGGACTTCCATCCGGCGTCATTGATGAGTGCGCGTGGCGAGCGTTTAATGTCATTCAGTTCGATAACGCTTGGGCGCATACGTCCAAGTGGGTTAAGGAACGCATCATGCGGACCGAGAGATGTGAGGTCATTACTAATAGGCCACGCAGACCGCGGTCCAATCAGATCGTGGAGCGCTTCAACAACACGTTCGAGCAAACAACGCTTCACCGCTGGCCAAGTACTACCGGGAGTAGCCCGAAGGACGCACGTCGGAAGAATCCTGAGAAGGAGGCGAAGAAGCTTCGCGCTGGGTTTGACGACCTGTTGGTCGCCGCAGACCTTGCAATTGCTAACTACAATGCGGCACCGCACGCGGGACTGAGCGGGTTGTCACCGCTCGAATTCCTCGCGCAGCGTATCGAACGTCGCTACGACCTGATTCGTCACATCGAGGCTCGTGATCCGGAGTCGCTGACGCTGTTCGAGAAGTCATTTACGGCAACGATGCGTGGCAACCCGAAACTGGCTCACTATCCGTATGTCCAGTTCATGGGGGTTCGCTACTCCAGCGATGTGCTCGCAAGCTCTCCGGAACTGATCGGCGAGCGCGTACAGTTTCGCGTCAATGTAAAGGACATTCGAACAGCGGAGGTCTTTCACAAGGGGCGATCGCTTGGCAGGGTGTATGCCGATGCGAAGTGGATGCGGCACCCACACTCACTCCGCATCCGGCGCGCCATCCTGAAGCTGATCAAGAAGCGGCGCATAGATTGGTCGGCGCAGAATCCTGTCGGCGCTCATCTCGAGTACTTGCGAGAGCGCCAGCGACGCAGTCGTCGGGATCGGAACAAGTTTGCTCGTGCAAAGCGAGACGCCCAGCTACAGAGCCTGCCGTCACAGGACATTGCGCGACCCGGGCGACGGCAACCGTGGTCGTCCAACGACCGCATTCGTATCGATTCAACACACGTAACGGGGTAGTCGACCATGGCTGATACCGCAGAACGCCTGGAAGAGGGCGCCGGCCTTGAACCGCAAGACACTCACGACCCGTCGCGATCCACGGTGTACGACGGTCACGAGGGAGACCGGTCGAGCCACCCATTGATTCGTGATGCAGCAATTCTCCCGACCAAGGCGCTGGAAGACTTCATTAATACGGTGCGGCTCTGGCTCGACAATCTGTTGCCAGGCTCTATCGTCTACGGATTGCCGCGAGTCGGGAAGACACAGGCTATTCGCTACTTGATGGATAACGTCGACCGTTTCCTTGGCAGCCCCATTCCAATGACATTGATGAGTTGCTGGGAGTACACCTACCAGGGAACCACCGAGAACCGCTTCTTCAGTGAAATGCTGCACATGCTCGGCTACGAGATGCCGAAAAGCGGCACGGCAGCAATCAAGCGCCGTCGAACCATCGACTTTATGATCGAACGTGCACGCTTGGTGCAGGAGCATCGCTATTTGCTGCTGGTTGATGAAGCGCAGTGGCTGTCAGAAGCCCACTATCGCTTCCTTATGGACCTTCATAACCAGCTCAAGATGGCCAACGTCCGACTTATTGTCCTGCTGGTTGGACAACCGGAGCTGGTTGAGAAGCGAAACAACTTCAAGAGCGCCAAGAAGCGACACCTCCTCGGGCGGTTCATGACGGACGTGCATCGTTTTGGCGGGCTGAGCGGGTCTCTGGAGTTGCGACGCATGTTGCAAGCCCTCGACGTTGGCTCAGAGTACCCGCCGGGCTCCGGCGTTTCCTTTACCAAGTTCTTCTTGCCGAAGGCTTTTGACAGCGGTTGGCGTTTCGCCTCGCAAGCGGAGCGGATCTGGGATGCACTGGAAAGGATTTGTCGCAAGGAAAACGTGTCTTTCCCGAAGGAAATGCCGGTGCAGCCGATCACGGCGTGCGTGCGATGGTTGATGAAGACGCTGTCGCACATGGATGAGCCCGACCTGGAAATCGATGAGCGAATGATCGAGGACGCGATCTATCGGGTATCGCTCTTGCAGATTCAGGACTACGCCATGTTAGAAGTCCCTCAAGATGGCAGATAACGCCGACACACCGGGAGACAGACAATGTCACTGATTGGAATTGCGGGATGGGTTCCGACCGGGGAATCAATGTGGAGCATCATTCGACGGGTCGCGAACAAGAATCATCTGAGTTGGGCTGAGGTACGGCTGCGGTTTGGAAGCAAAGCATACAACTCGTTTCCGGCTACTGGCGGAGTGACCTTCGACGATCACAGTCGCTTCAATGCTGTCGGAGTCGCAAAGCTGGTCGGCTGGGACCCTCTGTGCTTACGTGCCTCATTCTCTCTGACCTACAAGCCGCCGTGGGTGGAGGGCGACTACGACGTCGGTAATGGTCGAGTGCACAATCAACTGCGCGTTTGCCCCTCTTGCATCGAAACCGGTACGCATCTCGCGGTACATCAGCTGGTCAACTGGCACAAGTGCCCGATTCATGACGAAGCACTTACCTCACGATGTCCAAGCTGTGACGCGCCAATCGGCTACTACTACGTTTGCAAGAACTTCTGGAAGCAGAGCAACTGCAACAAGTGCGACGCACCTGTGTTTGGGGACAGGCAGCCTACGCCAGAGGAGCAGAAGCAACGGGTAGTTTTTGTCCGAGAATATGCCGAGTGGATGCAGTTGCAGAAATCGGCGTGCGATGACAAATCCAGCCCTTTTACCTGGCTGGGCACCGCGCAATCCGTCCGACACTTGATCGTCACCAAGTTGGCGCAGCCCGCTCCACGGTGGACGGACTGTCTCGACGGCCCGCACGTTTCCAGGCTGACAACCTGGGCGTGGGATGGCCCGCCAGTGGATCCGGGGACGTCTGCTCGGGCTCATCGCCTCAGCACCGACCCCTTAAAGATCATGTATGGCAACGAGTGTCATAGAGTTCGACCACCAAAAATCGTCGAGGATTTCGCGCGATTCTTGTCACTGGGCGTACAAGCCCGGTATGCGGATTTGTGGGAGCAGTTCGGTGGCCGACGACGGGCCGGTGTTTATGAAATGAGCTCAAAGGAGTGCACGCCACAGTGGGGTGAGCACATTGACTCGTGGGCGACCGCCATGTGGTTCTGGCGCCGTTCGCTGGATGAATCATTCCCAATGCGTTCCCGCGTTGCCAGGCGCCGCGAGCATCCTTCCGTCTACATGGGCGCTGTGTGGGAAGAGTGGGTCGCAACAATCGGGCAGCTGCTCTGGAGCCCGTTTCGAAAGCTCATACACCCAAGAAACGCCGCCTTCGTTCGCTGGCTGACCCGACTTTGGCTTCGTCGCTTCCTGGACGAGGCTTATTGCCGCTTTGTGGGTGTCGCCAGTCGGGCCATAGGTGCCAACTGGTTGAACTCGCATTGGCTCATTTCCGAAGTTGAGACGGTAGCCCCGGGCACCTATTGGATCATCGAGTGCGGAGATGACGACAGTACGCGCGTACATGCCGTTTCCAGCATCGCTCCGATCGGCGAGTTTGTTCGGCTGCAAGAGTCTGGACTCAATATCAATGGCCCGGAGTTTTGTGACTCGTTTGAACGTCAGGCCCCGCTTATTGAGTTGCTTGGATCAAGCGCCCAACAAATCGAAGGCTGGAAGGAACATTGGGAAACCGTCCGAGACTACAACAAGAACAAGCGGGAACTGGCGGCATGACGGATGATACGAATGCTATTGACCTAATTATTGAGGATTACGGCGAGACTGAAGCCCTCCGCGAATTGGTTGGCGCATTCGGCGGCATCAAGTCATTTTCCCGAAGGGTTAGGGGCTTGAGCGATTGGAACCTTGAGATGGCTGATGGGCTCTCACGCGCCGCATTGTCGTCACTATTTGACGAGTTGGAGTGGCTCAGCGACGGTACCGAGCTATTTCTGGAGAGGATGAGAGAAACCCTGGACTTGCCTGGGAACAGCCCGGATCGTATCTCGCAAAACAAAACGACAGTTGCAATTCGAATTGCCGCTGTTTTCGTTCTGGTTCGAAATATGTTCGTAAACCCGAAGGCTGCGGTCCGATTCCTGACATCCCGTCACCCGCGATTGGACGAAGTTACACCGATTGATGCTTTGTGCACCCAAGTTGGGGCGAACGTCGTTTTCTCGATCGTCTCCTATGGGCTTCACGGGCTGCCCGCCTGGACGCTCTCGGGCAACACAAGGGTCAAGGTGAGTGACCTGCACGAAAGATACCCCCGGGCAGCTCGCCTGTTTGCCACCAAAGCGTTGGTACCAATGCACCGAAGCGTTCTAGTGGAGGGCCCGCCGCCAGTTACGGCCGAAGAACGAAAAGAGGCGGACGCAACTCCGGTTATTAAAGTCAGACTCGATATTCTTGAGCGAGCGCTTTGCGGGTTCAGGGACACCGGTACCTGGGACGACTATTTCCCAGCCACCCTACCAAGGGGCGCCGGCGCCGACCTTCCTCCACCGGAAGGTTTTGGCCGAAGCCAATACGAAATAGACACAAATGAGGAAGAGGCTGGCGACTGAATTTCCGCCATTAACTCTTGAATGTAAGTTGGGCGAGACAAATTAGATTGTCGATGGGTGAAAGCGTCTGATCGAACGAGGTTACTTGTGAATATTGATGACATTGAGAAACGGTTCATGACGACGTCGCGACTCCTGAGGCGCAAAAAGATTGCGCTTGAAGAATCTAGTTTGGAGCTCGACCTCGGCCAGTGTGCAGATTTTGAATCAGCCCGGGTTTGCGGAACTGATACGGATCCTGTACTTCTCATTAGTCTCAGGAAACTTGAGGATGCACTCCGCGGTTTCCGGGACACTGGGACTTGGGGCGACTATTTTCACACGCCGGTAGATACGGACGGCGACGGCATAGTATTGACGTCGCCAAGTCGAGGAGGGCGCGCCAATTACAAGCTGGACATCGACGATGATGACGGCGACTCAGGTTAGCGCGATGTCGTATCGGCCCTTCGCCAACTTTTGGCCCAAAGTTGGGCGTCAATTGAGCTGTGAATATCGCGCAAATCGCCCACAACGGGCGTCTACTCAAAACAGGTCGCGGCTCTTGCTCAGTCTCTAAGGGATCGATCTGTAATTTGTGATTCTGTTCGAGACGCGAAGGCTTGAACGCCCACCCTCTGTCTCCCGAAACCAGATCTCGAATGTAAATCAACGGAACCTCGACTGAAACTGTTTGCCGAGTACGTCTCGGAGAGCAGTGCTTTCCGAGGACAGGGGCTTGGTTTCAACGAATCGCTAAAGTACAGGAGCTGCCAGGCGAGAAAGCGCAACGAGTAGACGCAACCAGAATGACTGGCGTTCGAGCTCCGTCGGATCGAGTTCGACGGCATGGGCAAAATCACTCTCGAACATTTGCTGCATTTCAGTGGCAAATTGCTCGTCGACGATGAGCGCTGCCACTTCGAAATTGAGACGGAATGAACGGTTGTCGAAGTTTGGTGTTCCGACCGTCGAAACCGAGGTCGCGCAGTTCGCTAATATAATGAAAGGCAGCGAGAAATACCGGCCAGCTGTCGGGTTTGCCGGTCGTAATGATTCGCACGTCCACGCCCCTCAGGGCGGCAAGTTCCAGTGCGGTCATGACCGCAGGATCGGGGACAAAATACGGTGCGGACAACCAGATCCTCTTGTTTGCGGATTGCAGCGCAGAAACGAAAAACAGCTTAGCCGTTTCGAAACGCTGTGTCGGCGCGAACGGAACAATCATTGCGCTGACATCGGCTGTATCGAAGACGTATTCGGCGTCGTCGTTCAGCATATTAAATACGGCGTAGGCATTGTCTTCAGCCGCGAATAATTCCTGGCGCAATACCCGCATGGATTTATCGCCGTAAACAGTGATCTCATCAATCGTATCGGGTGGCGCTGGCTCTTCTTTCTGAACTGGCGTGGTCTGGCACATGCCGACAGGCACGAGCGCGAGCAACAATACGGCTCCCGTTACGCAAACACTACTAACTCTCAAGATATACCTGTGCGACACGCTATCTTCTCCGCGCTCTATCGTGATTCAGTGTACTGGTTTTGCACAGGGTTCGAACTGCTTTGTGAAATCCCGATATGTCGGCCCCCGATCAGTTGATGGAAGAGTCCGATTTTTTCATTGTAAAACTCCAGTCAGCGGCTCGCGCCGGCTGAAAAAACAAACTTCAGGCAGAGAAGAGCACCGTAGTAGTTAAAGGCGAGGCGTAATTCCCTGAGTCGGGAGCCGTGTGTGTCCTTGCATCTGCGATTTCGAACTGCGGATAGTACGGAGCGGCCCTGTCGGGAAATGTGCATTCCGTGGCACCAAGTGTGCATCACGCCCCAACCGCCCATGGTCAACTAGATGCTTGTTTTGGGTCGAATATCCGGATTTGAGCGAATAGGATACCTGTCCAGACTCCTTAGCGACATCGCTCGGATTGCCGGCGACCCTGGACAATACAACAGATCAGGAATGAACCAAGGAGAGCGCGAAAATGTATTCACGGCATACCAAATCGATAATCGGCGGCTTCGTCCTGTGGCTGTTCATGTTTTCCATTTCGGGCTGTGCCAGCGGCCCCAAGGTTATGACGGACTATGACAAAGCTGCAGATTTTGGGTCTTACAAGACCTATAACTTTGTGGATGGAGCCGGCCCTGACTACGGCGAATACCAAAGCCTTTTTACCAAGTTTGTCCTGGAAGCCGTTGCTGTTGAGATGGAAAAGCGCGGCTATGTGAAGTCAGACAATCCCGACTTATTAGTCAACTTTGGAGCCAGGCTGGACGAAAAGCTCGATGTAAGAACGACGTCGGCGCCGATGGCTGGCGGCTACTACGGATACCGCAGCGGGGCTTACCGGTACGGTGCCTGGAGTGGATACGGCTACGGCACCGAAACACAGGTTTCGCAGTACACAGAAGGTACGTTCAATATCGATATTATTGATAGCAAGCGTCGTCAGCTGGTATGGGAAGCCGTCGGGATCGGAAAGATAACGGACAAAAAGCGGGAGAACCTCGAGAAGACTATCAAGAGCGCGGTTCCCGTTTACTTCTCTGGCTATCCTTTTGTTGCAGGAAACCCGAACCCGGTAATCAGCAAATAGGCCAGGCGAATGTCTGGTTAACAAAAGGCATGACAATGTCTTCTTTTGGCAAGGCCGCGTCTCAGGGTCGCATTCTCGCGAGCTCCAAGCTCACCGTCATTTTGTTTCTGGCGACTTCGTTGTCTCCCCTGGCATTTGGGCAAGTCGCTGATGAAGGTGAAGAGTTGGAGCGATCTACGCTCACCGGCGACTGGAATGGGGAACGTTCTACGCTTGCGGACAATGGCGTGACCCTGGACCTCAGATACACGGCGTTTTACCAGGGGCTGGCTTCAGGGACCGGCGATACGGGTTACGATTATGGAGGCAAGATAGATGCCCTGATAGCCATGAACACCAGCAAGATGGGTTTCTGGGACGATGGCAGATTTTTCATGCATCTTGAGTACAGTCATGGCGATGCCCCGGCCAATCTTGGCGGCGCCATTTTTGCAGCGAATACCGCCTTGTACTGGCCCGTCGATACCCCGAATGACCTGGTGGCGACGTCTGTCAACTACACCCATAAGCTCGGAGAAGGAAGCAGTATTGCCGTTGGCAAGTTCAATCCCGTTGACGTGTATGAGTCACACCCCTTTTACGGCGGTTGGGGTATCGACCGTTTCTCGAATATCGTACTTGCGGCGCCTCCCAGCGGCCTGATACCCGTCGTGTTCATGGGGGTGCTCGGTACTATCAAGACCGAGCCTGTTACCTGGACGTACATAATTGCTGACCCGAATGATCGCACCAACGATTACTTTCCGGGTGATCTGTTCTCCGACGGCGTGTTCATGGCTGCCAACGCCACGCGTTTTACGGCGCTTGCCGGTCGCCGCACGACCTACGGGATTACGGGCCTCTACAGCACAGCAGAGGGCGGGGACTATTCCACCATCGGCGGCGCGGTTGGGAGATCGACCAAGTCGGGTTCGTGGAACGTCAATATCCAGTTCACGCACAATATTCGGGAGAGCGAGGAGGTCTCCGATGCGGCGTGGGGGTTTTACCTAAAGGCAGGCGTAGCTGACGGCAATCCGAACTATGTCGAGAGTTCATTAGTCATCGGAATCGGTGGCCAGCCGCTGTTCTTTGGGCGACCCCAGGACAGTTTCGGCATCGGCGCCTATTACTACAATCTTAGTGACGTGCTGCAGGATGAATTGAATCCCGTCCTTACGAATTTTCATGACGAATCGGCAATTGAGGTCTTTTACAGCTGGGCAGTTAAGCCCTGGCTGAAAATAGGCGCCAATATCCAGTACATAAACCCGGCCAGGGGCGATTACGAGCATGCCCTGGTTCCGTCCCTCAGAATCCAGTTCCGTCTCTAGCCTTTTGTTCCCCCGACACTTTAAATCCCGTCACCATTAGTAGCGGATAGTACTAGGTTGTTTTGTCACAAAGTGTGTATTCGCTGGCACCAAGTGTGCATCCCGCTTGCACTGCCGGTGATTAACTGTTGCTCGGTTCTAGACCGTTGATAGGAGCAAGAAACATCATGAGTGACAAGATTGAAAATGGAATTACTCGACGCGAAGCGTTGGGTGCAACAGCAGCTTTGGCGACCGGCGCTGCACTGGCAGGCGTTAGCGGGTCGGCCCTGGCGGCCGAAAGCAGCAGCAGGGCGGTGAAGAAAGAAGTCGGCGGCAAGATGACGACCACGGTAAGCCTGGATTGGAAAGAGGTTTACTACACCAACTGTCCCCTCATTTCCGCAAGCAACGTAGATCAGGAACTGGGCTGGACTGCTGAGGAATTTGGCAAGATTGGTGTCGAATATGCCTATTTCCGCTCGCGCCCCGAGACCGACTGGTACCCACACTACATTCACAATCAGGAAAACCTGATCCGCTTCGGTGGCCTGTTCCCACCCATCCACGTTAACGCAGATTATCGCAAGACCCGCATGCTGGGCTTGACGCACGTGCCTTATGAGGGCGGCTGCCTGATGGTGCGTGCCAAGGACAAGCTCTTCCGGATGAGCGATCTGAAAGGCAAGAAGATCGGTATCACCAAGAGCCTAAACACGCTGAAGAACGACTGGTGGCGCATCCAGGAACACCAGGGCATCTTGTCGATGTTGATGATCAACGGCATGAGCGAGAAAGATGTCAAGCTGGTCGACTTCCCGTACCCGGACGATTGGTACGACGATCCCAAGATGCTGACGCCCATGCGCAACCCGAGCTTCTGGCAGTTGAATCGTGACCACAAGCATGACCTTGCTTTCCGTCCGCTGGAAACTGCCCTGCTCGAAGGTAAAGTTGACGCGATCTACACGCAAAGCAAAGTTTTCCAGCACATACAGGAAGCAACCGGTCAAATGGCTGCGATCGAAGACCTGTCCACGCGCCCCGACTGGAGGCTGCAAGTGGCCAATATCCCCGCCATTATCACCTGTACTGATTTGATGGCCAGGGAACACCCGGAGCTCGTCGTCGCTTACATGAAAGGCATGATCAGGGTTGGGCGTTGGGCCAACGAGCACAAACGTGCTGCGGCGGCGATTCTCAACAAGCAAACCTACTACCTGGACGAGGATGATACTTACGAGGGTATCAAGCACACGGACATGGTGCCCAACCTCTCTGCACAAAATATAGAGAGGGTGAATATCGGTAAGGCCTTTATGCTCAAACATGGCTACATCAAGAACGACTTTGATACAGAAAAGTGGGCCGCACCGGAATTCCTCGCGGAAGCTGGCAAGGGACTCCTGGAAGATGCAATCAAGCTGAAGAAGATGGAGAAAATCCCGACGATGCAAGGACGGGTAGGTTAGCCGTTCGTTAGCAAGTAAGGAGTCGAGTCATGTCGTTAAATCGTTGTATCGTCTCGTTCATGTTTGTGCCGCTGCTTCTTCTGGCACCGTGCTGGGTGAACGCTCAGGATAATTCGAAGAGCTGGGATCACAGCATGTACATCTACGTCATGGGTGCGGCGATTGACGGCAAGGCTCAGATAGGCCCGGTTGAAGTGCCTGTGGATTTGAGTGCATCCGACGTGTTCAGTGCGCTCGAGTTTGGTGCAATGGTTGCGTATCGTGCTGAGAATGACACCTGGTCATTCTCGGCCGATACCACCTACATGGATCTGGCGGGGAGCGATACCACGGACGGTGGGCTCCTGCTCGGATCGCTTGACGTTGATCAGTTTACGCTTATGGCCAGCGTCGGCAGGCGTGTGTCTGAGAATGCCGAGGTCTTGTTCGGTTTGGCCTACGTAGACCTGGGTGTAGATCTGAGGGTGACGAGTTCCGGCCCACTGCCCGTTGACCTGGCGGCCAGTCGTGACGCCGATTGGATCGACCCGACTGTCGGTCTGCGCTACAACCGTCCCATTAATGACAAATGGCGTGTCAATTTGCGCGGTGATGTGGGCGGCTTTGGTGTTGGTTCCGACCTCATGTACCACTTGCTGGCGAATGTCCAGTGGCAAGCCTCTGAGTCCGTGGGCATGGTCTTCGGCTACCGACTCATCGACTTTGACTACGAGGACGGCAACGACTCCGTCGGTGGAAACTATCAGCAGTATGACCTGACCGAGCAGGGGCCGTTAATCGGTGTAAGTATCTCTTTCTAAAGAGGCAACAAAATGTATACGCAAAACAAACAGTGGTACCGGCGTTATATCGGTGCCCATCGGTCACTATTGCTTGTTGTGCTGGTTAGCATTACGAGCTTTACGATTCCGCTAACGGTCCATGCTGATACCGACGAGGCATCCGCCTCAAGTCTCCATCCGGCCAAGCAAACGGCCCTCGGGCTGTATGTGACTTCGAAAGAGGCCTACGAAATGTGGCGGTCGAAGCCGGGTGAGGTCACGCTTATTGACGTTCGCACGCCGGAAGAATTTCTGTTCATCGGTCATGCGGAAATGGCCTGGAATATCCCGTTGGCGGAGCAGTCGTATCAATGGGACCCGGAGAAGAAACAGCTGCCGATGAACCTGTTGCCGGACTTCGCAACGCGAGTACAGAGCGTCGCCAAGCCGGACGATATCTTGCTGGTTACGTGCAGGTCGGGTGGTCGTAGCGCGATGGCAGTCAATCTTTTGGCCAAGGCCGGTTTCAAGAACGTCTACAATATTACTGATGGCGTGGAAGGGGATGCTGTGAAGGACCCCAACAGTGTCTTTAATGGCCAGCGCATGGTGAATGGATGGAAGAACTCCGGGTTGCCCTGGACCTACAAGATTGATCCGGAGCGCAGGGTGCTGCCAGTCAGCAAATAGTCACAAGAGGACCTCGATTGACCTGGGAATCCGACTCGATGAAAAACATTCTTGCTTTGATATTGATCGGGTTGCTCGGATGCGGTGTGACATTTGCCAGGGACAAGACGGATGTTCTCATTCTGGACAACGGTGACCGGATAACAGGGGAGATCAAGCAACTCCAGCATGGTCGACTACAGATCAGCACCGACCGGATGGGTCTCATAGACGTCGAATGGGAGGGCGTAGTTGCTGTGGAGAGTAACTATGAGTTTCAGTTCGACAGGGTCAACGGCCAACGGCTGTCCGGCCGCATCGCAACGGATTCGGAATCGGGATACCTGGTAGTCCAGGGAGATGGCGAGAGCGTTGCTATTCCGCTCAACTTGATTATTCGAATTTCGCAGCTTGAAGAAAGCTTTCGGGACGCCCTCAGCGGATCAATGACATTTGGCTACAGCTTTACAAAAGCCAGTGATGTCGCCCAATTGAACCTGGGTTTTCGTGTCAGGCATCGCAACTTGATCCGGTCGTTTGCCCTCGAAGGCAGCACAATCATCACGGATGATCAGGCGACTGAAACCACACAGCGATCTGATCTGCGTCTGAGCAGGACGCGGTTTCGCTCAAATCGATGGTTTAACGCCTATCTGATCGGCTTTGAAAGCAACGATGAGCTCGGCCTGAACCTGCGCTCAAGCCTCAATGCCAGCATCGGTCGCTTTCTGCGTCAGAGTAATACGTCGGAACTTGCGGTGTTGGGCGGCCTTGTTGCCAGTAATGAATCATTGGCAAATGACGTATCGTCGCAGGACAACCTGGAAGGCTTGCTCGGATTGGAGTATTCGAGGTATAGCTTTAGCGAGCCGAATGTCGACATGTCATTCAAGATGGCGGTCTACCCGAGCTTTACCGATTCAGGCCGTATCCGCGGGCAGCTTGATGCGGGAATCAGGCGCGAGCTGATATCGGATCTGTTTTGGGATTTGACGTTTTACGAGACCTATGACAACAAACCGCCGTCCGGATCAGAGTCTACGACGGACTATGGTGTAGTGACGTCAGTTGGCTGGTCCTTCTGATGCGCGCTTCAGTCCTTCTGTGTTCCCTCGTACTGTGGACCTGTATGTCTTTTGCCGGCGAAAATGCAAAGGATACTCGTCCCGGTATCGCCCCGGATATCCGCGAGGATGAGGCACAACTGAAGTTACAGCGCGGCGACTTTGTCGTTGTGCCTATCCCCATCTCGAACCCCACGCTTGATACGGGATTAGTCGCCGGCGCAGCATACTTTTACAAGCAGACTGAAGAACAAAAGAAAGCGCAGCCTGCCTCGGTTACGGCGCTGGGAGGCATGTACACCAGTAATGACAGCAGGGCGTTCGCGCTTGCGCAACAGAATTATTGGAAAAACAACACCTGGCGCTTCACCGGCGCGATCGGTGCTGCCGACCTGCGCTTATCCTTGTTGGCGCCGAGTGAATCACCAGACGGGCAGAGCCTCGACTGGCGAATCTACGGGGAGTTTGTGTTTGCAAGGCTCGCAAGGAAGTTAGCCGGCCACTGGTATGGCGGGTTCAACCTGCGAACTGTGTTCGCAGATCAGAGTTTCGAAGCTGCGCAAACGACTGCCGACTTCGACCTGGGGAGTACGGTGCAGTCGAGCGGTGTCGGGGCGAGCATTGAATACGATACACGGGATATGCCTCTGAATACCTACAGCGGGCAATACTTTACGGCTGACGCGCTCTTCAACGATGAAGCGCTTGGCAGCGACAAGACTTACCAGTCCTACAGCCTGGCGTTCCGCTCATATCATGAACTGAGTGGGTCGCTAGTTCTGGCATGGGAGTTGCGGGGCTGCATTCGGGAAGGCACGACACCTTTGTGGGATGCTTGTACCTTAAAGCTCCGGGGATTCCCGGTAACAGACTACCTCGGCAGGGAGACTGCATCGGGGCAGGTTGAAGCACGCTGGCGCCTGAACAAGCGCTGGGGTCTGGTCGGCTTTGCCGGCTCCGGTTATGTCGGCAATTCCTTCAGCAAGATTCGTGACAGCGAAGCAATCCCGAGCTATGGCGCCGGCATTCGGTTCATGGTTCTGGCAGCCAAACGTATAAACCTTCGTATTGATTATGCGCGCTCCAACGACAGCGATGCGATCCACGTTTCGGTCGGTGAAGCATTTTGATGTGGCGACAGATGGAGAACCAAATGAGACAAATTATCTGGAGTATTTCCTGGCTGGTTGTCGCCTTGGCTTTGTTAGCCAGCGGCCCGGCGCAGGCGCAAAGTAAGACACTGGCCTCGACTATGGACGTGTACGTATTCCCGGCCAAAGGACAGGATTCGTCGCAGCAGTCCCAGGACGAGGCAACATGTTATGAATGGGCGGTCGGCAATACGGGCACTGACCCGTTCGCGCTGGCCACGCAGAAAGAAGAAGACAAGCAGCAGGCTGCTGCGGAGCAGCAGGCGGCCTCACAAGCCGGCCAGGGATCCGCGGCAAGAGGTGCGGTTCGCGGCGCCGCGGCGGGTGCCCTGATCGGCGAGATTGCCAACGACGATGCAAGTGAGGGCGCTGCCTGGGGCGCGGCCGCAGGCGCAGTTCGCGGTCGACGGAAGGGCGCCCAGGCGCAGCAGCAGGCGCAGACGCAGGCCGCCAGTAGCTCGGAGCAGCGGGAGACGGCAACAAAAGAGCAGCTAGCCAACTTCAAAAACGCGTTTAGCGTTTGTCTCGAAGCAAAGGACTACATGGTCAAGTTCTGACCGACACGCGGTGCGATCCCCATTTGCCAACGGAGTGCAACGACATGAAATTTCAGCAAAATAGAGAGCCCGGCCTCGGTCGAGGCCTTGTGCGTACGATTATACCTTCGGTGCTTGCACTGCTGTTCGCGATGCCGGACGCTGCAGCCCAGTCAGCCAATATCGATGACAGATTTAGTGTGAGTCTTGGTGTGTTTTTTACGGACCGGGACACACGCACGCGCCTGGACGGGAGTGTCCCGGACAGCGGAACCGACGTCGATTTGGAGAGCACCCTGGGGTTCGACAAATCGGATTCGGTTTTTCGAATTGACGGGTATTACCGCTTCAATGAGAAACATCGTGTCGACTTCAGCGCTTTCGATTTGTCGCGGACCGCATCAAAGCAAGTCGACGAGGAATTCATATGGGACGGCGAGCTTTACCCGATTAATATACGGGTTAATGCGGCCCTCGATCTCAAGGTATACAAGCTGGCGTACACCTGGTCGTTCATGCGGCGGGAAAATTGGTATCTCGGGGCGAGCCTGGGCTTATATGTCGCAGATATCGGCACGTCCATCAGCGCGGAATCGGGCGGCCAGTTTTCAACTCGCGGCACCACCGCACCTTTGCCGGTTCTGGGCCTGAGAGGCCAATACGCGCTTGCCGAGAACTGGTCCATTCGCGGCAGCGCGGAATTCTTTGCTTTCGACTACAGTGATTATTCGGGAGACCTCTACGACCTGTATGCCGGAGTGGACTACAGGTTCAACAGGCACGTCGCCGTTGGGCTGGGCATCAACAGTGTAAGGCTGGACGTTGGCGTGGAAAAAACAAATTTCAACGGCAACCTGGACTGGCAATACGCCGGCGGCCTGCTCTTTCTAAAATTTGATTTTTGATGCGTCCTTGCAACGTATTGCAAATCTTTGGCGGAGATTCCAAGTGAAGAAACTCGTAGTTAGCCTGGCAGGCATGGCACTCATCGTACCTGCTGTGGCGGATAACCTGGAAGGTGTGGACAAAATGATTTGTGCGGCCGGACAGGTGCAGATCTGTATCGAAAATGACACATGTTATCCGGCAAGTGCCGACGAACTCGACGTGCCGAATTTCGTGATTATCGACCTCAGGAAGAAAGTCATTTCGACGACCAAGGCGAGTGATCAGCAACGGTCTACACCGTTCAGGAACGTGGAGAGGGCCGACGGCCTGGTCTACCTTCAGGGAATCGAGGGCAGGCGCGCCTTTAGTTTCTTGATTGATGAGGCGACCGGCCGAATGACTGTTTCGGTGGCACGTGACGGGGTTGCGGTCAGTGTGTTTGGTGCCTGTACGGATGCAGAATTGTAAGGTCGGCCCCGGCTATCGAAGTTACTGAGGACTATTCGCCGGAGTTTTCTCGCCATGCAACTGGCGTATCGCCGCTCCAGCGGCGAAATGCCCGGTCGAATGAACTCGCTCGCGAATAGCATAACGCGTCGGCGATTTCACATACTTGCAGCGATGTGTTTTCAAGCATCCTCTTGGCAAGCTCAAAGCGAGTTTCGTCGAGAAGGTCGTGGAAACTTGTGCCGGCCGATTCAAGCCGCCGAATAAAGGTTCGGGGACGCAAGCCGAGAAGTACGGCGATGCCGGTCTCGCTACATTCGCCGGTTGCGAGCGCCGAACGTATCAGGAGCTTTACGTGCTCGGGAAAGTTCTCTATGCGCTTGGCTTCGAGCGCGTCGACCTGTTTCTGCAGAATGCGCTGCAGTTCCTCGTCAGCAGTAGGGGGACGAACATCCAGCCATTTACGTGAGACGATCAGAGAGTATCGGGGCGCATTGAAGTACAGAGGAATCCGGAAAAACTCGCGAAACGGTCGAATATCTTCTGGCTTGCGATGGGCGAATGACGCTTCGAGCGCTTGAAACCCTGGCCCGCACAAGGAATTCATCACATTGAACAACCCAGCAATGGCGCCTCCCCCAAGCTGATCGGTTGCTTCAACATTGGGTGCCAGGAAGGCATAAGTCAGCGTCGCTATATCCCCTTCGATCTCGAGTTCCAGCGCGGCGCCGGTTGTATGAGCGGCGAAGTATTTTTGGAGTGTTTGCAGTGCTGCCTTGACGTTTGGCAAGCTTCTGGCCAACAGACCGGGAAGACCCAGTGAGGGGAGATCCATACGTTGGCCAATCAACAGCCCGAAATGTTGGCAGCCGGTTGCTTCGACACTTCGCGCGATCAGGGTACCCCTGGCCGCGTAGGGGATCAGCATGTCGGGGTCGTCGATTAGACTTGAATTAATGCCGGCGGCGCCGAGAACCTCTTCCGAATCGCTACCGAACTCATCCAGGATGGCCAGTATCGGCAAGAGACTGCCAACGCGTAAGGTTGATTGCGTAAGTTTCTGTTTGGCCTGAGTGGCAATCATGCCTGCTCTTTGCTGGAAGCTTTGACTGCGGGAATCACTCAGTAATTATGGCATAAAAAGTGTAGTCGATGGCGGTAGTTGTGCATCCAAATAACACTGCAGCTGTTTTACTTACGTATCGCAGGAGTTGGCAGCGGTATCTAATTTGTTTGCGTTGATGGGTGGATAACAGGGTGACAATAAAGCAACCCCTGAATGCAGTAGTGACCTTGCTCAACGAAGTGTCTCCTGGACGCAGAATCCTTCGGGTCGTGCCATACGGCTGGGATTTTCCCGAGTATCACCCGGGCCAATTTGTTTTTCTGGGGTTACCGGGTTCGGCCACGCGTTGCGCCGCTGCGGAATCGGAACAGGATGACCCTGACCCGGACGAGTTGACCAAACGTACCTACTGCATCGCTTCATCACCGCTGCATCGTGAATATCTAGAATTTTACGTGACCCTGGTCCCAGATGGCGTCCTCACACCGCGTTTATTCGAACTCAAGATCGGTGACCGCATCTGGCTTTCGAAACAACCGGCCGGCAATTTTACGTATGACGACTCATTGGCGACAGGGGGTGCCAATTTGGTCCTCTGCACAAGCGGCGGCGGGCTCGCACCCCTCATTAGCATGCTCTTGACCTATTTGAAACTAACGCCAGACCTGCGCGTGGTACTCATTCATGGCGTGCGACACTCATTGGACCTTGGTTATCGCTCTCTCCTGATGGCCATGCAGGATCTGCGGCCGAACTTCACCTACCTGCCGGCTGTTAGCCAGCCGGAAGACGAGTTCGTCCCGTGGCTGGGTGAGCTGGGTGGTGTCCGGGACGTATGGAAGAGGGGCGCAATTGAGCAAGCCTGGGCGTTCCGGCCGACAGCAGGAAATACGCATGTCTTTCTATGCGGGTGTCCGAGGATGGCTGACTCCATGATCGAGCTGCTGGGTGGTGAAGGCTTCAAGGTCAATACGGAGTCCGAGCACGGGCAAATCCACGTGGAAACGTTCTGGTAGTGCGCGGCAATCGGGATTGAGCGATCGTGATCGCGTAATGAAACAGGTTTCGATACAAATATGAAGACGATCTCACTGGTTCTTGGTAGCGGTGGTGCACGCGGGCTGGCACACATCGGCATCATTCGTTGGCTCAAGGAACATGACTACGACATCCGTTCGATTAGCGGCTGCTCGATGGGGGCGTTGGTCGGTGGCGTGTACGCTTGCGACAAGCTTGATGTCTTTGAGCAGTGGATGCGGTCGGTCTCAAAACTCGACATTGTCAAACTGCTCGATATGTCGTGGGGTAAACAAGGCCTCGTTGAAGGGGAACGCATTATGGCAGCGCTAAAGGACCTCGTTGGTGATCGCATGATCGAAGACCTCGAGATCGAGTACACGGCGGTCGCTGCCGACATTAGCCACGAGAAGGAAATCTGGTTGAAATCAGGCTCTCTATTCGATGCGATACGCGCGTCGATCTCATTGCCATTGTTCTTTGTACCAGCCCAGCTGAAAGGTATGAGTCTGCTTGACGGCGGCATCCTGAACCCGGTGCCCATCGCCCCGACCTTTGAGGACCACAACGACCTAACCATAGCCGTTAACCTGGGCGGTCCGCCGGCCGGAGACGATCATTCGGAGCAGCAGGATAAGCCGGAGGAGGGTCGTGAAGCCCCCGAAAACAAGGTGCACCGCAAGATCACCAGTTTCCTGGAAGATCTCAAGAGCAGGAATCCGCTGGAAGGGACGGGTAGCTGGAAAATGCTCGGTATCGCCAATCAGACCTTCGACGCGATGCAGAGTGCGATAGCCAGGCAGAAGTTGGCTGCTTACCCGCCGGATCGCACGATCGTCATTGCGCGGGATGCCTGTGGCACCCTGGAATTCGACCGCGCGGAAGAGATGATACGCCTTGGCTACGAAACCGCCGCGAAAACGCTTGGGTAGCCCCAGCGGGTCGTCAGACGGGGCAGGGCAGCGTCACGTTCATCAATGCGGGATACGACCGGCCAGGCGATCAGCCGTGATCGTCATGGCACATTGTGCATTCCATGTGTCCCTGCTGGTTCCACCGCCGCGCGCGGTAGGCCGTACTCTTCGGGCCGTGACAGCCTATGCAGTGCTCGATCTCTTCTGACGGGTGCCATACCGGTGGCGACCACTCGCCCTTGAAGAATGCATTCAGCGCGCTCGTTGCCGTATACACGACCTCGCCGCAAACTTTCGCGCAACGCTCGATCTTCGCCGGTGTATCGATTTGCTCTCCTGCAGCCATAACCCACCTCGACACAGAAGTATGGCAGAGCGGCGACATTGCGAGTGCCCGGACCTGGTTTGGAATCGGCGACAGATCGTCGAAGCGGTCAGTCGGGAAGTTTTGCTCTGCGTACCACCAGAACAACCGGTCTACGATCTGATTATTCTGCAAATACTCATCGCGCTTTTCGCCGAAAGTGACCATGTTGATGATTGTTGATGTCCCGGCCAATGAGCCGCAAAGCGTGCCGTGCCCGCCGAATCCGGATGCGGCGTGTGCCATCATCATGTCGGGCAAGGACGTCCACGGATAGCCAACCTGCTCCTTTAGCAGGCTCAGCATCCCGAGGAATGACGCCGTACCGCAGCCACCTTTTTCCTTGTAGAAACGATACGAGCGTCGCCCAGCCTCCAGCGGGTCGAGTTCCACCCATTTCCATGGCAACGGGGGTGTATCCCCGGGCGCTTCCGTTTCGTTTTTCGCGACAGCGGCATAGCCCGCCACGGCGCCGCTCGCGAGTAGCGCAGCCGAGCCAGCGGCCATGCTGCGCCGTGTAATTAACCTTGATTCCTGCTCATGTGTCATTGCGATACCGTCCTTTGTTGAGAGGGGAGGGTTCAACGGGTTCACGCAAGTCTCTAAGTGTCCTTGTCATAAATAGCGCTGTGGATTTCAAAGGACTTACTTGAACTGGCTGTTCAGGCCAATGAATATCTGCCAGTCCGGCCAGCCAGCACCTTTGTCTGCAATGGATACCTGTGGCTCTACGAACACGTTGAAAACAACCTTTTCAGACTGAAGTACCTTCCCGATGCCCAGTCCGATCGGGACACTGTATGTGTCGTTCTCGAAGTTGTAAGTCATGACTGCCGATGAACGCAGGTAGGTTCCGCCACCCAGTTGGTAGAAGAGAAATGGCTGGAACCCCCCGATGTTCACATCGTCACGGTCGTCCTCGCCGGCAAAGCTTGCTTGCCAACTAAGCAAATAGCCGTACTGGAAAACCGGTGAGGCAAAACTGAATAGTGTATTGACCAATCCAGCTGACCACTTCTCGCTGCCCAATGCGTCCTTGCTTGCTGTGGGTACTGTGATCTGCGGACCAACGCCGAAAGCCAGGGTTGGGTTGCCGGTGTCGATCAGGTACGCAGCGAACATGTTCAAATCGCCGATTCCGGTCTCATGGTTGAACTCGGGTGGAACCGGGTAAGTATTGAGCGGCAGGGAGGCGCGCATTATCCAATTTGTTTTCCCCAAGGTGAAGGGCTTCGCGAAGCGCGCCCACACCTGGTTGGCATCCTCGTCGGTATCGGTCAGTTCGCCGATGTAGTAATCGTGAAAGTTCAGTGCGGTGAAATTCGCAAGCGGATTATTCGCCTGGGCCATAGCGTCACCAGTTGCTGAACTTTCCTGCGCAAGGGATATGGTGTTGGTGCAACAAAGTAGAAACAAAATCACATCTAAGAGGCAATTTCTACGCAGCTTGAACATGGTGACATCCTCTGAAAGATCACGCCGTGGCGCGGCGCTTAGTACTAGGTAGGAGTCGACCATCTTCGACGCGAGCACGATGCACATTCTGCGTCAACGGATACACAAGTTTTGACAAAATGAGTGAGTACAATTCCGGACAATTGTTCGAAAAAGGCGTTTGCCTGGTCAGTTTGCGGCTCAAATAAGCGCGCTGGCCAGGATGGGTTCGCGCTTTTCTTCGGACTTACCACGCATAGAGGTAGCTCATTGTAAAGATCTCGAAGTCGCCGCCGGACTCGGTGACGGCCCCGGTGCTATAGCTGCTGCGAAGCGCGTGCCGGCCTTTTATCGGGAATACCAGCGTTGCGCCAACACGAGAGTTCCTTTGAAAGTCGCCGCGATCTTCGTTGTCAACACTCGTACGACCCCCGACATAGAAGTTCGCATCGAGCGACGCCCAGAAGCCCGGACGGATACGCTTCACAAGGTGGAATTCTGTGGAGAGCAATGGATCCTGCGCCCGAGTCTGGCCCAGGAAATCGTCGTTGTCGCCAAATAACCAGGCTCCGATCTCAAACTCGAATAGCCAGGTCGGCTTGATTGGCCAGATGACGCCGATCGCTGGCTTGGCAGACCAACGATTAGTGCCAAGGTTGATGACCTTGTCCGACTCATACTCACCGGTCGGCGCCTGTATCAGCAGGCTTGCACCGACGATGGGCCGCGGGTCATTGCGCAGGGCTCTAAGGCCGGCCCCATCCATTTCGGGCGCGCCTTTCAGGTTGATTGAAAAGCGTACCCTGGTATCGGCAAAGCCGGACGTTTCCCTTGTGAGAAACTCGTTCTCGACCAACCCCTCAGTCTTACCATCCGAGTAAGGCAGGCTCAGCTGTATGTTGGCGGACCGACCGAACAAGCCAAATGACCGCTGATAGGCGGCCTGCAGGAAGTGGATGCTGGAGTCCACGCCGGTGATTGGCAACGACGCATCCGTTACGATATCGCCGCTGGAGTGCTGGTACGCCAGCACCATGACATTAGTTCCCGACGGCAGTGGCCAGTAGGCCCGCGGCGTTAACTCCTGCGCTACCGCGAAACGAGGCCCCGATACTGCGCCAAGCAGTATCGCAACTCCCAGAGCCGACTTAAAGATTTGTACTAGTGCACGCACCGAAGACCGTCACTGTTATGCCATCGCGAGAAACCGCTACGGTCATGCGACCGGTTGCCTCGTCAATCACAAAGCTGAATGCACGACCGCTTTCCATGCCCTGGAGAAAGACGACTCCGTCTGCGCGTGAGAAGCTCGTAAACGGCGTCGAGCGGTTTTCGCCACTATTCTTGGTCGTAGAGATCTTCTTTGCCTTGGTGTCGATGATAACGAAATCCGGAATCGCAAGTTCCATCGCAGAGGCCGCGTAGCAGGTGTCGCTCTCCAGACAAATTTGAACCTGTCCCGCAGCGCAAACCATTTCATCAACATCAACAACACTGTCAGCCGACGCCGTGCTGCCAATCGTTGCTCCTGCAAGAAGCATCGCTAATTTTTTCATTGTAAAACTCCAGTCAACGGCTCGCGCCATCTCAAAAATCAAACTTCAGGTAGAGAAGACCACCGTCGTAACGCCAGTCGAGATCACCATCAAGGTTGGGTTTAGTTACTCCGACATTGATATTCACCAGGTTGATGCCGGCACCGAGGGCCACGTGATCGGTGATTTGATAATCCACACTCGCATAAACGTCATACAGCGAGCCAGAGAAATCGCCATATTCGAGCGCAAAAATCTCGGCACTGCCACGCAGAGACCATTTCTCCGAAATATCATACTGCCCCCTCAGGCCGAGCACGGGCAGGGGGGCGGTGACACCGCCGCTCGAGGAACGGCCGATTGACTCGGCGGCAATCGATGTATCGATATCGGCGGTATACAGGCCTGCGGTCAGACCCAGGTAGCCGCTGTCTCGCCGCATGAATGCCCACGTATACGCGAGCTTGTAGATTGCAAGGTCGAGGCTGGAGTCGACCACGGCGTCAATCGGATAGATCGTGTCATTCCAGTCGATTTCCGTCTGGATTTGTTTTGAGGCCGAGCGGGATAAATCAAATACGCTGAAATCGATACGATGTTTTTCATTGAATCGGTAATAACCGTCGAGACGAAATACAGTGTCGGATTTATCGAAGCCGAGATCATTCTCCAGATCAACAGGAGTGCCGCTGTCCGGGATGGTGCCATCGACTCGCGTTTCGCTATCCCGGTTGGTCAGGAAGACGCCAAGACTCACACTGAAATTCTCATCATCTGCCATTGTGGTAGTCGGGCTACCGAGTAAAAGAGTCGCCGCAATCGCGACAGTAGCGGTGCAAACCACAGACGTCATTTTTGGGAACCAACGCATTGCCATAT
>Ga0316192_10000538_pt1 | contig 27771 bp, 23 predicted proteins | sample MerIslwburrow_MG_FD_204931 | JGI IMG/M metagenome (GOLD analysis project Ga0316192, IMG submission 204931) | Coastal sediment microbial communities from Maine, United States - Merrow Island worm burrow | ecosystem: Environmental > Aquatic > Marine > Coastal > Sediment | place: USA: Maine...
ATTGAGGGGGATTTATAAACTTTGCAGCTTATTGATATAACTGATATTTCTATCAGCCTTCAAATCTCCCCCAACCCCTCTTTGCTAAAGAGGGGGGCTTGTCTAATGTTAACGGGACAGCAGTGATTAAAAATATGAAAAATATGTTGTACAAATAGTGGTTCTGACTTATAAATCTCCCGCACAAATTGGTGGTCGTCAGCAATAAAAGCTCTGGATATATTCAGAGAAATATTCATTGTCTGGGTCACTTGTTTTATCTGGAAAAATATAGAATGAAGCAGGAGAGAAGTATGTGTGATGACGACGATGCCCTGGTTGACGGCGATGATGACTTTGTAAGTGATGAAGAGGTTGTGGTTGAGTCTAAAAAAGAAAAAAGCGGTAACAATAAAGACAAACACGAGGCCCGTCGCAAACTTGAACTGATGCGTGAACGCAAGGAGTTGCGTGAGCAGCTGGGGGATGATGACTGGAGTGATGAGTTTCTGAGTGAGTATTTATAGGGTTGGCTTGTAGCGCGTAATTGCTCCTGGTCGGCTATATCTTTGGGCCTCCCCTGAAAATCTTATGCTGATGAGGTATGACGACTTGCCGTTGCTTTGCACTGTGGTCAGGTGAATAGCCTGTTAGACAGAGCAAGTCATTAGCCGGGTTATCGATTGCCCTGAGCTTCTGGGCAATCGATAACGGTAAAAATCTATTATGCAGCGATCTAGAATGTGCTGCCTATATAAATGCCAAAGCTGCCAGCATCGATGGAGCTTTTACCAACCTCATAATCGATAGCCGTTAGCTTGGCGCCAACATAGGTGTGAGAGTAACTAGTCTCTGTTTCTGTGCGTGAAAATATGTAGTTGTATTGCATGAATAGGCCAACTGCGTTGTCGAAATTAATTTTATTGTTAATAAATGAGCTGCCGGAGCTAATTTCATAGGTTGGATTGATGTGGTAGCTTAATCCGCCGCCCACTTCATGTTTGCTCCAGGTATTGAAGACACCTAGTTCGAGAGGTAAGGCATTTACTGATGCCTTGCCGCTGGGGCTGGTGAACTCGACGCTATCAAACAGGTAATTCAGCATAACCCTATAGCTTAGGGCTGAGCCTGGTTGAGAAAAACTTGCACCAGCACCTAAAATTATCCCACCGCCGGCGCTCATGTCTTCAGTCGTAGTGGTGACCAGGTTTTCCCCGCCGGCCTCAATGCCGCCAGTTATCATAGGATCTACTTGAGCGTTAACCGCACTAGACAATATGAGCATGACAGCAACAGTAGGTATGGAAATTAAAGATTTGCGCAACATTAAATGACCCCTTAAATATAATTAACCTAAATAAAACGGGGCGATTATCCTGGGTTCAGTGCATTCATACAATAAAAAACGGGCCGTTAACGGCCCGTTCTTTTTGACTCATCTGGATCGTCTGATCAGGCAGCCAACACCTTCTGCGCAGCGGCTACGGCAACACGACGTTCAACCGGTGCATTGAGACGGGCAAGCACATCATCCAACGCATTCAGGCACATCAAAACATTGCGACTGTTGCAGGCATGGCCCATCAGGCCGATACGCCAGACCTTGCCCGCCATCACGCCGAGACCGGCGCCGATCTCAAGTGAATAGTCATTTAGCAGGGTAGCGCGGACGATGGCATCATCAACACCCTCAGGGATGGTAATGGCGTTCAGCTGCGGCAGACGATCTTTTTCATCGACGATAAACCTCAGTCCCATGGCTTCCAGGCCGGCACGCAGTGCCTGGTGATGTTTGGCATGGCGTGCCCATGAGTTTTCCAGGCCTTCTTCCTGGAGGATGACCAGCGACTCATGTAGTCCATATAAGGCATTGATCGGTGCGGTGTGATGATAGGCACGTTTGCCGTCGCCACCCCAGTAGGCCATTACCAGATTCAGATCGAGAAACCAGCTTTGTACTTTGGATGAGCGATTGCGAACCTTTTCCAGGGCGCGTTCATTAAAACTTACCGGTGACAGGCCTGGTGTGCACGACAGGCATTTTTGTGTGCCGGAATAGATGGCATCAATGTTCCAGTCGTCTACCAATACCGGCGTGCCGCCGACAGAGGTGACGGCATCGACGATGGTCAGACAGTCGTATTTATGGGCAATCTCCACTAGCGTCTTGACATCTGACTGTGCGCCTGTGGAAGTCTCTGCATGGACGAAGGCGACGACTTTTGCATCCGGGTTGGCCTTTAGTGCATCTTCCAGTTTTTGTGGATCAACCGCCTTGCCCCATTCATCTTCAACCATGATTGCTGTGCCACCGCAACGCTCGACGTTTTCTTTCATACGACCACCGAAGACACCGTTCTGGCAGACAATCACTTTGTCGCCTGGCTCAACCAAATTGACGAAGCAGGTTTCCATACCGGCCGAGCCTGGTGCCGAGACCGGCATGGTTAGTTCGTTATCTGTCTGAAAGGCGTATTTCAGTAGCGTCTTCATCTCGTCCATCATGCCGACGAAGGCGGGATCGAGATGACCAATAGTCGGGCGTGACATGGCCTCGAGGATGCGCGGATTTACATCCGAAGGACCAGGACCCATCAGGGTGCGTTGTGGTGGATGAAAAGATTTTGCCATCATGGTGTTATTTCCTTCTCTATAGTTTGTCGTTTCTATTGTCGGCTGCGCCGTGCGCAGCATTTGTATTTGGCAGAAAGCTGCGAGCGGCGCAGCCTACGCCAGTAATTCTATCCAGTGTTTTACCGGGGTCTTGCCGCCATTTTCAAGCTGCATCTGACAGCCAACATTGGCAGTGGCAATAACATCGGGCCGGCCATTTTCCAGCGCAGCAAGTTTATTATGCAATAGTTGTTGCGACAGCCTGGGCTGCAGCAGGGTATAGGTGCCCGCGGCACCACAGCAGAAATGACTGTCTGCCACTGGTGTCAGTGTATAACCGCAGCTTTGCAAAATCGCCTCCACCGCACCGCTGAGTTTTTGCCCGTGTTGTAGAGTGCAGGACGACTGGTAGGCGACCTTGGTGTTTTTGCCGATGTTGGCAAACTGGCTTAGATCTTCATGACGCAGGATCTCGCTCAGGTCTTTTGTTATGTCGCTAATACGTGCAGCCTTGTCTGCATATTCAATATCGTTTTTTAATTCCTGGCCATACTCTTTTACCATCAGGCCACAACCGCTGGCGGTCATAACGATGGCCTCAACACCATCTTCGATGTAAGGCCACCAGGCATCGATATTATTGCGCATGCGTTGTTTGGCGGTGTCTGCATCAGACATGTGTTGATTAATGGCGCCGCAGCAACCGGCCTTTGCGGCACTGATGAGTGAGATGCCTAGTTTGTCCAGCAGACGTGCAGCGGCGGCATTGGTGTTAGGTGCAGTCAGGGGTTGCACACAACCTTCCAGCACCAGCATACGGCGCTGGTGTTGTGTTGTTGGCCGTGATTGCTGCTGTTTTGCCTCAGGCAGTTTGTTTTTTAACTGGGCTGGCAAAAATGGTTTGACCAGCCGGCCAGCTTTTATGGCAAGGCCAAGTCGTTGTCTGCTGGGCAGAACCTCAAGCATAATTTTACGCAACAGCTTGTCGGAAAATGAACGCGGTGCCTTTTTTTCCATGATGTTGCGGCCGATCTCTACCAGTCGGCTATAACGCACCCCGGATGGGCAGGTGGTCTCACAGGCACGACAGGTGAGGCAGCGATCCAGGTGCAGACGAGTCTTGGCTGTCGCCTGTTTGCCTTCGAGCAGATCCTTGATCAGATAGATACGACCACGCGGGCTGTCCAGTTCGGAACCCAGGATTTGGTAAGTCGGGCAGGTGGCAGTACAAAAACCGCAATGCACGCAGCTGCGCAGGATCTCGTCGGCTTCAGCGATCTCGTCTTGGTGTTTGAATTCAGGATCAATACTCGTTTGCATGTTTAGGTCCTAAATCTCTGCGTACATCCTGCCAGGATTGAACAAGCTGTCAGGATCAAAGCTTGTTTTGATGCGTTGCTGTAACAGCTGCATGGATTTCGCCAGGGGCTGAAACACATCGCTATTACGATCACCGCCTCGGAACAGGCTGACATGGCCGCCGTGTTGCTGAACTATGTTGCGAATTGTGGATGCATCGGCATCGCTGTATAACCAGCGTTGTCCGCCGCCCCAGTCCAGAAGCCATTCACCATCGATTGGCAGCGAAGCAGTGGCTGGTTTAACCATGATGCGCCACAGTGGTTTGTCTGAATTAAAGAACGATAATTCGTGTTCGCGCAGCCGCTGCCAGAAATAGCTGCGTTGACTCAGGCGTTCACCGAGCAGTCTTTTTTGCGCCTCGATAACAGATTGCTCGCTGCCTGAAATGCGGACATAACTCTGGCCTTTGTAATAACAGCTGGCATCAACAGGCAGCGCCTTGCTCAGCAAGCCACTCATAAACTGAATGGCATCGGCCTCACTGCATTCATTAAACAGGGTTACGGTTGCTGCTGGACGAGGCAGTACTTTCAGGCTGAGTTCGAGCATCACGCCAAGGGTGCCGTAGGCACCGGCCATCAGCCGTGAGACATCATACCCGGCGACGTTTTTCATCACCTGACCGCCGAACTGCATGATCTCACCCTTACCATTAAGCAGCTTGCAACCCAGCACAAAGTCACGCGCTGCGCCTGCATAGGGGCGACGTGGGCCGGATAACCCGGCGGCAATGGTGCCGCCCAGGGTTGCGTTTTCGCCGAAGTGTGGTGGTTCAAAAGCCAGCATCTGTTTGTTGTCGGCCAGGGTTTGTTCGATCTCTTGCAACGGCGTACCGGCGCGGGCGGTGATTACCAGTTCGCGCGGATCATATTCGATGATGCCGCAATGTTTGCTGACATCCAGTCGTGCACCACTGCTATAACGACCGAGAAACGATTTACTGCCAGCGCCGACAATATTGAGGGCACGGCCTTCTTTGGCGGCTTGTTGCACTTGGCTTTGCAGCAGTTCACTGATACTCGTATTTGACATCAGAAACGCTCCAGCTCGGGGTGGGCCAGCTCGCCGTTATGGACATGCATGGCACCAAACTCGGCACAGCGATGCAGGGTCGGAACGGCCTTGCCCGGATTCAATAGCCCCTCTGGATCGAAGGCCGCCTTGATGGCATGAAACTGGCTCAGTGCGGCGGATTGAAACTGCACACACATCTGATCGATCTTCTCCATGCCGACGCCGTGTTCGCCGGTGATGGTGCCGCCAACGTCAACGCAAAATTCAAGAATCTTGCGGCCGAACTCTTCGGTGCGCTCAAGTTCCCCGGGCTTGTTGGCATCAAACAAAATCAACGGATGCAGGTTGCCATCACCAGCGTGAAAAACATTGGCCACCGCCAGGCCGTACTCGTTTGAGAGTTCACTCATGTAAGCCAATACTTTAGGTAACTGGCGGCGCGGGATGGTGCCATCCATGCAGTAATAATCGGGTGAGATACGGCCAACGGCAGGAAAGGCCGACTTGCGTCCCTTCCAGAATAGTTGGCGTTCGGCTTCGTCTTTAGCGGTGCGTACTTCGGTTGCGCCGCTTTGTTTTAAAACATCGCGCACAATCATGATCTGTTCCGAGACCTCGGCGTTGCTGCCGTCCAGTTCACATAGCAGGATGGCCTCGGCATCACGTGGATAACCGGCGTGGGCAAAGTCCTCGGCCGCCTGGATGGCGAGTTTATCCATCATCTCCAGACCGGCCGGGATGATGCCCGCAGCGATGATGGCGCCAACCGCTTCGCCGGCCCTGGTCACATCATCAAAGGCTGCCAGCACCACCTGGGCACGTTCCGGTGTGGCCAGCAGTTTCACTGTCACCTCGACGATGATACCAAGCATACCTTCGGACCCCGTCATCAGCGCCAGTAGGTCATAGCCGGGTGAGTCGAGAGTCTCGCTACCAATGGTCAGCAGTTCACCATCAACAGTGACAATTTTCAGTTGCAGGATGTTGTGTACCGTCAGGCCATATTTGAGACAGTGCACACCGCCGGAATTTTCCGCCACATTACCGCCAATGGTGCAGGCGATCTGAGAGGAGGGATCAGGTGCGTAATAAAGGCCATGGCTCGCTACTGCCTCGGAGATGGCCAGGTTGCGTACGCCGGGTTGCACGGTGGCCATGGCATTGTCTGGATCGACGTTAAGGATCTGTCTGAACTTGGCCAGGCTCAGCAACACGCCATCTTCTAAGGGTAGCGCGCCACCGGACAGTCCCGTACCGGCGCCACGCGCCACTACCGGCACCTTGGCATCAAAACAAAGCCGCATAATGGTCTGCACCTGTGCGACGGTTTCCGGCAAAACCACCACCATTGGCAGACGACGATAGACCGATAAACCATCGCACTCGAACGGGCGCAGATCCTCCGCTTCGGTTAACACCGCCTCATCTGGTAGCAGTTGTTGAAATGCCTGGATCAGTTGATCCCTGGGGTTGGATTTGTCTGCCTCTCCAATCATTCAAAAGCCTAAAACAATAGTCTAGTAGTTTGGTGGGAAATGTATGAAACCAGAGTTGGCTTTGAAAAGCAAGCTGATATGAGCCGCCTGTTATAGATGCAGGTCATAAAAATTTTACCTTGGTCTGTGCTCACAATCCTGAAATTTCTTCCTTGCCAGGATTGTAACTCTTTGTGAAAACTGAGTGTTTCCCAGGCTGAAAATACCATTACTCGAAAATATGGTGGTACTGGATTGGAGGTGCAATTTCAAGCCAGCTGGTGGAGATGAAGCGAGGAAAAATATGGGTCGAAACGCTTGAGCTTGAAGAGGCTAATATGATGTTATTCGGTTATACATACCAGCCATAAGCTCTGAATAATTCAATCACAAAACTGTGATTCATTTAGGCTGCTTTTCCTTATGCTTCACTCTTGCCTTTGTCCGATAGATATTGATCAATGGTGTTGAGGAATTTTTTAACATCTAGTGGTTTGGTCAGGTAGTCGTTGAAACCAGCCGCTTTGCCGCGTTCGATATCACGCGGCATGGCATTGGCGGTGATGGCGATCACTGGGATGTTCTTCAGGCTCGCCTCGGCCTTGAATATCTCCATGAGTTGATAGCCATCCATGCCTGGCATGTTGATGTCGAGCAGGATCAGCTCGGGGCGGTGCGTCCGTGCCAGCTCAATACCCAGTTCTGGAGCATGGGCGGTGAGCAAGTGGATGTGTTTACGCTGCCCAAAGATCTGCGCCACAAGTTTCAGGTTGGCCGGGTTGTCTTCGATGTAGAGTGCGGTGTGCAATACCTTCTTTCCGCTCTCTGCTAGTGAGGTGCTATCGTTTGTGGCGCTGTTGTTGTAATCGATTTCTTCTGTTATTGACTCAAGCGGTAGCTCGATCCAGAAGCTGCTGCCAACGCCAATTTTACTCTCCACACCCATCGTGCCGCCCATCATTTCGACAATGCGCCGGGTGATGGTTAGGCCGATGCCGGTGCCTTCGACTTCGCTCGTCTCGGCGCCTAGACGGTTGAAAGGCTGGAACAGTTCCTCCAGATGTTCGGTGGCAATACCCGGACCCGTATCGGTGATCCGGATGCGCAGCCGATCCTGGCCCTCGGGCTGCACTTCGAGTTTTACGCTGCCACCCTTGCGGTTGTATTTTATGGCGTTGGAAAGCAGATTGAGTAGCACCTGTTTGAGGCGTGTCCGGTCGGCCCGTACCGCCGTATCTCTCGGCCAGGTATGGCTTAGGTGAATATCGCGTTTATCGGCCAGGGTAGCCACCAGGCTTAGACATTCCTTGGCGATCTCACACACATCCACTGGTTCAAGCGACAGGTCGATTTGGCCGGATTCGACCTTGGCCAGATCCAATACTTCATTGATGAGTTCCAATAAATGATGGCCAGCCTTGAGGATTTCCTGCACATTGTCCTGGTGTTCTGTGGGCAGTTTGTCATCGTATTCCAGTAGCTGGCCGAAACCGAGGATGGCGTTCATCGGCGTGCGTAGCTCGTGGCTCATATTTGATAGAAAGTTGGACTTGGCCTGGTTGGCGCGTTCTGCTGCTTCCTTGGCTTTGACAAGTGCGTTGCGGTTGTGTGCGTCCTTCTCCGTCATGCGCTTGGAGTGGATCAAGACACCATAGGTGGTGTCGAGTGGTCGTAAAAACTGCAGGAGTTTATCGTCATAACCGTTTGCACGGTTGGCAATACCGTACATGCCAATAAGCTCATGGCCGTAGAAAATGGGTACTCCAAGGAAGCAATGGATTGCTGGATGACCCTTAGGTAAACCGCCTGCACGGGGATCAGATGCAGGGTCATTACTCAGCACGCTTTTACGCGAAGTGATTACCTGGCCAAACAGGGTTTTTAGGTTGCGGAACTCAAAGCCCTTGTCTTTAAAATCTTCATAAAGGGCTTTAGTTTCAGAATCCCAGGCGATGTTGGTCATCGCATGAGTTTTTAGATAGGGGGTGCCATCGTCGTTATAGAGTACTTCACCGGTGAAACCATACTCACTCTCGGTGAGTTCAAGCAGGGTATGGAGCATTTCATTTATGGTTTCGCTGAAATTACCTTTCACCACAAAATCGGTTGTCGAACGGTGCAGCATATCGAGCAACTTTTTCTGTTGAGCCATCTGTTCCTGCAACAGCTTGTGCTCGGTGATGTCTTGCACGGTGCCTGTTAGCCGTAACAGATTTCCGGCGGCATTGGTTTCGGCCTGTGCCAGTTCATGTACATGGCGCACTGTGCCGTTGGGTTGAATGATGCGGTGCTCCACGTCATGTCTGCCGGTCTGTTCGGCCAGTTTTTCGCTTTCGAGTAACTGTGCCATGTCATCAGGGTGCACCGCATCCATGAAGGCTTGCACGCTGGGCTTGAAGTTGCCCGGTTCATGGCCAAAAATGAGGTAGACCTCGTCCGACCAGGTTAGCTTGCCGCTGACCATGTCGGCCTGCCAACTGCCGATGTGCGCCAGGGTTTGTGCTTCGCGCAGTTGTCGCTCACGTTCAACCAGTGCTATCTCGGCGCGTTTGCGATCATCAATATCCTGTACCACCCCCAACATCTGCAAGGCATTACCGTCGGTATCGCGCATCACTGCACCACGCTCCAGCAGCCAGCGTATGCTGCCATCTGGCCAGACCACGCGGTGTTCGATCTCGTAGTGCTTGTCATGTTCGACGCAGTCATTGACGGCATCTATAACCGTCTGGCGGTCATCCGGGTGGACGGCGCCAATAAAATTGTCGTAGGAGGTTTCCAGGTCGCCCTCGGGGTAACCGAACAGCGGTGCGATACGTTCGGACCAGAACAGCTCGCCGCTCTGGATGTTCCAGTCCCAGGTACCGATGTTGGCGAAGACCTGGCCACGGCGCAGCCTTTCCTTATTGAGTTCCAATGCCTGTTCGGCTTGTTTGCGTTCGTCGATGTCGACCCAGTAGCCGATGACTTCGACAGGCTCGCCAGCGGCATTGCGGATCAGCCGCATTTCGTCATGCATCCAGCGGTAGCTGCCATCGTTTATACGAAAGCGATATTCGTGCTGGTGCATGTTGTGTTCAAAAAGCTGAGGCAGGGCTCCTGGTGTCTGATCGCGGTCCTCGGGGTGAATGTTGTCCGCCCAGAAGTTGCTGTTTGCGGTGAATTGTTCGGGACTGTACCCCGTTTGCTGTTTAACGCTCTCGCTGATATAGGTCACCTCAAATGGTGGTGTTGCTGTGCAGGTGTATATCGTGACCGGACCGGATGAGACCAGGAAATTCAGACGGGCCTCATTTTCCCGCAGGGCGGCCTCAGCCGCCTTTACATGGCTGATATCGGTACGGATCGACACATATTGGTAGGGGCTGCCTTCGCCATCGAGGAAAGGGGTGATGGTTGATTCCACCCAATACAGACTACCGTCTTTACGTCTGTTGCAGACCTCGCTATGCCAGACATTTCCACCAGCGATGGTGTGCCACATTTCCTGGTAGAACTCAGGCGGATGTTCTGAAGATTTAACGATGTGGTGGTTCTGCCCCAACAGTTCATCGCGGCGATAGCCGCTGACCTCGCAAAAGCGATCGTTGGCGTAGGTGATGTTTCCGTCTCGGTCGGTGATGCTGACGATGGCGTGCTGGTTCAGCGCCTGGTGTTCGCGCTCGCGCTCATATAGCGTGGTTTCCAGACGCTTCTGGATGGCATTATTTTGTCTGGCCCGTCGTGCCCGCGTATTGACGGCGGCCACCAGATGCTCGGGCTGCACCGGTTTTACCAGGAAGTCGTCGCCGCCGAGATTGAGCGCCAGCAGTTGCTGGGTCATGTCGGTTTCGGCAGATAGAAACAAAATGGGTAGATGCGATTGTGCATCGCGCTCACGCAATACCGCCGCCAGCTCAGGGCCGCTGGCGTTGGGCATATAGACGTCAAGCACCACCACCTCGGGGTCAAAGCTGTCCACTATATCCAGAGTCTGGAGTGGATCTGACAAGGTCTGTACGGTCATGCCCGCCTGGCGCAGTGTTGTGGCTTGAAATTCGAGCAGCAGCGGTTCATCGTCTACCAGCAGCACACGGTAAGGCTGGGTCGGCTGGCGGTCAGTGAGTCCATCGAGCAGGTTAATCAGACGGCGGGCCTCAAAAGGCTTGGTGAGATAACGGCAGGCACCGGCACGAAAGGCGGCTAAGCGGCCGGGCAGGTCGTCGCGTACTGAGGTAACTACCACGGGGATGTTTGATTCTTTGCCGAGACCAAGCTCAGCAATGAGCGCGGCACCGGTGTCATCACCTTCGGGAAAGATCATGTCCATGACCACGGCGGCGGGGCGGTCGACGTCAGTGGCAGCGTAGGCGGCGCGAAACTCGACTGGTTTTGTGAACACTCGTATCTGGTAGCCATCATCGTGCAGGGCCTGACTTAAGAGCTCAGCTTGGGCGGTGTCATCCTCCATTAAGTGGATTAGTGGTGAGCGATTGGGTGCTGCTGCTGGGGGTGGCTTCAGGCTGGGGGCTGTGCATTCCAGTAGGGTCTGTGCCAGCTGTTCCAGACGATCCAGATCAGCGCCAATAGCCTGCCATTCCGCCTCGCTGGGTGCATTGTTAGTCTTGAGCAGGGTAGCAATGCGAGCCTCCAGCTCGCGAGAGACATCTGACAGTGAGTGCATGCCGAACGTCCCGGCGGCGCCAGTGAGGCTATGTACCTGGCGGTGCAGTTCTTCTGTATCGGCCTGCTGCCAGGTGCTTGAGTCCAAACGCTGAAATTGAGAGCGGACAGTATTCAGTCGGGAGGGTAGTTGATCCGCAAACTGACGGTGTAGTTTGGTCAGGGCTTCAGAAGTGGGTGATGTCATATAGCGCCCATTTTATTAATCTTGTTTTGTTAGAAACTATCGACAGTATTACCCTTTAGATTGTAGAGCGAAAGGCTGAGCTTTAGCTCTTTTTGCGTGTGGATTTACATATGTTAACAATTGACTGTTTAGCTGCTTTGAACTGCAGCAGTCGGCGGAAAATCATTTATTCCTTAACCGTGTGTGATGTGTCTTGATGTCTGGCTACTAGGCAAGTGACTAACTAGATGTTTTTGAGTTGGCATTTTTCGTGTAATAAACGTTTAGGCCTTGCTGAATTTTGCATTAAAGTTATAGCTTAATAAGAAGCGGTTAATGGTCGCGTTTGATTGCCTAACTGTCAGATTTAACAGCATATTTAGACTGGTTTGTAGGTGAGTGCAGTGCTTGTTTCAGAAAAACCCCCTGATACTGTGCGATAAATTGGAAATAACACTAGCCAATTGATTTTTCTTGGTATAGGATGTGTTCAGTTGCAGTTTTTGTCTCGTAGCATTTTCGGTAGTTCCTCGCAGTGTATGTAGAGTGGCATTTTCTTCCGTAATCTCAGCAGTAACAGTAACCTGCACACTAATACATTGTTTTTAATTTTATAAAGAAGGTAACTAAAAATGGCTACAGGTACAGTTAAGTGGTTCAACGACAGTAAAGGTTTTGGCTTTATTACTCCTACTGATGGCAGCGCTGATGTTTTCGTACATCATTCAGCAATCCAAAGCAGTGGCTTCAAATCATTGGCTGAAGGCCAATCAGTATCTTTCGATACAGAAGCTGGTGCCAAGGGTCCTAGCGCAGTAAACGTTGTTCCACAATAAGACGTTTCTTGTATAAAAGAGCCCCGCAGTAATGCGGGGCTTTTTTTTTGCTACAACAATGAGCCATCTATTACTAACAAGCGCTTAGTTTAGTCGCCGAGCCGCTCCAAAATATGAATGCTTGATTGCTAGCAATAATCATATTTTGAATAATTTCACCGCTTCAAAATCATTACTATATTGTTTTATAACAACCAATCTATACCCAGACACCAAAGGACACCCCCTTGAGCCAAACCGCCTTTTCATCCCTTAAACTGAATCCTGCCTTGCTTGAAAATATTGCATCGCTTGGTTATCAGTCCATGACGCCGATACAGGCGCAGGGCCTGCCGCATATTCTGGATGGCAAAGATGTTATTGCTCAGGCAAAAACTGGCTCAGGCAAAACCGCAGCGTTTGGTCTTGGTCTGCTGGAAAAGCTGGACGTAAAGAAATTTCGGGTGCAAACACTGGTGCTTTGCCCAACCCGTGAACTGGCAGACCAGGTGGCTAAAGAGATTCGCAAACTGGCTCGAACCATTCATAACATCAAGGTGCTAAGCATTTGCGGCGGCATGCCATTTGGACCACAGGTTGGTTCGCTGGAACACGGCGCCCATATTATCGTCGGCACACCAGGGCGTGTGGATGACCACCTGCGCAGAGGCACACTCAAACTTGATAGTGTCACCACGCTAGTGCTTGATGAAGCAGATCGCATGCTCGACATGGGTTTCCAGGAGACCCTGGACGCAATCATCGAACATATTCCGGCGCAGCGCCAAACCCTATTATTCAGTGCAACCTATCCAAAACAAATTCAAGCGATTGCCGCACGCATCATGATCCAGCCAGTTATCGTTAAGGCAACTGATAGCCATGACAACAGCAGCATTCAGCAGTACCTGTACAAGGTTGAAAATAGTGATCGTTTAATCGCACTACGGCTGCTGCTGCAGCACTATCGCCCCGAATCAGCGTTAGTGTTCTGCAACACCAAACTAGAGGTGCAGGAAGTGGCTGACGAGTTATGTCGCCATAATTTCAGTGCCGTGGCCATACACGGTGACCTGGAACAAAGAGACCGCGATCAAACCCTGATCCGCTTTGCCAGCAAAAGTGCCTCAATACTCGTTGCCACCGATGTCGCCGCCCGTGGGCTAGACATCGACGCCCTCGACGCCGTCATCAATTACAACGTCGCTCGCGAGCTAGAAGTGCATGTCCATCGCGTTGGCCGCACCGGGCGGGCAGGCAGCAAAGGCATTGCCTGTACCCTGTTTGACGAAAAAGAAACCCATAAAGTCGCCCGACTGGAAGAATACCTGGGTCATGCGATTGAAGTGCAAAACCTGCCACCATACAGTTTGCTGAATAAACCCACCTACCAACCACCGATGATCATCTTGCAGATCGATGGCGGCAAAAAACAAAAAGTCAGAGCCGGCGATATCCTCGGCGCGTTAACAGGGGCAGAAGGCATAGACGGCAAACAGGTCGGCAAGATTCAGATATTCGACAACTCCGCCTACGTCGCTATCAGTCGTAACGCAGCCAGCCAGGCACTTAATAAATTACAAAATGGAAAGCTGAAAGGCCGTTCGTTTAGGGTTAGACAGTTATAGAGTTGGTGTTTTGTTGCGGCGGGTTTGGTTTAATAATATTTAATGCTCTTAGCGTCACGCTATATTTTTTTGTATATGAAACAATCTTCTTTAAACCCAATTGACTCTTGATGATGCGCCTGGATAAGTTTGTCAGCCAAAGCATTGGCATAACACGTAAAGAGACAAAACAACTTCTACGCCAAAACATGATTGAAGTAGACGGTGTTTTTGTGCGCACAGCCGATCTACAAATCGACAAACAAAACATAATCACTTACCAGGGCCGTGTGTTACACCTGCCCGGGCCACTCTACTTCATGCTGAATAAACCGGAAGGTTATATCTGCGCCACCAAAGATAGTCACCAGCCGACGGTGCTCGATCTTATTGATGAGCCGCGTGCTCATACCCTGCACCCTGTGGGTCGGCTTGATATTGATACCACCGGCCTGGTGCTGTTGAGTGATGACGGCCAGTGGAGCCATGGTATAACATCACCAAAACGGCAAAAGACAAAACGTTATCTGGTGCAGCTGGCAGAACCATTGGTCGATGGAGTAGAACAAAAATTTGAAGCAGGCATCATGCTCGACGGCGAAAAAAAACCAACCCTGCCGGCACAACTCAAACGCATCAGCGCCACCGAGGTAGAGTTGTGTATTCAAGAGGGGCGTTACCATCAAGTCAAACGTATGTTTGCCGCCCTGGGCAATGCCGTTGTCAGCCTGCATCGTCAGGCCATTGGCCCTGTAAGTCTGGATGACGCCCTGGCCTTGGGCGACTATCGTTCCTTAAGTGAAGCCGAAGTAGAGTCTTTACGATGAGCCAGGATGACGCCCTAAATCTGCTCTTAAACCTGTTGCGCAACGAAGTTGACCCCTGCCTGTGGATTGCCGATGAACATGTCGCCGGGCTGCAACAAATCCCGGTTAATCCCGTAGCCGAAGTCATCAGCAATCGTTTTGATGTTGCCGAATCACTGAAAGCAGCAGGTTGGAACAGCCAGTTTTCAGACCTGGACTTCAGCCACATCAACGAGCAAAGCCTCAGTGCAGTTTACTTTCGTCTGGCCAAAGAGAAACCCCTGGTCAATCACGTTATCAATCAAGCCACAAGAATCTTAAAACCCGGTGGGCGACTCATCATCAGCGGCGACAAACAGCAGGGCATAAAAACCTATACCAAAAATGCAGGCCAATGTCTGAATGGCGAAGTGAAAATAAAAAAACACGGCAAAAACTATCTCGCCAGCATCAGCCGTGGCCAGTTAACAAATGAACCGCTTGATGATAAAAACTATGTAAAGCTACGCAATGTGCTGCAATACCAAACGTTGGATATCTACAGCAAACCGGGCCAGTTCGGTTGGGACAAACTCGACAAAGGCAGCCTATTGCTGGCGCAACAGTTTGCAATGCTCCAGCTCAACAGTCCCAGCACGATTCTTGATCTGGGCTGCGGTTACGGTCTGTTATCCATCGCCGCTCACCAACATTGGCCCAACGCCAAAATCAGCGCCACAGACAATAACGCCGCCGCACTCATCAGCTGTCAGCACAACTTCAAACAACAGGCCATAACAGGTGAAGTGATCGCCGCCAACTGCGCCGCCAGCATACACAAACAACATGAGCTGATACTCTGCAACCCACCTTTTCACCAAGGCTTTGCGGTAGAAAACGACCTCACCGAGCAATTCATCGCCACAGCCAAACGCCTCTGCCAACCCAATGGTAGTGCGCTATTTGTCGTGAATGCCTTTATCCCTCTGGAACGCATCGCCAAAAAATATTTCACACAGCAACAGCTGCTGGTCAATGATGGGCACTTTAAGGTCTTTAGGTTTGGTTTTTCTGATTAAGCTATTCCGACACCCAAAGAGCGGGACGAGCCTAGATTGGAACCTACTGCGTTAATTTTACGAGAAAATTCTACTTTTGAGAGCGACTATTTTTCGGGGGGATTACCCCGTAGGTCGTTAAGGCGGGAAATTTCAATATTAATCCGCGTGAGTGTTTATTGGTGTATATGGTCTCAATAATTGTGTATGTCTAAATTTTTTCAATTGCCGCTTGTAAAGTTACTGTTGGGCTGAGAGAGTAATCATGAGGGGCATTATTCTCATTTATTAATAGGCAAATATTGGGGGCAATATTTTGAGATCTATAAGTTTTACTACGAAAATAGTTTATTTTTTGAGTGCCTGTGCGTTGACTTTTGGTTTTTTTGTATTGGCGGATAACAGTTCACTAAGCGATGTGCCGCAAGTAGAAAGCACTTTTTTTGTCAAACAAGCGGTTGCCTCAGAACCTTTTGTAGTCGAGCAGCACAAGCCCGCTATCAGTAAATCTCACGAGGTGATTAATAAGGCCGTGTTTGCTATCAAGGGGGATGATGGTGTTGTTGAATTTACTGATCAGCAGCCAGTTGATTCTGATAGGGAGTTCACAACAAAGTTGTTAAACCAAAAGATTCGGAATGTAGTTCCCGCATATAAAGCGCCACTTGTGAAAAATAGCTCGGTTTCGGTTATTAAAAACAACGTGGTTTCTAAAAACAACGTTAATAGTTCTAATGTTTCAGGTAATAACAAGGAAACGATGTGTAAGAATTATCAGGACAGGCTTGGGTGGCTTCGTTCCAGGATGAGGGCTGGGTACCATCACTCTAAATCTAATCGGCTTCACGAACAGGAGCGTCTTTTTAAAGAAAAGATTGATGAATATTGCCGATGAAAATTTTAAGCTAATATTACTCTCCGTGCTGTTTGGCTGCCATTAGCGATTATATCGCGGTGGATTACCAGTATTATTTATATGTAATTTATTCTGACTATAAATCAGGCTGACACAGGTTGAGTTGTGAACTTTTGATTGACTAACAGGGATATATCTCCTTTAATCTTTCTGCTCGTTTATTTTCAATAATCACATGGAGGTTATAGGTATGAAAATACGTCACATTGCACTGGTTGCCGCAATTTCTATTTTCGCTACAGGGAATAGTTTGGCGCAAAGTAGCTGGTCAAACACGAATACAAATACCAACAATACGAGCAGTTTTGGAACTAACTCGTTTTCGTTGTCCAGTAACAATTTGAATATTTCTCAGAGTAATACCAATGATCCTGACATGTTCTGTCAGTTTTTTAGCTTTTCATTTGGCTTGACCCAGATTATTCAAATCATTCAGGGGAATTCATTTACGCAGGTTTTTGGATCCACATCTGACCCGATAGATGATCCCTGCCTGTAATTTATCTTAGTAGCCAGCCCTGCCGGTTCCGGCAGGGTTCTCATTTCAGAACCAGGTATGCTTATTGTTTTGGCTTGCAGTCAGAATATAGTGCGGGTCTTTGTCTTGTTTCAAGGTCGTTCAAGCTTTGTAAGGCGTTCCGGGGGTGAGCTAAATTTAAGTTTTTGATGAGATCAGTTTTTCAGCGCTTTCCAAATCATTTTTATTATTTATATTGAAAAACATCATGGTTCTATTGTCTTTAATAATGCTGTGCTTTTGCTCGGTCATCCACTGTTTTACCTTGAAGTTTTTTGCTGCTATACATTCTTCCAATGAGGGCAATGCATTTTTTGAAATAAGTGAAAATAGTGGTTGAAGAAATTGACCATCATGAATTAGTACAACGTCGCTGTTATTTTTTTCGGCAGACTTATACAGTTTTTCGATGATGTCCACCTCTATGAATGGGCAGTCACAAGGTAATACCAGGAGGTACTTGCTGTTACATCTTTTCAGTGCTTCGCATATCCCGCTTAACGGGCCGTTATACTCATTTTTATCATCACTAATGACTGGAAAACCGAACTGTTGATATTGATCAATGTTTCTGTTGGCGCTGATTAATATCTGATCGACGTGTTGTTGAATGGTATTGATTACATATTCAATCAACGCTTTGTTGGCCAGTTTTACAAGCCCCTTATCAAGGCCTTCCATTCGGCTGGCTTTTCCGCCTGCCAGTATTACCGCTGTTATATCCATCTTAGTCATCGCCGTAGTATGTGTTGGCTCTATTTTAATTGCTATTTAAAAGTGCTGCTTGTTTCTAGTGTAGATAGAAATGGTGAAACCTACATCGTTGATATAAATAGAGCAGCATCAGGTTTAATATCAGCAAGCCTATCGCCAGCTCACGCCAAAATTTGATCGGGTTGCGCTCCAGCAGCGGTTTACGCTTGATTAGATCTGGATTGGGTTTGGTGGCCAGATCCGCCATTAGTTCTGACATGTGTTCATATCGTAAGGCTGGGTTGAGTTGTAGGGCTTTTTCCAATGTTGCATCGACCCGGCTGGGAATTCTGGGTTGACCTGTCTGGCCGGGGTATCGAAGCCGTTTCTGGGCGCGTTTTGATAATGGTTTGCCGTAGGGCAGTTTTCCGGTCAGCATCTCAGATACAGGATCAAGGTGTTGGAGTATAGGCTGTGTCAGCTTGTTAACTATATGAATTATCTATTTAAAATGTCTGGTTTGCATGATTTGAGTGCATTGATAGAGCGCTTTTGGTGTGGCTTTTTAGAGCTACGCTCACTATTGGAACGCATAGTCTGGGATGGATGTTGATGGGCAGCGTGTGAAAGAAAACGGCTTTGTGTAAGTGGTTGGCAGTGATCCAAAAGGCGGTTTTACCCCAGCCCCCAAAAAGGCGATATGCCGCAACTACTCACATGAAACTTTAGTCAGCTATATTCAATAGACGACAATCACAGCAGGGAAGAGTGTGTTTACCATTATCCTATCCATGGTTGCCACCTTGATGCTGGCCTATCTCACCTGGCGCATCACCTCACTAAAATGGTTTGGCGTAGAGCGTCGTCGCATCTGGTTTATCTCGCTGTTGATCTGGCTGATTTTTATCGCGGCTATCCAGTTAGGTCACGACGCCGCTGCCAGTCCCTATGAAACAATAATCGTCCTGCTTGAACAGCTGGCATATGATTGGCTGGGAGCGCTGTTCATCGCCACTATAGCCATGCTTGCTGTCGATCTTGTCACTGGTTTTGGGCTCTGGGTTGAACGTCGGGCCTATCTTGATCAGCTGTGTCTTGGTGCATTGGTGTTCGCGGTGCTATTGATTGTCGTGGCACTGGTGCAGGGGAGTCGTCCGCCGCTTGTGGTGCGCCATGAAGTTACTCTGGAGAGGATGCCTTCACAACTCGATGGCAGTCGCCTGGTGCTGCTCTCCGATCTGCATCTGGGCAGTCAGCTGGGGCCGAACTGGCTCGCCGCCCGAGTGGAGCAGGTGGCGGCGCTCAAGCCGGACATCATAATCCTGCTGGGCGACATCTTCGAGGGACACGGCAAACCCAATCCAGAGCTAGAGCCAATCTTCGCCCGACTAACAGCACCACTGGGGGTCTATGCCGTCACCGGTAATCATGAGTTTCATGGCGACAGCGCAACGGCCATCGCCATGAGTGAAACCGCCGGTGTCGAGTGGCTGCGCAATCGCGTCAAGGCGGTTGCTACAGGACTATTGCTGGCCGGGGTAGATGATCTATCCCACCAACTTATCAACGCTGATGCCACCGATCATATTGCAGCGCTGTTCAAAGAACGGCCCGAAGCTGCAATAGTGCTGCTGTCGCACTCACCCCTCCAGGTAGAGCATGCCGCAAACACCGGCGTCGGTCTGATGCTATCGGGGCATACTCACAACGGACAGATCTGGCCCTTCAACTATCTGGTTCAACAGTTCTACCCCTACATGGTTGGGTTATACCGGGTTGGTGAAATGACACTGATTGTCAGTCGAGGCACCGGCCTGTGGGGGCCTCGCATGCGACTGTGGCAGCGGGCGGAGATTATCGAGGTAACGTTAAGGAGCAAGCCAGCGGCTTAAAGAATTGGACAGTTACGATCATATTATTTCACAGTGCATTGGCGTTAAGCCGTAGTCCCTGTTCTAGCCCCATAGCATCCTACTTGCGTCGTTGTCTCAGTACGGCCAACTGCCGCTAATTGTCTGTCATCATCAAGCAGCGGGGTAATCCTGATAGCAGACATTAAAATGTATCGATCACTTATTAATCATCGCTCAGGGGCGTAAATTTAGAAACTAGTATGCAACGACTTCTGCCACCCTATTGCGCTCATTGGCAGGGGCAGAATGTAGAGAGGCACTTGATCATAATTACCTTATCAGTATGTTGAGAGTGAACAGCTCAATAGACAAAACGCCATTTGAGGTGGCAATGAAAAAATTAAAAACTTAATTGGTCGAAAAAAAGCGGCACTAAAATAGTGAAAAATTTTCGTTTTCTAAGCGGGATAGAGATATGAAGGAGATCCTCGTACACAGTAAGTTGATAAATAATCGCTCCAGAGATTAAAGAGAGTTTAACTGTGCACAGTTATTTGTAATGATTAAATTAATTAAATTATAAATTACTTCCCTTTCTTATTTTGTTATTTTGAGCGAGATCACTATGTCAGGTGGATGGAGTGTTATCCGTTTCCGTTCGTTCAATTATTTTGCAAATTAAAGCCCGGTGTGAACTGTGAATAACGATTCTAAAATAGCATCTATAGCCGTGAGAAACGATATTTTCAGCCCCATTTTGGTGTTGATGAACACTCTATTTTTACTTTAAGTTTTTTATTTTTTTTGCATGTGGTAGTGTAATTTGCAAATATTCTATATGAAGTTAGAATTTTTGATATTAATCTCTGAAGTTAAGTAGTTGAGGTGTGTTTATCGCATTTGGATTTGTATTTAATTATTCATTTATTTCCTAAGGAACAGAACATGCTCAAAAAAATCACAAAACGAAAAGTAGTAAAAAAACCTGCCAAACGAGCCACTACAGTTAAGGCAACTGCCGCGTCAAAAACCACTGCCAAAGTTAAACCTAAAAAACTATCCGCTACTGCTAGAATTTCTGCACTAGAAGAACAATTAAAAAATATTGAAAAAGTTATTGCGAAGTTTGGTGGTGGACAAGCGGTGCATGTGAATGCTGGCCCAGACACTCACACCAATGTGCCTGGTCATGCCAATTTTGTTGACGTAGTTCGTCCAGGTGGCGGGCATGCCGCGCATGCGAATGCTGGCCCAGACACTCACACCAATGTGCCTGGCCATGCCAACTTTGTTGACGTAGTTCGACCTGGTGGTGGATATGCCGCACATGCGAATGCAGGCCCAGACACACATACCAATGTACCTGGCCATGCCAACTTTGTTGACGTAGTTCGACCTGGTGGTGGGTATGCTGCGCATGCGAATGCAGGCCCAGACACCCATACCAACGTGCCTGGCCATGCCAACTTTGTTGATGTGATTCGGCCTGGTGGTGGGTATGCCGCGCACGCAAATGCAGGACCAGATACTCATTCCAACGTTCCTGGTCATGCTGATTTTACGCGCCCCAGTGTAGTTGAAAGCATCTCGATACCTGCTCACGAGCGTTCCGTTACTCTTGCTAATGGCTTGCGTATTAATTTTGCTGATACTAATACCGGAGTATTTAACATCGAAGGCATCAGAGTAGTTAGAAAGTAATTTCTGATTAACCTGAAACTGTAGATATTTCCCATGTGGTATCACTCTGTGATGCACCAACGCCTCAAGGACTTTATTGAGGCGATTGGTGCTAGCCCTGTCTTTCGTCGTAAAGTCCATTTTCAGGCGGATCAGGCTTTTGCGGCCCATTCACTGACTGGACCAACCGTCCCTGATGATGGACTGCCAACACGGCATTACAAAATCAGTTGCAATCTAAGCAGCAAGACACTTTTTATGCCTGTATTGATGTCGAAGGCCAGGGCCTGTGATATCCCAGTTTCTATGAGGTTGGTACTGTACGGTGCGCGGCCAATGGCCTTGATTCATGGTCGAGCTGACTACTTGGCCGGTTTGCTGCGCTGGGCGGAACAAAGTGGTTTATATGGAATATTTTCACCCACAGCCTTTGATCTTTCCCCCGAGGATGGCAAAGGTGATTACAACAATTTAGCACTCAATCCGCACGCTTTTACTGGTGAAAGTACTGATGTTTCCGGTGCCATTCTTGTGGCTTCAGATTTGAACCGCGCAACCCTTGGTTATTTGGCGATGCTGTTTGGCTGGGATGAATATCTAGGGCGATTATTAGGCTATCCTGAGTGTTGTGCCAACTCCTTTACTAAGCGTTGGCCGCAGGCTGTAGAGCAGTATCAGGGGGATGTAGCGGCGATTTTAGCTATTGAATCAAAAGCTGATTTAAATACAAGCTTCGATCACCATCTAAACATCTATGGTCGCTATTTTGGTTGTGAACTGCTCAGCCACTTTCCGTGTAGTTTCAATTGCCAACATAGCATTCAGCAGGCAAAGCAAATCGCCTCCATATTAACGGTGCTTGAGCCTGATTATATGAAGTCTGTTGAACGCTTTCTCGACTGTTTGGTGTTATTTACTCCGACCAATGGCATTACTTTATTTATCGGGGCGAAGAGAGGCACGAACAATGAGCAGTGGCTGGTCTCAGCTGACAATATAAAAACAACTAATCCAGATGCACTGCCTGGCAAGTTAAAAGGTAATATCACACTTAAACGCTCTTCTACTGGCGTGGATATTAATGGCTACGAACTTAACGGAACCCTACTCAATTTTTCCGCACCCTCAATCAAACCAAACGAAATAACCTGCTGATCTGGAGTCATTGCTACAATGCGTTTTATTCACTCGCCAAGTTTGGAAGCAGAAGAGTCAACATGGCTGGGAGCTCATGATAAGCGGTACATCCCCCATGGCATGCTTAATTTTAATGATAAGCAAATAATATCGGCCAAAGAGATAGTGCTGATTGAACTAGAACAGCAAGTACTGGCCCTGGTTCCCGATACAGTCTCATGGGCATTTGTGACGCCAGAAGAGCATCGCTGGTTAAAACAACTGAAATCAAAGCGACAGCAATCATTTCGCTTGTTGCTGCGTCATTGGCCGGATACAGCACAAGGCGATCTTGAAGAGTTTCTTTCACTGCTGTTTCGGCGCGGCTTAATTACTATTGATGGCCAATATTGTCTTGATGAGGACGTGTTAAAGAGTGGCCATAATGCCTATGGTGGGAATTTGGTCGAACTGCTAATCACCGAAAAATGTAATCTTGGTTGTCACTATTGTCTAGCGGGCGCCAACCCAAATATGCCCGCGATGGATGGTGAGATAGCGCGCAAGGCCATCGACCTTGCCTATGCCATGGAAGAAGCGCCCTGTTTTACCTTCGAATTTGCCGGCGGTGAACCCTTGCTAAAGTTCGATTTGATGAAAGAACTCACGGATTACATTCAAACGCATCCACAACGGAATGGTCGTAGCGTTTACATGGCAGTGCAGACCAATGCCACGTTGCTAAACGATATACGCGCTCAATGGTTTGCTGAAAATGATTTCTACGTTGGTGTTTCAATTGATGGCGTCGGTAAGGTCCACGACAGTAGTCGCCCTCAGGTTAATGGCAAAGGCTCTTTTAAGTTGGTGCTGACAGGGCTGGATTGTTTGCAAAACAACAATGTGCGTTTTGGAATTTTGGTTGTGCTGAATCGCAATAATATTGACGATGCACAAGGTCTGATTGATTTCATAGTGGAGAGTGATATCCATGCTCTGAAAATCAATCCCATGGCTTTTCTTGGTGATGGCCGTGAAATCTGGAATGAGTTTGGTTTGGATTGCGACCGGAATGTTGACTATTTCAAACACTTCGCCGAACTGCTAGTCCAACAGGGCCATTTGATTCAAGAGGCCAACCTGGCAACCATGTTGCAACACTGGATGAGCAAGAAACGCACAGATCGCTGTCTACGTGGTCATTGCGAGGCAGGTGAGACCTTCCAAACAATCAATGCCAGCGGTGATATCTATCCTTGCGGCAGAGCGACACAGTCACCTGATTTGAAGTTAGGGAATGTTTTAAGTGAAACTCATTCCCTTTCTCATCCCGCCGCAAAGAACAAATATATCAAACAGATCAAAACACGCTCTCCTGACTCACTTGAGGGTTGCCAGACATGCGCCTATCGCCAATTGTGTCAGGCGGGTTGCTCGGTACAAGCGTGGGAACGCTATGACACTATTCGTCATCGCACCCCGGAGTGCTCGTTTTATAAAACGCTATATCCAACGCTGCTGCGCTGGGTCTGCTTTGATGAAGTGGCTTTCACTCACCTGAATATCTGTAACTACTTTGGCGCACCTGCAAAACTGTTCTCAAAAGAGTATTTGCCCCAGACCACCTTAGCCGTCTGTTAAGGGTTGACTGAACATGAATAAAAAAATGATTAAAACGGATTTTTTGTTAGAAAAGCAGAGTGACTTAATGAGAGGCGTTCTATTGCCATCAGCGAGTACCGAAGAGGTTGATCGATTGCGTAGTCTCCGGGTACAGGCGCAAAAAAACAACATTCTACTGGCACTGAAAGAACTTGATGGCAATAAAACGGTAACCGATAGTATCCGTGCCAGCGCTAAACACCTTACGATGTTACTAGAGGCATTGCCAGCGGCCTCAATCATGGCTCTGCGTCTCCCGCCTGTGATTCCGGTTTACCACGGCTGGGATCAAATTCGTGTAGCATCTCCCGAGCAATTGCTACAGTTTTATGGTGTATTGATTGGCGCACCCGGTGTGCCGCCATTTTCTACCATCATTCCTGGACAGGCCTGTGTTGATGGTTGTCTTTTCATGCCGTCACTGGGCGTATATTTATTTAATCATGGTGGCCCCATTGCCGTAGAAGTGGATGACAGTCAAATTACTTTCACCTGGTTTGATGGCATTCAAATGAGCGTACCCAATCGTAATCTTTCCAATAGCGGCATAACCCATCAGCGCTTAATTTCTTTGCCAAAAGTCGAACAGTATACGGTGATCAATGCTGCCCCCGGGTTGCATCATATCGGCCAAGCCGAGTGGAGTATTCCAAGCGAGCGCCTTGAGGTGTTGCAACAAGGTTGCAATATTCTCTCCACCTGTTGGCCAGACGCCTATGCTTCATGTCAGCGAACCTACCGTGCCATCGTGGTGCTCAAACATAGTCATGAGCAATTGTTTAGTTTTACCGATGGCGACTGTCCCGATGTTCTTTACTCCTCTTTGCGCGAACCGATGCAGGTTGCCGATACCATGGTTCATGAGTCTGCTCATGCCCGCTTGGCGCTGCTATTTCACAAAGATCCCTTGATCAATGATTCACCGCAAGAGTTACATGGCTCACCATGGCGCAAGGATAAACGACCGATGACTGGCATTCTCAATGGCGTACATGCCTTCGCCAACGTTTGTCTATTTTATAAAAGGGTGCTTGATGTCTATCCTGAGATGGAATCTGGTATCAGCCCCTTTTTGGAGAAGCAGACCGCCCATGTTAAAGATGCCTGGAAATACATGGAAAAGAGGTCCACGCCCACAGAAATTGGGCAGCAACTTTTTGATGGTTTGAAGCCATTGGTCAAGTCACTTTAGAGGCATTGAATGATGGCTAAGCCACCACGTGTCTAGGAGGAAACGGGGATATGGGAGGAAATTCTTCTTTATCAATGAATCAGTCAGAAACGGTGGCTTTTTTGCATTACCAGCAGAATGGCTTAGTGATTATCGATGATATAACGTTGCTTGATCAGATTGGGTTCACTGACATTTTGGCTGACTCCGACATACAACGCCACTCCGCTTGGCAGTGTCAGCATGATGAAACTTCTGAGCGCGCCTCACCACAGAAAAATCACCGTGCTAATTTTGGCGAATCAACCTACGCCTGGTTAAATTCTCAATATATGCGCAACTGGTTGTATTTGGTGACGGGAGAGCAATTACAGTTGTCAGGCCAATCCTCTTGTTTTACCTATTATGATCAGAAGGGCGATTTTCTTGCGCAACATACCGACCACCCCACGGAGTGTCGTATCACCTTTTTGCTTTATCTTGATGTGAACTGTGTTGATGATGACAATCCTGGTTCCGGCATCTATTTGATGGCCGGTCGGAATAATGATGGTGCAGCGCAATGGATGTTGCGCGCACGGCCAAAGCGCATCCTTGTATTGAATGGTTCCGTGATCCCACATTGGCGGCCAGAGCTACAAGTAGGTGAGCGCGTTTCAATGATATCAGCCTGTTTTAGATCGGCCTAAGAGCCTGTCAGTGAGAAAAAATTATGCCCGTTACAAACCCAAAAGTTAAAAAGTCCAAACCGCGCAAAGCAAGCAAACAGCAGTATTCCCGTTGTCGTTCTCTGCTTGAGAGCGGTGATTATCAAAAAGCCCATCAAGCTTATACAAAGCTGATAGATAACTATCAGCCCAACGAGGCGATTTGGGAAGGCTTGGCCTCGGCTGCCTGGGGGTTAGGACAGTTTGAAGAGGCGTTGCATGGCTTTCAGCAGGCATGTCGACTTAATCCGTTGAATCCAGCTCACTGGTCCAACATAGGCTTGGCCTTACGTGATCTTAAATTACCGGAGCGCGCTATTAATGCCTTTCGTGTCGCACTAATTATTAAACCAGATTTTGCTGGCGCCTATAACGAATGGGGCAATGTGTTGATCGACATAGGGCAGCCGCAAGAGGCGCAATTTTATTATCAAAAGGCATTGGGATTTAATGATACAAGGGCCGTTTATCACCATAACTATGGTGTCTGTAATAAACGGCTGGGTAAGTTACAAGCGGCCAGTGACTGCTTCTCAAAGGCGCTTGAGATTGAGCCAAACTATTATCACTCACTGGAGGAGCAAGGGCTATTGCTCTTGGAAGAGAACGATCCCACCGGAGCGCAGCTGCTAAAAAAGGCAAAGACAAGCAGAGCGCTATGGCTTCTTGAGGAGTACGCCCATGTTATCAGCGGCTAGCCATTATCGCGTGGATAAAAAAAACGGGTTGGAACAACTGATCAAATTGACAGCGGTGCTAGATTCTACCGAATGTCACCTGCTGAGAGATATAATGATTAGTTCTCCGATGGTTGCCGGCGAAACCTCAAGTATAGAGAAAAATCAATTGGCCTATCAGGTTGACAGCAGGCGCCGTGATGTAAATATTGCTTTGCTTGCGCCCACTGTCACATCAATTATTAATAACAAACTTGAGCGACTCCAGCCCGTTTTGGCATCCTATTATGGCATCGATCTACTGGGGCACGAATCGCCACAGTGTTTGCGCTATGGTCCAGGACAGTTTTACTCGCGCCATCGTGACAGTCATCCTCAGGATGAGCGCAGCCGTAATCGTAGCATTACCGTAGTAATATTTTTATCTAACAGCAAGGAAAATGGGCGCTCTGATTCTGACTTTATCGGCGGAGGCTTAAGAGTCTATCCTTATGAGGACAACGATGACTATTTTGATTTGGAAGAGAGCTGCGGCAATGGCATCGCTTTCCCGTCAAATATGCTTCATGAAGTCAAGCCTATTTCGACTGGAACACGTTACTCCATTGCAACATGGTTTTTTTATGGCGGTGCTTAGTTTATATGCCTACAGCCTTCAACGAATGGGTATTTAAGGCCACGGCAAAAATACGATGATTAGTTTTGAACGACCGCATCGGGCACGGTGCTGACGATAGATCAGAATTCCTGAAGAATGCAGCGGATCAAATTTTGCATTTGTCTCTGTGCGACCATGAACGGACTTTGGTCTCATTAAATTGAAAGTACTATTGTTATAAAAAGTAGCCACCTACTAATTGATTGTAAATATCAGCAATCACTCTGAGTAACAACCCTCTCTCCACGAATCAGAATGTTTATTTATTCAAATATTCCAAAAAATATTTATTGCAAAATTCATTGGGCATGGACTTGAGGATTTGAATAATAGGTACTACGCTTTACCATCAAACCATATGGCTAATTACTCTTTTAGTAGTTTAGAAAATAATTGTGTGTATTTTTTTAATGCTTCGGTTTTAGTTGATGAAAATAAATAGAATAAATTTTCTGAGGGAAATAAATCAAGCTAAGACTGGCTGTGCATCAATCAAGTTTCATAAAAATAATGAAGGATATGTTTAATGCTTCTTATAACTAATGATAAGGCGAAATGAGCAAGATAAATACAGATTCGCCACAC
>Ga0316192_10000539_pt1 | contig 27749 bp, 22 predicted proteins | sample MerIslwburrow_MG_FD_204931 | JGI IMG/M metagenome (GOLD analysis project Ga0316192, IMG submission 204931) | Coastal sediment microbial communities from Maine, United States - Merrow Island worm burrow | ecosystem: Environmental > Aquatic > Marine > Coastal > Sediment | place: USA: Maine...
AGGTTGAACAAGCTGCCAGTAACCAGGATATCCTGGATGCTCTTCGATAGCTGATCTGTTGGTAAAAACCTTTTGGCAGTTAATCGACCACTTCCCAAAGGGCAGAAAGCGACCCAAACCGGACATTGCAAGTAAGTAGTTTCCCTAACTACGATTTTCAAAAATAAGAACTAATATTTGGTCAATGAGAAGCGATTCGAAAGCCGAACCAGATAGTATCCGGTTACGACCCAGATTGTGTGAAAACTCGAGGTTTAATGAGTTTCATGGGGCTCTCGGCCAAACCCAGACCCAAACATGCATTAATGAGGCGTTTGATGGTGGGGAACTGCAGAGAAACAATGGTCTACTACAATGGGGCACCCCCATTCTAGCACTCCTACTCGTGTTTGCCATGAGCCTTCTTAATGCCGGTTGTAGTGACGGTGGCGTCGTGAGTACGACTACCCCAGCCCTAGCCCTAGCCCCAATTCCAGTCCCCCCAAGTGTGATTACGTCGCCAACATTTTGCACTGGAGGCGATGTGGCAACCAGCGTGGCCGGCGAACCATATTTTGCCTATCCGGCAAATATGAACTGGTCATTTGAAGGAACTTACCAGGATACAACCACTGCACTTACAAACTATTCAAATGTGGTGTCCACCTCCGGCAGCTTGCTGTTTAATGGAAAAAACCTTACTAGTGTAACAGAGAACAATTCGCTGAATGGCGGAGCAATATCCTCATCCTATTTTACAGATGCAAATGTTGCTCAGGAATGGACCCCATTTGTAAATGGGGCAACAAGTGTACCAATTGATCAGTTTCTTTTTCCCCTGATGGTTGGCAAGCGCTGCCGGCAATCCATTGGTGATGTGAATTTCGGTGACGTTGATGGTGATGGCGTTGCAGACATGGGTAGTATGGAAATCGAAACGACCATGCTGGCATTTGAGGATATCACTGTTCCAGCAAAAACTTATCTCAAAGCGGTTAAAACCAGAACAACAATAAGATTGGGTGTAATTCTCTCAAGTACGGGTGAGGTTTTTAATGAGACTGACTCCTTTACTGAGTGGCGTGCTAAGAACGTGGGTCTAGTCAAACGGAATGTCAATGCGGTAGGTAGAGGTAATGGATTTACATTTACGGTTGATGCAGCGGAAGCGCTTACCTGGAGATATTCCGAGTTGCCATATGCTGCGAATGATCTCATTTACGATCCGGTAAGCTCTAAATTGTATGCAAGCATTGCAGGCAACGCGCCTATATATGCCAATCAGATTCTGGCTATTGACCCGGTAACAGGCCAGGCAACTGGATCGGTACTAGTAGGAAACAACCCCGGACCTTTGGCTGTATCCGATGACGGAAGCCAACTTTATGTTGGCATGCTCGGTGCTTCGGAAATTCAGTCGATCAACTTGCCAGCCATGACCACCAATCCTTCATTTACGTTAGGCAATGATCCGTTTTTTGGACCTTATTTCGCTGAGGATATTGAGGCCATGCCAGGTGACCCAAACTCTGTGGCAATTTCATTGATAAACAGCGGGATATCTCCTCGCCATGCAGGAGTCGCCATTTTCACAAATGGGGTTCAACTCTTTAATAAGACACCTAGGCACACTGGAAGTAATAGAATTGTCTTTGGCAATAATGCGAACACTTTATATGGCATCAATAATGAAACGACCGAGTTTGGCTTCAGGGTAATGGCTGTTTCGCCAACTGGTGCAGTAGTGTCTTCGATAACACCAAACTTGGTGCAAAATTTTGGTGAAGATATCCAGTACAGCAATGGAGAGGCATATTTGTCTCACGGTAGGATCATCGATCCTGTTGCATTGATGCAAGCAGGTTCTTTTACATTTAGTGGGGGTGTTTCTGGAGTCTCCGTTGCCCCGGATATTGGCAATAATCGAGTCTATTTTTTACAGAGCAACATTGGAGCTGGTTATATCATCCAATCCTTTGATGCTACAACTAGAACACCGGTCGGATCATTCTCAGTTGCATCAAATCTGATTAAGGCTAGTGCGTTGCAGAAAATGGGGTCTAATGGGTTGGCTTTCCATACATTTGACTGGCCGACATCAGGAAATCAGGCTCAATGGAAAATCGTTTTAGTACATGAAGGAGTAGGGTTATAAATATCCCCATTTTTTCGATAGAATAAAGACTGCGACATAGATGTAGCAGCCTTTGCATAAGTTCGGAGCCTATGAAGCTCGCAAGGAAGTTGATTCCTTATTACTCCCTCGACTATTTTGGGGATAGGAACACATACTCCTTCCGGTAACAGTATTATGCTCGGGATTAGGACGGATCAAAATTCTAAGTTCTTGAATGTCCGCTTATGGCCGAAACCGGTCATTCATACAGACTGTGAAGCGCCGCAGGATGCCAGGTCAGTGCTCTGCTGAACTGAGTGCAAACTGCATCCACCGGAAAGAATGCCTTACGTACGCGCGCGCGAGGCCCCGCCCCCAAACTATTGCAGATCGGCTATGGTGGAAGAAGCGGGACGCGCTCATAAGGGCACCTGCACATGGCCATCATCTGCCGGAATAGGGCCATCAAACGATGCATGGCACGTCAGGCTCATCCTCTCCGAAGATGCCCTTTTCCCCCGAAGTTGCCCGTTTATTTACGCGGGCATCTTGGGCATCTTGGGCATCTTGGGCATCTTGGGCATCTTGGGCATCTTGGGCATCTTGGGCATCTTGGCGGGGTAATTCCCACATCCAACCCCCCGAGAAGTCCTGTTTCCTCGATTTGATTCCAAGCCTTTCACGCGCCGACCGTAGCGGCTTCTCTCCTATACCTGCCAGCCGCGCTTCCTTCTGAGCCTCGGTTGCTTTCATGGGGCCATTGGCCAGCACTTCCCGCAAGAAGTCAGCCGCTTCGTCGGTTGCGCTCCGGTGTTCACCGTCAGGTGAAAGCGCATCCTCGGCTGATATATGCACGGCCTCCGGTTCCCACGTAATACACGGGATGTCGTTCTCCGTTCCTACTCTGTAGGCAAGTCCGCCCTCATCCGGGCCTAGGTTGTTCTTCACGGGTAGGACAAGCCGCCTCAATTCATCGTCCCTGTCCTTTGACACGGAAAACGCGGCCCGAGCCGCCGCCATGAATGCAATACTGCCGGCTGTCCGGTATATGGCGGAACCTTGCCCTTTGTTCAGGTGACTTATGCAGACAATCGCTACGCGGTAGCGGGACGCAAAATCAGCCCAAGGGCTTAATACCGACCGCATGTCAGTATTCTTGTGCGAGTCCACTCCAGCAAGATAGGCGCTTATCGGGTCAATAGTCAGCAGCCGTATGCCCGGCCTTTCCGCGAGCATCAAACCGATGCGCTCTACATCATCCACAAGGGAAGGGACGCGTTTATATGCTTTCCCTTCATCGCTGTAGATTGTCACCATCGGCAAGGCATAAACACGCTTCACATCAGCACCAGCGGCATCCAGACGCGGCCTGATAGTGTCGGCAAGGTCATCCTCCGCCGAGAGCATCAAAACCTCACCACGTGGGCACTGTGAACCATCCACGGGCCACGGCTTGCCATTGGATACATGCGCGGCCAGTTCCACCGTCAGCAGGGATTTACCTAGTCCTGGGTCGCCCGCAATCATGGTCAGCTTTCCGAGCGCAATCCTGCCGGGCCATAGCCACTTGATAGGCTCCGGCGTTACATCAGAAAGGCAGATAATGTCCACAGGCCCCTGCACTTCTGGCTCTGGCCTTGGAACATCTCTCATTTTAGCCAGCTCGGAGGAGCAAAAGCTCTCATCAGAGAACACGTCCGCCATCGCCTCGGCTGGGCTTAGGCATCGGGTAGCTTCCATCTCAAGCAGCTTCCCTATGCTCCTCTAGCCATTCGTCCACTGCATCAAAATCAATAATCACCTTTGCGCCGATCTTTATTGCACATTGAGTACGGAAACCGTCTGTATCGTAAAATAGCCAGGCGCGGACGCCGCCAAGCTTGAAGCCGGGGTATGCTTCGATCAATTGCCGGGGGCTGCCTATCCTCTTAGCATGAATTGTTTCTATAATTTTCTCCATCGTTGCGCCTCTCCAGGGGCAAATGCCCTTTGTTAGTGCGAATCATAAAGAAGAAAAAAGGAATACTGATGGGGCAGAAAGACGGGCTAATTATGCCCCATGTCCGGCATCCAGCCTTTTATTGAGTTCCTCTGAGGCTAATTTTTCCCACCACACTTTCTCATATATTTTGCGGATGGTTCTCTCATCAGATATATATTCGGTTTTCTCTATTGTGTTTCTAACTTTAGCCTATGGCAGTCCTTCTTTGCGCAACTTATCCACCTTTCGTGCAATGGCTTCATGCTTGGCATTTTTCCTTGGCGCTCCACGTTTTGGCGCAAGCCCGAAGGCAGCATCAAGAGTCTTTGCTTTTCCGGTCAGGTAGCGTTCAAAGGCGCTTGCTACAAACTGCGCATCCTCGACGTCGATTGGCGAGCTTGGAAACGAGAGCTTGCGTAATTGCTTCACTAGCTCTTGCAACTTGGCGCGAGTTTCATCCATCACTCACCCCCAAACACACGGGCAGTCATGCGCTCTACCACTTTGGATATATGGCCTTCGGTCAAGTGCGCGTATCGCTTCACCATGGCAAGGGTCTTATGGCCCATGGCTTCGGCTAACTCGGCCAGGGTTGCGCCACTCATGGCTAACTCACTAGCGAATGAATGTCGGAGGTCATGCCATCTAAACCCTTCTGTTCCCGCTTCTGCTAGGGCTTTGTGAAACGGGCGTTTCAACTCAATGGCAGCGCCCCTTACCTTGCCGGGAAAAACATGGTCATTATCCAGCCGTCGCACCTTCGCCAGCTTGCGCAGTTCATCCAGTGCCGGGCCGGATGCAATCGCAACACGCCGCTCATTATTTTTAGTGTTCTCCAGAATGATGCGGCCCGTAGTCAGATCCACCTGTTTCCATTTCAGGCTGAATTGCTCTCCCTGCCGCATGCCTGTGGAAAGCGCAAGCAGAACGGCGGGATACAGCAAAGCATTGGATGATGCCTTGCATGCTTCAAGTAAGGCTTTCCGTTCATCACCAGACAGAAACCGAACACGGCCACGCGGTTCCTTGTGGCGACTTACCTTTCGCACGGGGGACTCTTCCATCCAGCCAAGGTCTTTGACTGCATAGGTGAAAAGGTGGGAAAACACGGCCAGGTAACGATTCACTGTCGATGGTGATCGTTTGGTATCCAGCAGCAACTCTCGGCAATCGTTTATCCTGGCAGGTGTAACTTGAGAAAGGGTGATGCTCCCTAACTGGTCACGCCACCATTCAAGCTGTGTCTTCTGCCCCTTTTGGGTTGCTGAACCCTTCTCCGGCAACTTCCGCTCAATATACCGGTCTATTAATTCTGATAACGTCCGGCGTTGCGCTTCACGCTTCGGCAGGTAAAGCCCAGCCCTTATGTCCGCATCTGTCTGGGCTGCCCAATGTTTTGCATCCGGCAGGCGGTGGAAGGTCGCTGTCTGAGGTGCATGCCCCCTGAGCCTTACCTTCGCCCTGTAAGTGGTTCTGCCATCCTTGGTCATGCGCTTCTCTATGCTTGCCATATCGCGCCCCCTTTTTGAGTGCATGCAAAAGCATAGGAGAAACCACAATAGAGCACAATACAGAATAACTATCTCACGGCCATATTATCTATCTACTTGTTTTTACATAATTATTACACTGTCCCGTGTAGTTATGGGACATATACGGGACATTTTGTGGCGATTTTCGATAAATAGCTTCGTATTAACGTGGTTTGATTTCGCTGGTTTACCACCTGTTTTTGTGGCTTTGTGTCCCATATATGTCCCACAGGCATAAAAAAAAGGATCACGATTTCTCGTAATCCCTTTAATAATATGGTGCGCCCAGTAGGACTTGAACCTACGACCCACGGATTAAAAGTCCGTTGCTCTACCAACTGAGCTATAGGCGCATATATCTCCGGTATGCGTGCTCCGGAAAGCGCGCAAGCTTCGTGATTTAGCCCCACCCTGTCAAACCCGGTGATCGCCCGATCAGCCGCCCATATGCTTCACGAAATCAAAGCAGTAGTGCTATCGTTGGGGCATGCGCTATCAACCAGTGCCCGACTACCACATGCACACGCCCCGCTGCAATCACGCCATCGGCACGGTGCGAGAATATGCCGCCGCCGCCGTACGCCTTGGATTAAGCGAAATCGGCCTGTCGGATCACTCACCGATGCCCGGCGGCTTCGACAAGGAATGGCGCATGGATCACTCCGAGATGCCCGATTACCTGGCCGAGGTGGAGCAGGTGCGCGAGCAATTCGCCGGCCGGCTCGCCGTACGCATCGGCCTGGAAGCGGATTTCCATCCCGGCACGGAAGATTACGTGCGCGAAATGATCGACTCCTATGACTGGGACTATGTTATGGGCTCGGTGCACTACATCGGCGGCTGGGGCTTCGACAACGAAGACAACCTCGACCAGTGGCGCGGCCGCGATGTCGAGGACTCCTACCGCGCCTATTTCGATCTCGTCGCCCAATCCGCCGCAAGCGGCATGTTCGACATTATCGGCCACCCCGACCTGATTAAGAAATTCTGTCATCGCCCGCCGCTAGGCAGCGCGCGCGTGGCCGACGCGGAGGAGGCCATGCTCCAGGCCGTCAAGCAGGCTGGCTGCGCCCTGGAAATCAGCTCAGCCGGCCTGCGCAAGCCCGTCGGCGAGGTCTACCCGCACGGCCGCATCCTGGCCCGCGCCATAGAGCTGGACATTCCGTTCGCCTTTGGCTCCGATGCGCACGCGCCTGGCGAAGTGGGCCATGGCATGGACGCCTGTCTGGCCATGCTGGAGGCCTGCGGCGCAAGCAATGTCATGGCTTTCAAGCAGCGAAAGCGATCCACCGTCCCCCTCCGGAAACAGGCGGATGCCGCCTAGCGTACTGATCACGGGCGCATCAGGCGGGTTCGGCGCTGAATTCGCCCGTCAACTTGAGGCGATGGGCTTCGACCTGCTTCTGCATGGCCGCGACCGGGCACGGTTGCAACTCGTCCTGGAAGGCCTGAGACAACCGGACAGGCACCGCTGTCTGTGCGCCGATTTGTCCCATGCCGACGGTCAGGCTGAACTGATCGAGCAGTTGCAACCCCGGGAAATGCTCACCGGCCTGGTCAACAATGCCGGTTTTGGCATCTGGGGGCTGTTTGCCGAGAAACAGGGCGTGGCGCAGCTGGATGTGTTGACGACCGATCTCATCGCCCCCGTTGCTATTACGCATGCCCTTTTGCCAACATTGACGAAGCAGCGGGGATTTATCATCAATGTCTCGTCCCTGGCCGGCGAAACGCCGCTGCCTTATATGAGCACCTATGCTGCCGCCAAAGCGGGTTTGAGCTATTGGAGCGAGGCGCTACGCATGGAATTAAAGGGGAAAGTCGCCGTGGTAACCCTTGCTCCCGGGCCTTCGCCCACCGGGTTCCGCGACGTATCTGGCATGAAGGCGGGAAAGGGCAGGCTGTTCAGCACCACGGCTACCACGGTGGTGTCGGCGTCCCTCGCCGCATTAAAAAGTGGTGGCGGCTTCTGCATCCCCGGCATGCGGCATAAAATGCTTTACGCCTTGCAGAAACTCGTTCCCAGGCGCATGGCCCTTTCGATCATGGCTCGCCATCTTCGCCATTGATATTGCTGATCGCCGTCAGAACAAGCGCCGAGATCGTTTCATCACCATGCCCGGACAGCCGTTCTTCATCCAGTTTAGCGATTGGCGCCTGATCGCATGCACCCAGACAGTGGCTGGCCAGTACCGTCAGGCCGGATTTTCCTGACGCGACCTTCCTGACTTCTTCCATCATTGCCTTACCACCACGAGTGCGGCATATCGGCCCCTGACAGATGCGTAACACGTGCCGGCCCAACGGCTGGGCGCGAAAGGCCCCGGACGCATCCCGCAACCATGCGGCAATCTTTGCTTCATCGAGCGAGAAGTAGCGCGCTAATTCAGACGCTGCCTCGGCCGGAACATAGCCGAAGCCGGCCTGCACATCCTCCATGGCGGCCACCAGGTAACGGGCCTGCTGGGGATAGCGGCGTGCGTCCAGCATGTCCCGCACGGCCTTCGGGATAAATGTTTCATCATGTCTCATATATCCACTCTCTCCCGTGAGCGCTCCCCCACTTGCTGCGCCGCTTGAAGGGTAGAGAAATCACCCCGTTTTAGCTATATTCCGCCGCCCCGTGCGCGGCCATCATTATCCTGCCTGGCAGCTCACTGAGTCTGAAGCGTGTTTAAGGAATGCCACAAGCGCCCGCGCGCAACGTAAACCCATGGTTTGGAGGGATGAAACGGATGGCTTTGCCAGCTAAACAAGGTTTATACGATCCAAAAAATGAGCATGACGCCTGTGGCGTCGGCTTCGTGGCCCATATCAAGAACGAGAAGAGCCACCGGATTATCGAGCAGGGCCTGGAGATTCTGCTGCGCCTGACTCACAGGGGTGCGGCTGGCGCCGACCCGCGTGAAGGCGATGGCGCCGGTATTCTTATTCAGATGCCCGATGCCTTCTTCCGCGCCGTCAGCGCTGATCTTGATTTTGATCTGCCCGCCGAGGGCGAGTATGGCGTTGGCATGGTGTTTCTGCCCAAGAACGATGACCACCGTCAGTCATGCGAGCGCATCACCGAACAGGCCATCGCCGACGAGGGCCAGTGCCTGCTTGGCTGGCGCGACGTGCCGGTGGACGCCGTGCGCGCCGATTTGCCTGAAAGCGTGGTGGCCTGCGAGCCGGTGATTCGCCAGGTGTTCATCGCTAAAGGCAAGGGTCTTGTGGATCAAGACGCCTTTGAACGCAAGCTTTACGTCATCCGCCGCGTCGCCAGAACCACGATTGACGACCTTGGTTTCGAGGATGAGGCCAACTTCTATTTCGCCTCGATGTCGAGCCGCACCATCATCTACAAGGGCATGTTTTTATCGCATCAGGTGGGGGCTTATTATGAGGACCTGAACGATGCGCGCCTGAGCAGCGCCCTGGCGCTCGTGCATCAACGCTTTTCCACCAACACCTTCCCCGCCTGGGAGCTGGCCCATCCCTACCGCATGATCGCCCACAATGGCGAGATCAACACCGTGCGCGGCAACATCAACTGGATGAACGCCCGCCGTCACTCGATGAGTTCGACACTCCTCGGTGACGATCTGGGCAAACTCTGGCCGGTTATCGCCGAGGGCCAATCGGATACGGCCTGTTTCGACAACGCCCTGGAGCTTTTGGCCCTGGGCGGTTATTCGCTAGCGCACGCCGCCATGTTGCTGATCCCGGAGGCATGGGCTGGCAATCAGTTGATGGACGCAAAGCGCAAGGCATTTTATGAATACCATGCCGCCCTGATGGAGCCATGGGACGGCCCGGCCGCCGTCGCCTTTACCGATGGCCGCCAGATTGGCGCCACGTTGGACCGTAACGGCTTGCGACCGGCCCGCTACCTGATCACCGACGACGACCTGGTGGTCATGGCCTCTGAAATGGGCGTGCTCGACATCCCCGAGGAAAAAATCGTCAAGAAATGGCGCTTGCAGCCCGGCAAGATGTTCCTGATCGATCTGGAGGCCGGCCGCATCATCGATGACGATGAACTCAAGGCCAAATTGGCCGAAGAAAGGCCATACCAGAAAATCCTGGCTGAAACCCAGATCCAGCTCGAATCGTTGCCGGAAGAAGTGCCGACCATGGCGCCGGACCATGACACCCTGCTTGATCGCCAGCAGGCCTTTGGTTATTCGCAGGAAGACCTCAAGTTCCTGATGGCGCCCATGGCGATTTCCGGCCAGGAAGCGACCGGTTCCATGGGTAATGACTCGCCGCTTGCCGTGCTCTCCAACCGCGCCAAGCCGATCTACAATTACTTCCGCCAGCTGTTCGCTCAAGTGACCAACCCGGCCATCGATCCGATTCGCGAAGAAATGGTGATGAGCCTGACCTCCATTATCGGGCCCAACCCCAACATCTTCGACCGTGGTGATGAGAAGCCCCTGATGCGGCTGGAAGTGCATCAGCCGATCCTGACCAACATCGATCTTGAAAAGGTGCGCCATATCGACCGCTACACGGAAGGCAGGTTCCGCACCACCTCCCTCTCGATGTGCTATCCCGCCGATCAGGGCGCGGCCGGCATGGAAGCGGCCATTGAGCGCCTGTGCAAGCAGGCCGAACAGGCGGTTCTGGAGCGCTACAATATCGTCATCCTGTCCGACCGGCAGATGGATGCCGACCACATCGCCATTCCGGCGCTTTTGGCCACCAGCGCCGTGCATCAGCACCTGATCCGCGAGGGCCTGCGCACCGAGGCCGGGCTGGTGGTCGAAACCGGCAGCGCCCGCGAGGTCCATCATTTCACCACACTGGCCGGCTTCGGCGCCGAGGCCATCAATCCCTATGTGGCCTTTGAGACGCTGTTTGACTTCCATCGCGGCGGCCAATTACCCGATGAACTTTCGCTTGAGGAGATCAAGACCCGATACATCAAGGCGATCAACAAGGGCATTTTCAAGGTTATGTCCAAAATGGGTATTTCGACCTATCAGTCCTATTGCGGCGCGCAAATCTATGAAGCCGTGGGCCTGGCCAGCGAGTTTGTCGCGCAATACTTCACCGGCACGCCGACCCAGATCGAAGGCGTGGGCCTGGCCGAGGTGGCGGAAGAGGCCATACGCTGGCACCGAGACGCCTATGGCGGAGCGCATATTTACCGGCGCGCACTCGATGTTGGCGGCGAATACGCCTGGCGCGTACGCGGCGAAGAGCACCTGCTGACCCCGGACGTGATCGCCAAGGTCCAGCACGCCGTACGCACGGACAACTACGCCCTGTATAAGGAATACGCCGGCCATATCAACGATCAGAACGGCCGCCTGATGACCCTGCGCGGCTTGTTCAAATTCAAGGACGGCAAGGCCATCCCAATCGAGGAAGTGGAGCCGGCGGAGCATATCGTCAAACGCTTCGCCACGGGCGCGATGAGCTTCGGCTCCATCTCGCACGAAGCCCACTCCACCCTGGCCATTGCCATGAACCGGCTCGGCGGCAAGTCCAACACCGGCGAAGGTGGCGAGGAGCCGGAGCGCTTCGAAAAGCTGGCCAACGGCGATTCAATGCGCAGCGCCATCAAGCAGGTGGCGTCCGGGCGCTTCGGCGTCACCACGGAATACCTGGCCAACTCCGATCAGATTCAGATCAAGATCGCACAGGGTGCCAAGCCCGGCGAAGGCGGCCAGTTGCCCGGACACAAGGTCGATAAGCGCATCGGCCGCGTACGTCACTCCACCCCCGGAGTCGGCCTGATTTCGCCGCCGCCGCACCACGATATCTATTCGATTGAAGACCTGGCGCAGCTGATTTTCGATTTGAAGAATACCAACCCGCGCGCCGATATCAGCGTCAAACTTGTTTCGGAGATCGGAGTCGGCACCATCGCCGCCGGTGTGGTCAAGGCGCACGCCGACCATGTGGTGATCGCCGGGCACGATGGCGGCACGGGCGCAAGCCCCCTGACCAGCATCAAGCATGCCGGCACGCCGTGGGAGCTGGGACTGGCCGAAACACAGCAAACTCTGGTGCTCAATCGGCTCAGAGGCCGTATGACGCTGCAAACCGATGGACAGATGCGCACCGGCCGCGATGTCGTCATCGCCGCCCTTCTGGGCGCTGATGAAGTGGCATTCGGCACCATCGCCCTGGTGGCTGAAGGCTGCATCATGATGCGTAAATGCCACCTGAACACCTGTCCCGTCGGCGTAGCGACGCAGGACCCCGAGCTGCGCAAGAAATTCGTTGGTAAGCCGGAGGACGTGGTCAACTTCTTCATGTTCGTCGCCGAGGAAGTGCGTGAGATCATGGCCGAGCTCGGCTTTAAAACCTTTAACGAGATGATCGGCCGCGCCGACATGCTGGACACCAATGAAGCCATCCGCCACTGGAAATCGCAGGGCCTGGATTTGACGCCGATCTTTCATCAAGTCGACGCCAAAGGTGCGGCCGTGCATCACTGTGAAAAACAGGACCATGGCATCGACGACATCCTCGACTGCAAGCTGATCGAGCAGGCGAAGCCGGCGCTGGAAGAGAAAAAACAGGTCGTCATCGAAACGAAGATCCGCAACGCGGATCGCAGCGCCGGGACCATGCTCTCCGGCGAGGTGGCCAAGCGCTATGGGCTCGCGGGCCTGGCCGAGGATTCGATTTACATCACGGCCAAGGGCACGGCCGGCCAGAGCCTCGGCGCATGGCTGGCGCGCGGCGTTACCATCGAGTTGGCCGGCGAGGGTAATGATTATGTCGGCAAGGGCCTGTCCGGCGGCCGTATCGTGATTTACCCGCCCGAGGAATGCCCTGTAGTGGCCGAGGACAACATCATCGTCGGCAACACCGTGCTGTTTGGCGCCATCAGTGGCGAATGCTATTTCCGCGGCGTTGGCGGCGAGAGATTCGCGGTGAGAAATTCTGGTGCGGTGGCCGTTGTCGAGGGCGTCGGCGATCATGGCTGCGAATACATGACCGGTGGTACCGTCGTGGTGCTAGGCGGCACCGGGCGCAATTTCGCCGCCGGCATGAGCGGCGGCATCGCCTATGTGCTGGACGAGGAAGGCGACTTTGAGTCGCGCTGCAATATGGCCCAGGTCGAGCTGGAACCGGTAGCAAGCGAGGCCGATGCGCTCGAGGAGCTGGATCATCAGGGCGCAGACCTGGAAACGCACGGCCGCGTCGATATCAAGCACTCCCTGTCGCAGGATGATGTGAAGATTCTGCGCATGCTGATTGAACGCCATCTGCACTACACCAACTCCGCCGTCGCCAAGCGCATTCTGGGCGATTGGGCCGAGTATCAGGCCAAGTTCGTCAGGGTGATGCCGGTCGATTACCGCCGGGCATTGCGGGAAATGGAAGCCGAGCAGGCCATGGAAAAGGAGCAGGCGCATGGGTAAGCCCACCGGGTTCAAGGAATATGTACGCGAAGGCCTGAGCTATGTGCCGGTCGCCGACCGGGTAACGCACTACAAGGAGTTCACCAGCCTGCCGGACGACATGGCCACGCAGGGAGCGCGCTGCATGGATTGCGGCATCCCCTTCTGCCACAACGGCTGCCCGGTCAACAATATCATCCCCGACTGGAATGATCTGGTGTACCGCGGCCAATGGCGCGAGGCCGTTGAGGTGCTGCACTCGACCAACAATTTCCCCGAGTTCACCGGCCGCATCTGCCCGGCCCCTTGCGAGGAGGCCTGCACGGTCAACCTCATCGACGAACCGGTGTCGATCAAGAATATCGAGCTGGCCATCGTCGAAAAGGGTTGGGAGGAAGGCTGGATCACGCCGCAAATCCCCGAGCATAAAACCGGAAAGCGCGTGGCCGTGGTTGGCTCCGGACCTGCCGGGCTTTCCTGCGCCCAGCAGCTGGCGCGCGCCGGGCATGATGTGGTGCTGTTCGAAAAGAACGACCGCATCGGCGGCCTGATGCGCTACGGCATCCCCAACTTCAAGTTCGAGAAACGTATTATTGACAGGCGCTTGGCGCAAATGCGCGCCGAGGGCGTGGATTTTCGCACTAACGCCCATGTCGGCGTCGGCATCTCCGCCACAGAGCTGTTGGAAGAGTTCGACGCCGTGGCGTTGACCGGCGGGTCGGAAAAACCGCGCGATCTGCCTATTCCAGGCCGCGAGCTTAATGGCATCCATTTCGCCATGGAAATACTGAGCAAGAACACCAAGCGCGTGCTGGGCGACACCATCCCGGACAACGAATGGATTTCGGCCGAGGGCAAGCACGTCGTCGTCATCGGCGGCGGCGACACGGGTTCCGACTGTATCGGCACCTCCAATCGCCATGGCGCTGAGTCGGTGACACAGCTGGAAATTCTGCCCAAGCCGCCGGAGGTGCCGGACAAGCTGACTACCTGGCCGAACTGGCCCATGAAAATGCGCACCTCCACCTCGCAGGAGGAAGGCTGCGACCGAGATTTTTCAGTCGCCACCAAGCGCTTCGTCGAAGAAGACGGCCGTGTGACAGCGATTGAATGCGTCCGAGTCGAATGGAGGCAGGAAGACGGCCAGTGGAAAATGCAGGAGATCGAAGGCAGTGAATTCACGCTCAAGGCCGATCTGGTGCTGCTGGCCATGGGCTTTCTGCATCCGGTGCACGAAGGCATGCTCGAGGAACTGGGCGTAGAATTCGATCCGCGCGGCAATGTAAAAGGCGCGGCCGAAGGCCCGGATGCCTACAAAACCTCGCTGGACAAGGTGTTCTCCGCTGGCGACATGCGCCGCGGCCAGTCGCTGGTCGTCTGGGCCATCCGCGAGGGCCGCCAATGCGCCTGTGCGGTGGATGAATACCTGATGGGGCATTCCGACCTGCCACGTTAAGCAAAAGGCTTTATCTGAATAAGAAACCGGCGAACATTTCGCCGGTTTTTTTGTGCGATGGGAAAGCCATCGCTTGACTTCCTCTTAGACTATGCCTACAAGTGATTATACTTCAGTAGCTTATCATCCCATACATGATCGCTACTATGCAGCCGATCTTGGCGGTCCTGGAAACCCGGCATACGCTTGGGATGCCTCGGGGAATCTGGTGAACACAGATAATCCAGGCGTTGATCAGCGTGGTGTTTATTATAATCCAAATACAGGATTGCTTGAATCGGTTTCATATGCCGCATGTTGCAGTGCTAATCCGGTTAGGGGAATTATGGCACTCGATTTGGATGCAGCTGGGGATTATCTCGGAACCAACACCCAGCTTTTGCCTGCCCCAATCGCTGCTCTTGGGACTAATAATCAAACCATGCCATCTTACGATCCGGCTACAGATCAGCTTTTTGCTTCCCAAGGTGATGGAACAGTGAATGTAGTTAACCGCACTACGGGCGCCGCCCAGCCTACAATTACGCTGGACCTTGGCGGAGCTGGCGTTGTAGTAGGTAATCTGAATCGTGATTTTGTCGGGTTTACTGGACGAACTGGCGAGGAGCTAGCCATTCTCGATCATGCAAATTTACAAATACTGGTTTTTGACCTGACAGGCGCTTACGTTGGTGCCAGCGCCTTACCGGCAGGAGTCACTATCTCGGATACCAGCTATAACAGCGGCTATACAAACGGTCTGTTCTTTATTCGCGACGAGACATTTGGCGCCAATGGCGGAAATCGCAGTTTCCGGATATTTCCCTTGCCTGGCGTTGTACTGCTGCAACCTGACGGCGCGGCCGGTAAGGATGCATATATAGATAATAGCGTTCCCGACAATAATTATGGCAACAGCTCTCTATTAACTGACTCTACCGGCGGAGTTGGTCATGCTTTGATTGAGTTCGATCTGGCTGCCATCCCGGCAGGCTCTACGGTTAATCAGGCCAGTCTGGAGATTAGGGAGTGGGCGAATTGCAATTCCAACATTAATGCTCTGGAGGTATACGCCAACCTTGATGTCTGGGACGAGGCCACGGTTACCTGGAATAATGCCCCAGCCTATGGCGCTGTACCCTTGGCGACTAGTACGGGTGAGGTAGCAGGACCTGCATGTGAATGGGTCAAGTTTGACGTTACGGCGCAGGTGCAGGGCTGGGTTGACGGTACTTCCCCCAACGATGGCTTCCGAATTACCGGCCCAGCGGCAGGTAGCGCAATAAAATTCTCTTCTTCAAGCGATGGGCTCACGGCTTCCGAACGACCCATTCTCAGGTTGGACTTGCCCCCGCCAGACGGTTTCCTACCAGTCTTATCAGACGGCTGTGGTTTTCTGATTCCTGCAGGGAAACAATCACTATGGATGTTGGCCATCCTGCCGCTGTTGATTGCAGGTATCGTGCTGGTACGCCGCAGGACGTAAGCCGAACTCCGTTGCTTCTTAGGGGCGGCCTTCGGGCCGCCCTATTTCCAGGTTTTGATTGGAGGCGAATCGAATAACCTCACCGATGACTGCATCTCCCCACACTGGACTAAGGTATGCTGGACGAAATCCACATAGCGCTTGAGCAACTGGCCGATCCGGAGCGGGCGGCGCTGTTGCAGCGCTATTTCAAGACCGGACCGGGTGAATACGGTGAGGGCGACCGCTTCCACGGCATCCGCGTGCCGGAAATACGCAGGCTGTCCCGTCAGTATCACGGCATCGCCATGGCCAATGTGCTGCAACTGCTGCACTCGCCCATGCACGAGGAGCGGCTGCTGGCGCTGTTCATTCTGGTGCTGAAGTTCAATAAGGGATCAGCAGCGGAGCAAGAGGAAATATTTGGCCTCTATCTTGCCAATACGGAATACATCAACAATTGGGATCTCATCGATTCATCGGCGGGACATATCGTCGGGGCATATCTCGACGGCAGGGACACCGCCCCCCTGTATCGACTTGCACGATCTGACAGCCTGTGGGAGCGGCGCATCGCCATCATGGCCACTTCTTACTTCATCGGGCAGGACAGCTTCGATGGCACGCTGATGATCGCCACCATGCTTATAAATGACAACCATGATCTCATTCACAAGGCCGTGGGCTGGATGCTGCGCGAAGTTGGCAAGCGCGACTGCCAGGCTGAGGAGAAGTTTCTTCGTGAGCATTACCGGCACATGCCGCGCACCATGCTGCGTTATGCCATCGAACGCTTCCCCGAAGAGAAAAGGCGAGCCTATCTGTCTGGCAGCATCTAACACCCCTCTGCAATGCAGGCTATGCTTGGACATATCACCGAACTATCAGGAGGAGAAGATGATCATCACGACGACACCGGGCATTGAGGGAAAAACCATCAAGGAATACAAGGGCGTCATCGCTGGCGAGGCCATCCTTGGCGCCAATATCTTCAAGGACATGTTCGCCGGCATCCGCAATATCGTCGGTGGCCGCGCCGGCGCCTATGAGGGTGAATTGCGCAAGGCGCGTGAGGCCGCCTTTGCCGACATGGAGCAGGCAGCGACCGAGTTGGGCGCCAACGCCGTGGTCGGCATCGACATCGACTATGAGGTGCTAGGGCAGGACAACGGCATGCTGATGGTCAGCGTCTCCGGCACGGCGGTCGTGATCTAGCCTGCTCTGAAAGCTCCGATAACGCTGTAAAAGAGGTATTTGCATGTGCCAGCTACTGGGCATGAACTGCAATGTTCCCACCGACATGATGTTCTCTTTCGAGGGCTTCCGAGCCCGTAGCGGCATCACCGATCATCACAGCGACGGCTGGGGCATCGGTTTCTTTGAAGGTGTAGGCTGCCGCCTGTTTCTCGACACTAGGGCCGCCATTGACTCGCCCGTGGCCGAATTGCTGCGCCAGTACCCCATCCACATCCTTAACGGCATCGCCCACATCCGCAAGGCGACTGTTGGCGAAATAGTGCTGGAAAACACCCACCCTTTCCTGCGCGAGATGTGGGGTAAAAACTGGCTGTTTGCCCACAATGGCAATCTCAAGGATTTCAGTCCCGCGACCTTGCACCGGTTCCTGCCGGTCGGCGTCACCGACAGCGAATGCGCCTTCTGCCTGATCCTGGAAACACTGTACCGTCGCTTTCCACAGGGCGAGCCCGATCTCGGTGAACTGGCCCATACGATCAGGGAGATCACCGACGAAATCAGCTCGCATGGTACCTTCAATTACCTGCTGTCCAACGGAGAATGGCTGATGGCCCATTGTTCAACGGATCTGCACTATATTGTCAGAAAGGCCCCCTTCGGCCCGGCTCACCTGATCGACCAGGATGTCAGCATCGACTTTCGCGAGGTAACCACGCCCGATGACGTCGTCGCCGTGATCGCCACGCAACCGCTAACTGACAACGAAACATGGACGCCCATCACAGCCGGTGAAACGGTATGGTTTCAGCATGGCTTGGCGATAGCGATATGAATACGTGGGAGCTCTTATTCCTTCCAGGCGGATTTATCAGCATACTCCCGATTTGAAGGAATGGCATTAAACGGCTGGGCCATACTTTTTTGCCCACCTTTCAGGCGGAGGAACTATGTCGGACAACCTTGCACTACTGCAAAACATGGCGATTTTTGGTGGCGTATCTCAGGATACGCTGAAGTTTCTGCTCGACCAGGCCTCGGTGGTCAGCGTGAAAAAAAGAGAGTATTTCTTCCGCGAGGACGACAAGGCGAATTCCATGTTTGTTCTGCGCAAGGGAAAAGCCGTGATCCTGAAGAGCTGGGAAAGCCAGAAGTTCTTGCTGCATGGCCTGCACAGAGGCGATTGCTTCGGTGAAATGGCGCTCATGGATATGTGCCCACGTAGCGCCTCGATTCGCGCTGTGGAGGATTGCGAGGCAGTCGAAATATCCGTCTCCAGCCTGCATGAGATTTATAAGAACGACCTGGAGCAGTTTGTCATCCTGTTCATGAACATGGGACGTGAGGTAAGCCGCAGGCTGCGCCAGGCCGACAACCAACTGTTTCAGGAAAAGATCAAGGCCGAAACGGTCACCGGCATGACGCCGATGAAATCTATTTAAGGCGCCGTTGTTCCGCCCGACACGGGCGCGATCTCGGCCTGTGAACTGAATGCCGGATACACGGCATCAACGAAATACAAGCCATGCGCGGGCGCCATGGGCGCGACTAGCAGCCTTCGGTCGCGCGCTTCGAGCAGCTGCCTGAACGCATCCGGCGAGTATTTCCCCAGGCCCGCCCAGACCAGGCCACCAACGACGTTGCGCACCATGTGATACAAATAGGCATCGGCCCGGATATGGATGCTGATGACCCATCCCCGCCTCTCTATGTCGATGGCGCGGACCTCGCGCACCGGCGTGCCAGCCTGACAACCGCTGGCGCGAAACGTGGTGAAATCATGGCGTCCCAGGAGATGGGCGGAAGCTTGCCGCATGGCTTCTACATCCAGGGCCCGTGGCATCCACCAGTGCCGCCATCGTTGCAAGGCCGGTGGCGTTTCCCGGCTCCATATCTGATAACGGTAGGCGCGCTCAGTGCAGTCAAATCGGGCGTGAAAGTCATCATCCACGAAGCGAGCCGCCAACACGCAAATCCCATCCGGCAAATGCCTGTTCAGGCCATGCGTATAGGCGCGCAGGGAACGCTCGGCACGTGCTGCATTGACATCCACATGCGCCACCTGCGCCTCGGCATGAACGCCGGTATCGGTGCGGCCGCTGGCGAGCGTTTTCACGGCCTGGCCCTCGACCTTCTCCAGCGCGTCCTCGAGCTTTTCCTGAACGGACGGGCCATTTTCCTGGCGTTGCCAGCCGCAGAGCCCATGTCCGTCGTACTCGACGATCAGCGCCACACGGCGCTTTAAAGCACCCATGCCGCCAGCAGACACCACAACCCTCCAGACAACGCCAGCAGCCAACTCTTGCCATCCATGGCGGCGTCAAAACCGCCTCTTTCCTGAATCCCCCAGCGCAACCACAGCATGCCGCCCTGCCGCCTGCTCCACTCCATCACCTGGGTAAACAGGCCGGAAAACAGGGCAGCCAGATCAGCGGCGGAGAACCTCCGGCGGCGAATGCGCCAGTGCCGATAATAGCTTCGGACAAGCCGCTCCAGGCTGGCACGCATGGGAAATAGAAGCCGAACATACGGATACAGGCGTTGGCCGGCCCAAGGCATGGCCAGCAAGGCCTGAGCCCATTCCCTCGGCTGCAGCATGCGCGAAAAAACCATGGCCGCCACGAACATAAGACTCAGGCGAATCGAAAGCCATAGTGCGGCATTCACGGCCTCATAGCTGGGACCGCCTAGTTGCGGAACAATGATGGTTCCCGGCGTAAAAATGAAGTGTAGCAGCACAATGGGCGCAAGCAGCCAGCGCAGAACCCGCCAGGCATTGCGGCAGGCATCCCATGATCCGGTCGCTAAGCGCAAAACCACCAGAGAGATCAACAGCAACAGGAGCGCCGGCAAGAACTGCCGCACCATGATAGCCGCGCCGAACACACCGACGCCGAAAAGAAGCCGCCCCAGGGGCGTGCTGGATTGAAAGATGTTCACGACAAGCCAAGCTTGATGCGGCTGCAAACGCCCAGGGTAATCCTACTACCCTGCTGGCCAAGGCCGGATGCAATCATCCGGCAGGGTGATCCCCGTACAGGCCTTGGCTAGCTGCTCTGCTGGCCGAGAATCCTGTCATAGACCGGGCGATCCTCGTCTCCAATGATCGACTCAGCCTGGGATAGTAATTCCGATGCCTTGCCCTCATCGCCACGCCGCTGGGCGATTTCCGCCAGCCCCAAAAGGGCCGCTCCGCGAGTTTCACCACCGTCCAGGGCTCGGTTAAATGTTTCTTCAGCTTCATCAATGGACTCCGATTCGAGCAGGCTGCGTCCCGTATCGATTACCAGCCTCGCCGCCGACACCTCGGTGACTTCCTCACCGCCGCCGCCGCCAACTTCAGACCCGGCCTCCAGCTCAAGAATGAGAGTGTCCAGCTCCCGTTCAATATCGGTCCCGCCAAGATCATGGCCCGACATGTCGATCACGCCGGCCTTTTTCTGGTCTCCTTCAGGAGCCTTGGCCGTCTCACTGGCGGCATCGATCGTTTCAGCCTTGACGGTTTCGACTTGTGTATCGTCGATGCCGAGATCCACCGCGGCGGCATCCTCCCCGCCAACCTTTATCTCGCCTGAGTGCAGCTCGCCCAGTGTCGCGGCAATGGTGCTGGTGAATTCCTGTTCGACTCCGGCAGCTTCATCGCCACCTTCATCCGCCGTTGCCTCCATTGCCTCCGTCTCAAGCTCGGGAATCTGTTCGCCAGCCATCGACGACAGATCAATTTTCACCGTTTGATCCGCATCCAACGCGGAAGGCTCAACCTGCACTTCCTGCTCACCCGTTGATCCCATGTCAACATCGCTAAGGGTCAACTCCGAGGTCAGACCGTCCGGAATGCTTTTCAGTGCTTCGGCCTCGCTAATCGTTTCATCCTCAGGGCCGGCCTCCGCTTCTGCGGCGGCTTTGGAAACAGTTAGATCCTCGGCGCTCGCGGTCACTTCTCCGCCGGCATCAAGCTCGGTCTTTTCCTCGCCCTCGGCAGCTTCGCCCTCCTCCAGGTCGAGCACCACCGGTTCATCCAGCATCTCGAGTTCCGGCGCTCCAGAAGAAATGTCCTCCGCTTCCAGTTTCACCTCGGCATCGTCATCGCCGGCTTCGGGCTCTGCTCCCTCTACTGGCGCCACGACCGTTTCCGATGAGCCTTTTTGATCAAACGACGAGATATCAATACTTGTTTTGCTCACGTCCTCGACGATGGCATCCGCGCTATCGCCGTTCTCACCGGCCTGCAAGCCAGACAAGGTATCCTCAAACTCTTCCGGCTTCACGCTCTCGAGCGGACGCGGCCCAATATCATCGACATCCAGGATCACCGTGGCATCAAGATCATAGTCCTTGTCTTCCTTCGATATAGCCGGCTCCTCCAGCGTATCGGTGAAATCCTCGGCCTCTTCCATCTCGCGCTCAAACTGGTTCAGCCCATCGCCTGACAGCATCTGCCTGCCTGATTCGATGACGGCCTCAAGCCCTTCCCGATCCTGGCGGCCGGAAATCAGGCGGAACAGCTTGCAATGCGCGTCGGCGTTCTCCGGATTCTGTTTGATAGCCATGCGCAGGTTGTGCTCGGCTTCTTCCTCCATGCCGTAGCGCAGGTACACATCGGCTTCGGCCAGATAATCAGCATTGGCTTCGGGCTCCTTGTCGCTGATCGTGCCTTCGAAGGCTTCCATATCAGCGGTGTCGAGTTCGCTAAGGTCGGGCAGGTCTTCCCCCAGCGTTTCCGAATCTAGCTGGTCGATCCCCGTTATTTCCTCGGTGACGGAGGTTGGCTCATCCATGGACTGAGCCGCTGCTTCAGCTGCTGCCACGGCCATGGCTTCGGCCGATGCCTGATCTGGCGTCACGGTCTCGGCTTCTTGCGCCAGAGACGGCTCGACAACGGCCACGGACTCTGGAGCCGCGGGATGCGGGGGCTCGCGGCGCATCAGATAACCGATCACGGCAAGCAGGACGAAAATCAAGCCGCCCAGCGCATAGGTCATGATTTTCGGCTGGCTTATGGCCTGCTCGCCCTGGCGAGCCTTGTCCAGATCCTGCTGCAGGCGCGCCAGGCGCATTTCAAGCTTCTTGATCCTTTCCTCGGCTGCCAGCAGTCCGGCTTCGGCCGGCTGTGCGGCCATGGCCGCAATCTTGTCCTCGGCTGCGGCCAGCTTTTGCTGCAAGGCCTCATTTTGCGTTTGCAGGGCGCTCAGCGCCTCAGTCTGCCTGGCATCTGCCATCCGGGCTTCAGCTCCCCCCTGCTCTTGCGAAGGCGCCGAAACAGGTGCGACAGGTTGCACGCCCGCGGTCTCGGCTACTGGCTCGGCTTCTTTGCCAACAGGTGTGTCGGCGGTGCCAGCGGCTGCTTCACCAACGCGAACCCGTTTGCTGTAACGCGTGCGCTGCGCCTCGGCCACGGCGGCGTAGCGCGGCTGTTCTTTTAGCTCCGCCCAGCGTCGATTATGGTCGGCCAGCACGGATTCGGCCTGCGCCAGCGAGACAGCCTCAACTTCAGCGGCCCTGGGAACATCCAGATGGGTACCGGCGTTGATCAGGTTGATATTGCCCTGGGAGAATTTGCTCTTGTTTTTCTCATATACCGCTACCATCACCTGATGCAGGCTGTAGCGATCATCGACACGCAGGCGTTTGGCCACCGTGGTGATGGTATCGCCATAGACCATAGGGCCGTAGCGATCAATCCTCGCCCAGCCATCGTGGGCACTAAAGGGCTTTGCACCTTCTGCAGGTTCACCGGCCGCTTCTACTTCCATGGCTTCCGCTTCCATCAAGGGCGTCTCAACAGATGGAGCGACCGCAGCCGTCGGGGCCGCCTCGGCCTCAGGTTTCGTCACCACCGCCACGGGTGGCTTGCCGGTTGCGACCTTCGCCTTGGGCATTTCCAGGAAGACCGGATATTTCTTGAAATGGGTGGAGCCCTCGCCTGAATTGACCTTCAGCACCAGATTGAAAAACGGCAGGGTCAGCATGGACTGGGAGCTGATCTCGACGCGCGCGCCACGGCTATCGCGCTCCAGATCGATCGACAGGGCGTTGAGGCCGGGGTCGCGGTAAATCTCCAAAATCCGGTAATCGGCTGGACTGGCTATTTCAACGGTGATATTGGAAAGCGACTCGCTTTCATCAATAAATACAGGAACTTCGGCGTAGAACGGCTCGCTCAGGTGGCTGGCCACCTCGACGGAGCCCAAGGCCACGGCCCGCACCTGCATTGGCTGAACCAGCATCAGCACGGAAAGCGCCAGCAGTCCAAATCTCCATCGGATTAATTTCCCAAACGATAATTGCATCGTCACATCAAGCCTCCTGAATTCCGCTTCCTCGATGTTCTTAATATGTTCGTTCTATCGCCACTTTCACGATGAAATTAAATTTTCCGCGATCTGGACGGCATTTAGCGCCGCGCCTTTTCGCAAATTATCAGCCACTATCCACAAGTGCAACGAATCAGGACATGAATTGTCATCACGAATTCTCCCCACCCAAACGGCATCCGATCCCGCCGCCTCGCTCGGCATAGGGTAGTCCTCGCCCTCAGGGTCGTCCACAACAGCAACCCCTTCGGCATCGGCCAGAATCCGGCGTGCTTCCACCGCATCCATGTGGCCGGAAAAGGTGACATTCACCGATTCCGAATGGCCGTAAAACACGGGTACGCGCACGGTGGTCGCGGTGACGGCGATATCAGCCTCCATGATCTTGCAAGTTTCCTCGATCATCTTGCGTTCTTCGCGTGTGTAACCGTCCTCCATGAACACATCTATGTGCGGGATCACATTAAATGCGATTCGCGCTGGTAGGGCCTCGGCCGTCACCTCCTGGCCAGCCAACAGCTTGCGGGTCTGGTCGGCCAATTCCTTGATGGCGCGGCCACCAGCGCCGCTCACGGCCTGATAGGTGGACACTACCACGCGCTGGATGGGCACGGCGCTGTGTAGCGGCTTGAGCGCCACCACCAGCTGGATGGTGGAGCAATTTGGATTGGCGATAATGCGGTTGTGTCTGGCCATTTCCAGCGCATGGGCGTTGACTTCCGGCACTACAAGGCAGACATCCGGATCCATGCGCCAGGCGCTGGAATTGTCGATGACGTAACAACCCGCCTCGGCAAAGCGCGGCGCGTGCTCTCTGGAAGTGCCGCCGCCTGCCGAAAACAGTGCGATATCAATGCCTTCTGGGTCAAACTTCTCAAGGTCTTGCACCACATAGTCGCGCCCGTTGAACTCGACGCGCGAACCGGCGCTACGGCTGGACGCCACGGGTACGATATCGCTGATGGGAAAGTTACGTTCCGCCAGGATTTCCAGCATGATTTCGCCAACTGCGCCGGTAGCGCCCACCACCGCCACGCGGTAACCGGCCTTTTGCGGCAGGAATGCTTCACTCATGCCAGCGCCTCCAGGCGCTCACACACGGCCACGCCCATGCCGGAGCAGGAAACCGATGCGCCGCCGGCCGCAAGATCGGCCGTACGGACGCCATCATCAAGGGTTTGTTCCACGGCGGCCTCAACCTTATCGGCCAGATCGGCGCACGCAAGCGAGTAGCGCAGCATCATGGCCACCGAAAGAATCGTCGCCAACGGATTGGCCTTATCCTCGCCGGCGATATCGGGTGCGGAGCCATGGATGGGCTCATACATCGCAAACTCCTCGCCAATGGAGGCCGAGGGCAGCATGCCGATGGAGCCGGTGAGCATCGAGGCCTCATCCGAGAGAATGTCACCGAACATGTTGGTGGTAACGATCACATCGAATTGCCTGGGATCGCGAATTAGCTGCATGGCGGCGTTGTCGACGTACATATGGCTTAGTTCGACATCAACGTATTCGCGTGCGTGCAAGTCAACCACCACCTGCCGCCAGAACTCGGTCGATTCGAGCACATTGGCCTTGTCCACCGAACAGACGCGGCCAGAGCGCAGACGCGCGGCCTCGAAGCCCTTGCGGGCGATGCGCTCGATCTCGTCGGTGGTGTAATTCAGGGTGTTGAAGCCGCGCTTGCCGCCACCGGGTATGTCTTCGATGCCGCGCGGCTGGCCGAAATAGATGCCGGACACCAGCTCGCGCACCACCAGGATATCGACGCCCTCAATCACTTCGGGCTTGAGGGTGGAGGAATCAATCAGTTGGCTGTGCACCTTGGCCGGGCGGTAATTGGCGAACAGGCCCAGTTCCGAACGAATGCGCAGCAGACCGGCCTCGGGCCGCAGCGGCTTATCCAGCGGCTCCCACTTCGGCCCGCCGACCGCGCCCAGAAGCACGGCGTCGCTGGCCCTGGACAGGTCGAGGGTCGCGGCCGGCAGAGGATCGCCTTCGTGGTCGTATCCGGCCCCGCCGATGTACGCCTCCTGCCACTGCGCTCCCAGGCCAAAGTCCCGGTTGAGCACCTCCAGCACGCGCAAGGCCTCGCGCACAATCTCCGGCCCAATACCGTCGCCCGGCAACACCGCTATGTTCACTGTCATGGCTGTCCCTTCCTCGATTAATCGCGTCAATACGTTTGATTAAAGCGCTGCATGGTATTTTTGATAGTAGTTAAGGGCAATAGAAGAGTGCTGGCCCTTGGAACAGTTAGTGAGTCCGCACTCCCATTAGGTGGCGTTATTGATGCTTTACCAAACTTGAGCAGTGTGTGAAATCAGAGCTTGCATGACCTGCGTGCAACGATTGATTTGGGGTTTGTATGCTAGCCAGGTTGTCACACCTTTCGAGCCGTGGAAGATATTGTTTCGGTATCGATACACGACCGAGACAACAAAATACACCTGCTCTATGTCCGATAGCGAATCGACAGAGCGGTCCAGAAGTGGCTTCATGTCTGGGTGACGATTGCCATGCATCAAATTTAAGTAACGCTTGTTGTCTTGATATCTATCGTGAAAGTGCTTAACGATTGGCATAAGAGGTTGAGGGCTAAAACCTTCCTTTTCGACGATGCGGCGACAATGTCTCTTTAGCTCACTCCCCTTTGCAAACCCATGAAAACAGCTTGTTTCGAGTAACGACCACGCGATAAGAAACCTGACAGCAGCCTTGTCGCCCAGAAGGCGCTTAACCTCTTCTTGGGACTGACTAAGATAATCAGCGAACCAACTGTCAAAACCGGAAGAGGACATAAACTTTAACTTCTATTTCCCTTTGTCCATGGCGCTTTTGACTGCTGCCAGAAATTCATCCACATCCTTGAATTCGCGGTAGACCGAGGCAAAGCGCACATAGGCCACGCCATCCAGTTTCTGCAATTCGTTCATGACGAAATCGCCGATGCTGACCCCCGGCACCTCCGCCTCGCCCAACTCGCGCACATTGGCCAGCACCGACTCAACTGCCTGTTCGAGTTGCTCGGCAGTCACAGGCCGTTTTTCCAGCGCTTTTTGCAGGCCACCCCTGATTTTTTCGATATCGAAGGTCTGGCGCGCACCGTCCTTCTTCACCACCAGTGGCAGCCGCAACTGAGCATGTTCGGTGGTGGTAAAGCGCTTGGCGCAGGCCTCGCATTCGCGGCGGCGGCGCACCGCCGCCCCGTCCTCCACCACACGCGAGTCGATCACGCGGGTATCAGGACAGCGGCAAAAGGGGCACTGCAAGTAAAATCCCTAGCTACTCTGGTAGATGGGGAATTGATCGGTAAGTTCGCCGACCTCGCTGTGCACTTCCGCTTGCACCGCCTCGTTTTCCACATCGGCTAACACGCGCAGGATGAAGCCAGCCACGGCCTCCGCTTCCGCCTCGCCCAGGCCGCGGCTGGTGATCGCCGCCGTGCCAATGCGAATGCCGCTGGTGACGAACGGCGATTCCGGATCGAAGGGAATGGTGTTCTTGTTCACCGTGATGCCCGCCGCCTCCAGGGCAGCTTCGGCCACCTTGCCGGTGAGCCCCTGCGGGCGCACATCGACGCGGAACATATGGCAATCCGTACCGCCGGTAACGACGCGCAGGCCGCCGGCGCTTAAAACGGCCGCCATGGCGCGTGCATTCTTGATCACCTGCGCCATGTCCGCCTTGTAGTCATCGCTCAAGGCCTCGCCAAAGGCCACGGCTTTGGCGGCGATCACATGCATCAGCGGCCCGCCCTGGATACCGGGGAAAATGCGGCTGTTGATCTTTTTGGCCAGATCATCGTCGTCGGTGAGGATCATGCCGCCTCTGGGGCCTCTGAGCGTTTTATGCGTGGTGGTGGTGATCACGTGCGCATGGCCGACCGGCGTTGGGTACTCGCCCGCCGCGATCAGGCCAGCATAGTGCGCCATGTCTACGACAAGATACGCCCCTATCGAGTCGGCGATCTGGCGCATGCGCGCCCAGTCGATGTCGCGTTCATAGGCCGAAGCACCTCCAATGATCATCTTTGGCCGATGCTCGTTAGCCAAAGCCTGCATGGCATCGTAATCGAGCAGTTCATCGGATTCGCGCACGCCGTAGGCCACAACGTTATACAAACGGCCTGAGAAGTTGACCGGGGAGCCGTGCGTCAGATGGCCACCATGGGATAAATCCATGCCCATGATGGTGTCACCGGGATCGAGCACGGCCATGTACACGGCCATATTGGCCTGCGATCCCGAATGCGGTTGCACATTCACATGCTTCACGCCGAACAGCTCCGCGGCGCGCTGCTGCGCCAGGCGTTCGGCCACGTCCACATGCTCGCATCCGCCATAATAGCGCCGACCGGGATAGCCCTCGGCGTATTTATTGG
>Ga0316192_10000540_pt1 | contig 27742 bp, 33 predicted proteins | sample MerIslwburrow_MG_FD_204931 | JGI IMG/M metagenome (GOLD analysis project Ga0316192, IMG submission 204931) | Coastal sediment microbial communities from Maine, United States - Merrow Island worm burrow | ecosystem: Environmental > Aquatic > Marine > Coastal > Sediment | place: USA: Maine...
TGAAGGTTGCCAACGATACCGCCGTCGCCGTCAACCAGGGCGGCAAGCGCAAGGGCGCCATGTGCGCCTACCTGGAAAGCTGGCACATCGACATCGAGGAATTTCTCGACCTGCGCAAAAACACCGGCGATGACCGCCGCCGCACACACGACATGAACACCGCCAACTGGATTCCGGACCTGTTCATGAAGCGTGTCGCCGAAGACAAGGACTGGACCCTGTTCTCGCCTGATGAGGTACCGGACCTGCATGATCTGAGCGGAGGCAAGTTCGAGAAGGCCTATGCCGCGTACGAAGACATGGCCGCCAATGGCAAGATACGCGTTTACAAGACCCTCAAGGCCGCCAGTCTGTGGCGCAAGATGCTGAGTATGCTGTTTGAAACAGGCCACCCATGGATTACTTTCAAGGATCCATGCAACCTGCGCTACACCAACCAGCACGTTGGCGTGGTCCACAGTTCCAACCTGTGCACTGAAATCACCCTGCACACCAACGATACCGAAATCGCGGTGTGCAACCTGGGCTCGATCAACCTGCCGGCGCACATAAACGAAAACGGCCTGGATGTAACCAAGCTGGAACGCACCATCAATACTGCGATGCGCATGCTGGACAACGTCATCGACTACAACTATTACAGCGTACCGCAGGCGCGTGATTCCAACCTGAAGCACCGCCCGGTTGGTATGGGCGTGATGGGCTTCCAGGATTCACTCTATAAACAGCGCATGCCCTACACCACTGAAGATGCAGTTGAATTCGCCGACCGCACCATGGAGGCCATCAGCTACTTTGCGATCAAGGCTTCGACCAACCTGGCCGAAGAGCGCGGCCGCTACCCCAGCTTCGAGGGTTCATTGTGGAGCAAGGGCATACTGCCGATCGACTCGATCGATTACCTGGCCGAGGGCCGCGGCAGCTACCTTGATCTTGATCGCAGCCATACCTTTGACTGGGATTCATTACGCGCCCGCGTACAGAGAACCGGCATGCGCAACTCCAACACCATGGCTATTGCGCCAACGGCAACGATTTCAAACATCTGCGGCGTCAGCCAGTCTATCGAGCCGACCTATCAGAACCTGTTCGTTAAATCGAACCTGTCGGGTGAGTTCACCGTGGTGAACCCCTACCTGATTGAGGATCTGCGCGAGCGCGGCCTGTGGGATGAAGTCATGGCCAACGACCTCAAGTACTACGATGGCAGTGTACAGATGATCGACCGCGTACCTGCCGACCTGAAACAGCTTTATCAAACCGCGTTCGAGATCGATCCACGCTGGCTGGTTGAAGCCGCAGCGCGTCGTCAGAAATGGATCGACCAGGGTCAGTCTTTGAACCTGTACATGTCTGAGCCCAGTGGCTCGAAACTCGATTCGCTATACAAGCTGGCATGGGTACGCGGCCTCAAAACCACTTACTACCTCAGATCCATGGGTGCAACCCATGTTGAAAAATCAACCATGGATACAGGACGCGAAAGCAAGTTGAACGCTGTGAAAAACACGGCACAGGAAGCCGCTGGATCAACAGCGCCAAAAGCATGTTCGATCCTGGATCCGGATTGCGAGGCATGCCAGTAAGGAGAATTGCTGTATAAGGAGCGGGGCCAATAATAATAATTAAGGGCACCATGAGCGACATCACAACCATGGAGCCCGGGAGGTCGCCGGGTAATGAGTCTGAAAGCTGAACTCAAACAGATCTTTTATGATCTGGAAATTTTAAACGAGCCGGGGCGCGATGAAGTTGCGCACTTCTGCCGCCACGAAGGCATACGGGTCTGGTTTTCAAGAACACGTACAACCTGGCAATCGATAGGACCATCAGCGATAAAACCCTGGTGGATGATACTTGAACCATTACGAACACTGTCAGAAACGAGCGACAGTGCGGATAACAATAAAAATAACAAAGCAATAGGAGTAACCGAGAATGCTTAACTGGGAAGACCCACTCGCAAAATTTAATGAACCTGCTTTCAAGCCACAGCATGAAGAACAACATCCTCATGCCGGTGACGGCATTGTTTCCAACGAGGCATTGATGAATACAGCAGGCGCTGCGCCCGTGGTTAACCCGATACCCCCGGCTAATGAAGCCACAGTTGCAGCCACTCCCGTAGAGTCATATCACGAAGAAGAACCTGAAACCGATCTTACAGGCACCGGCCTTGAAGACATCGAGATGGGCGCTGAACGTATCCAGGTTGATGACAAGAAGATCATCAACTGCCGCGCCGACCTGAATCAGCTGGTGCCATTCAAATACGAATGGGCCTGGCAGAAATATCTTGATGGCTGCGCCAACCACTGGATGCCTCAGGAAATCAACATGACGGCAGACCTCGCATTATGGCGTGATCCAATCGGCCTGACTGATGATGAGCGCACAATCATCAAACGCAACCTGGGCTTCTTCTCAACCGCTGATTCACTGGTTGCAAACAATCTGGTGCTGGCCGTGTACAAGCACATCACCAATCCTGAATGCCGCCAGTACCTGTTGCGCCAGGCATTCGAAGAAGCCGTGCATACACACGCCTATCAGTACTGCGTTGAATCACTGGGCCTGGACGAAGGTGAAATATTCAACATGTACCGCGAGTTGCCTGCCGTTGCCCGCAAGGCCGAATGGGCACTGCCGTATACCAAGCATCTGGCCGATCCCAATTTCCACACCGGCACGGCGGAAAATGATCAGAAACTTTTGCGCGAACTGATTGCTTTCTATGTCATCTTCGAGGGCATCTTCTTCTATGTCGGTTTCACACAAATCCTGTCCATGGGCCGCCGTAATAAAATGACAGGTGTTGCAGAACAGTTTCAGTACATCCTGCGCGATGAATCCATGCACATGAACTTCGGCATTGATGTCATCAACCAGATCAAGATTGAAAACCCGCATCTGTGGACTCAATCATTCCAGCAGGAAGCGGTGCAGATGATTCGCGATGCCGTTGAACTCGAAACGCAATACGCACGCGACACCATGCCACGCGGTGTACTTGGACTCAACGCACCCATGTTTGAAGAATACCTGCAATTCATTGCTAATCGCAGATGTTCACAAATCGGGCTGGCAGAACAATATCCGGGCGCAGGCAATCCATTCCCATGGATGTCTGAAGTGCTGGATTTGAAGAAAGAGAAAAACTTCTTTGAAACACGTGTTACTGAATATCAGACCGGGGGGGCCCTTAGCTGGGACTAAGGGGCCGGTACTTGTACTTGCTAGGGGGATAACAATAATAAAAACAGGATCAAGGAAAATAAATAATAATAAGCCAAGGAGGCTGGAGTAATAACTATGGGGCGGTAACCGGGAGGTTGCCGCCTTTTTTAATGACATACGCAAGCAACTGATCGAGTAATCGTTACAACATTAACCCGCATATTGCATGAAGGATCTGGATTTCAGGGACAATATTTTGTCAGGAACAAAATATCGCGCTAGCCCCAAAGGTGTGAGTCTCATGGATGAGACGAACAACCCATAACAGCTTAAAATCCATTAAATTTGCTGTAACTTCCTGTAATTTCTTTCACTATTGATCGTTCCGCGTCCGCCTTCGCGCGATATACGGACTAAGACCTTAGTCTAATAGCCGGTGCTTTATCCCGGTCTTATGATCTGGATCAAGAATAAACCTTTGACCCATACATCACATAAGTGGATGATAGTTATTTTAACTAATTGTTATTAGTAATTTTTAACAGGCCAATCTCAGTGTTCATAAAATAGCTTCCTGACGAATCGTCAGTGATAATATTTAAACTGAGTATTAAGATTGAATGAATTTACCGGGAAATCGTCTATGCTAAATATCCCGGTAGAATTTGATAATAATAAAAACGCGTAGACGAAATGAACTAAATACAGTGGCTAACGCAACCACATGTCTCGAGGAATGCTGATGCATATGGCATGTGAACGTGTATTAAAGTTCAATTGCAACCCGTAGGTACACAATGAAAACGAAAGTATGTGCGCAATGTAAATTCAAGGAAATGTGTGAAGGCCTCCCCGGCTTCTGCATGTTCGTACCCTATATCCTGATTGCATCAACTGTATGCATGGTGTTCTATTTCATGATGACCAGCAAGTTATAAACACTTATTAGATTCAATATCTTTTCCATAGCTGTATCAACAGGACTGTAAGAACAACGTTGCTGTCATCATCGGTGCAACGATTGATCTTCGACTTAAATCCATAAACGCATGGTTATACATGCATCGGTTATCGTTGTTTAACCCGCTTTTTTGTAGCAAGCTCGATTGCTCTGGCAGCAGCATTAAATCCGAATGTTGCCGTCACGCTGACAGCTGAACCATATCCAAAACTGCAATCCAGCGACAGCCCGGCAACACCCGGTTTGCAATAGCCCGGATTGCCTTCCGCATCAGGATATCGCTGTTGTTCTGATGAAAACACGCACGGAATTCCAAATGTACGTTTTGGATTCCTGCTATAGCCGTATTTGTGCCTGAGTCTTGAACGCACGGTCGCTGCCAGCGGATCATTCCAGGTTCGCGCGAGGTCAGTGACTCCAACCTGGGCGGGATCTGCCAGCCCGCCCGCACCGCCCGTCATTACAACGGGTATCTTGTTGCGCTTGCAGCAATAAACAATCGCAGCCTTGTACTTGATGCTGTCTATGGCATCGATAACACTATCGTAACCGCGCTCGATGATGTCACGCAGATTATCATCATCAATATGCTGCTTGATGGTATGGCAAACGCACTCTGCATTGATTTCGGCAATACGTTCCCGCATGGCACTGACCTTGTATTCACCGATGGTTGATTCCAGTGTATGCAGCTGGCGATTCATGTTGCTGCGGTGAATTGTATCGCCATCGACAAGAGTGATCTCACCTATGCCTGATCGCACCAGTGATTCAACCGCCCAGGAACCGACGCCACCGATGCCGATAACGCACACATGCGACTGGCGCAGCGCCTCACATACATTTTCTCCGTAAACACGTGTCAGTGCGCCGAATTTTTCTTCGTAGTCACTCATTTATTGCAAGTTATCAGTTGGCAGTCATCCGTTGGCAGTTCATACAGTTACGAAGTGAGCAGTATTGAGTTTTTATAAACAGCCTGCTGATGACTGACAACAGATGACTCGTCCTTAATACACGCGCTACAATCGCCGTATGTCATCATCAACGCGCGGTACCCACAACATCGGTTTCGTCAGCCTCGGCTGCCCCAAGGCCACGGTCGATTCGGAGCATATTCTCACACAGTTGCGCGCCGAAGGTTACGCCATTTCTCCGAACTACGACGAAGCCGACCTGGTCGTGATCAACACCTGTGGCTTTATCGATGACGCGATTGAAGAGTCACTGCAGGCGATTGGTGAGGCGCTGCATGAAAACGGCAAGGTCATAGTCACCGGATGCCTCGGCGCCAAGGGTGACATCGTGCAACGGAGCTATCCCAATGTTCTGGCTGTAACCGGACCCCATGCGACCCAGGAGGTGATGGATGCCATTCACCATCAGCTGCCACCCGAGCATGACCCTTTCATCGATCTTGTGCCCGCACAGGGCATCAGGCTGACACCGAGGCATTACGCCTACCTGAAGATTTCAGAAGGCTGTAATCACCGCTGCACCTTCTGCATCATTCCCGACCTTCGAGGCGACCTGGTAAGTCGGCCGGTGAATGAGGTATTGAACGAAGCTGAGCGCCTGGTTGAAGCCGGCGTCAAGGAGCTGCTGGTCATTTCACAGGACACCAGCGCTTACGGTGTCGATGTGAAATATAAAACAGAATTCTGGAATGGTATGCCGGTAAAAACGCGCATGACTGAAATGTGCGAGGCTCTTGGCAGCCTTGGCGTGTGGGTCAGGCTGCATTATGTCTACCCCTACCCGCACGTCGATGAAATCATTCCCTTGATGGCGGACGGTAAAATCTTGCCCTATCTTGATATTCCGTTCCAGCACGCCAGCCCGCGCATCCTCAAGGCCATGAAACGCCCTGCTGCCAGTGCCAATACCCTGCAACGCATTCGTGCCTGGCGCGAGATATGCCCGCAACTGACATTACGCAGTACCTTCATCGTCGGTTTCCCGGGTGAAACCGAGGGCGACTTCGAGCAGCTGCTCGATTTTCTGGACGAAGCCCAGCTTGACCGTGTCGGCTGCTTCACTTATTCACCGGTTGAAGGCGCCAGGGCCAATCAGCTACCGAATCCGGTGGATGAAGATACAAAACAGGAACGATTGCAGTGTTTCATGGAGAAACAGGCGGCCATCAGCATGCAAAGGTTGAAGCGAAAAATCGGCACTGAACAACAGGTACTGGTTGATGCTGTGAGCGAGTCCGGTGTTATTGCTCGCAGTACTGCCGATGCACCGGACATTGACGGCCTGGTATATATTGAGCAACACGCTGACTGCCGGCCGGGTGAATTCATCAAAGTCCACATTGATGATACGGACGAACATGATATGTGGGGCAGTAAAATCTCCTGACCATGCACACACAAGACTTTGACATCGTTACCGATTTAACCGCGAATGATGATAACAGGGAGTTTCAGCAGAAGATTTCCCGCAACAGCAAAATCAGCGCGCATTTCTCCCTGAGCTGGCAATCGGATTATGCCACGCACATTGACAGTCAGTATATCGACAACCTCAATGTGTGGCGTGACTTCTTTCTTGCTGAACTGGAAATGCAGCTTGATGGCTGCTCTGCCGGTGACCGCATAAGCCACGGCTTCAGTAGCGGTGAAGTCGTGCCCGAGTTTTCAAAAGCCGGTGTTCACACCGTCAAACAGCAGTCTTTCAATCGAAATTTTAACTCCCGCATCAGGCTGGAGCCGAGACTGGGCCGGTTTTATCCCCAGGGTGTGTTTGAAAACATACCGGAAAATTACAGTTCGAACTATCAGCCCTGCCGCATCACCGCTATTGAGGATGATCTAATAACGACAGACTTCAATCACCCGCTTGCAACCAGGGTGCTGGATATCGATGCGCACATCATCAGCATATGGGGCGGTGGACAGGAGCGCGGCGGGCGCTGCAACGATATTATTGACATGCTGACCACGAATGGTCCCGGCATGCAGGCGCGTCATGGCGATACTGCTACCGATTTCTGGAGCGATGATCCTTTTGCCCGGGATGACCCCTCACCCGACGATGCGTTCTATACAACACCAAGACTGGTCACGCATCTGGATCAAAGCTGTTCGCAACAGATCGGTGAGCTGTACAAACAGCTGCTGCCTCATGATGGCCGCCTGCTTGATTTGATGTCGAGCTGGATTTCGCATTTACCCGATGAATTCTCTTCTGCAACAATCGCCGGCCTGGGTATGAACCCGCACGAACTCGAGCAAAACCCGATGCTCACTGAAACCCTGGTGCATGACCTCAACCAGGACCCGCTGCTGCCGTATGATGATGAAACCTTCGATGGCATCGCCTGTACCGCTTCAATTGAATACCTGGTCTCACCCGGGCAGGTATTCAGCGAGCTGGCAAGAATGCTCAAACCCGGCGCCCCCCTGGTCATCGCTTTTTCGAACCGCTGGTTTCCACCAAAAGCGATCAGGATCTGGGGTACCAGCCACGAATTTGAACGCATGGGCCTGGTACTGGAATACTTTATCGACAACGGTGCATTTGAAAACCTGCATAGTTATTCATTACGTGGATTACCGCGCCCGGTAGATGACAAGTACACCGGCCAACTCATGCTATCCGATCCCGTTTATGCCGTATGGGGCACGAAATGCTGATCGCCCGGGATTGACACCTGGGCTGCCATTGACGGCTGCCAATCAGTACCGATTCTCAGTAACTTCAGCCCGAACAAATAAGAATATTAATAATTTCTGATATATGTCATTACGGGCATTGCTGTTTGTCGCTAGAATCTGCGTTTTGATTTTCCGGAGCACCCATGGATTCACCGCAGAGCCTGGCCTCGGCATTCATTCTCGGCCTTTTCAGCACCGTACATTGTGTAGGCATGTGTGGCGGCATCATCGGCGCACTCAGCCTGAGCCTGCCCGATGACATCCGCCAGCGACGGCAACGTCACGTTTTCTTCATCAGCCTTTACAACCTGGGGCGCATACTCAGTTATTCCTTTGCCGGGCTTGTGGTCGGTTATATTGGCGCTGAAGCCGCAGCCTACACCGACATGTCGGGCGGGCCATCCATATTGCGCTATACGGGTGTGGTACTGATGATCGCCATTGGCCTGTACCTGGCCGGATGGTTGCCGCAATTGTCCAAAGTCGAACGCATTGGCGTTCCCCTGTGGAAGCTGCTGGAGCCGATAGGGCGCAAGCTTGTACCCGTCACCACCATGCCCAGGGCCCTGCTCTACGGGCTTGTCTGGGGCTGGCTGCCATGCGGTATGGTTTATTTCGTGCTGGTATGGGCGCTGACCTCGGGCAGCGCCACCCAGGGTGCGCTGACCATGGCTGCATTTGGCCTGGGTACCCTGCCCTCACTGCTCGCCGCCGGACTTGCGGTGTCATCGCTGAAACGATTTACCCAGATGAAAACGGTCCGCCAGGTTGTGGGTGTACTCGTCATCGCCATGGCGACAGGCAGCCTGTTGATGCCCATGGGCGGACACAAACACGGTCATGCCGGCAGCAATCATGACGGCCATCAGCATGCGAGCCACCAGATGCAGCCGTAGTTTACGCATTCATATAAACGTGTCTCTATGTTAAATTTGCGCGCCAGCTTCTAACCCGCATATTGCATGAGAACACTCACAAATCCACTTAAGCATATGAACGGGATTGAAAATTTTTCGTATATTAGATAAGCACACTATGTACCCAATAACGTTATGCAGTTTTTGGAGAAATTTCAGCGGCCACTTTGCCCGATTGGCCTGTAACCATAGCTATGGCTATGCTTTTCGACCAATCGAACAAATTGACTCACTGAAATCCCCCCAAAATTCTGCATTCTCATGCAATATACGGGCTATAACCCGCCTTTATTGAATTTATAAAATGGAAAATCCTATTACCTATACCTCTGCATTTCTGCTGGGACTGTTCAGTACCATACATTGCGTCGGCATGTGCGGCGGTATCATCGGTGCACTCAGCCTCAGCCTTCCCGCGGACATTCGAAACAACAAACCGCGCATGCTGATGTTCATCACCACCTACAATACCGGACGCATACTCAGTTACAGCTTTGCCGGCCTGGTCGCCGGCGCCATCGGAACCGGGGTACTGGCATCCGCCGGGTTTGACCAGGGTCACGCCGTGTTGCGTGCGATTGGTGTTGCCATGATGGTGGCTATTGGCCTCTATCTCGCCGGTTGGTTGCCGCAACTCGCCATCGTGGAAAAAATAGGCGTGCCGGTGTGGAAGAAACTGGAGCCTGTCGGCCGCAAACTGTTACCAGTCGCCTCCCTGCCCAAGGCTCTGGCTTATGGCCTGATCTGGGGCTGGCTGCCATGCGGCCTGGTGTATTTTGTGCTGCTCTGGGCCCTCACTGCAGGAACTGCCGTGCAGGGCGCATTAACCATGCTTGCCTTTGGTATCGGCACAATGCCGACGCTGCTCGCAACAGGATTCATGACCTCCTGGTTAACACGCTTCGCCCGCTCTTCCAGGGCCCGCCAGGTCGTCGGCCTGCTCATTATCGCGATGGCGGTCGGCAGCCTGTATTTACCTATGGGTGATCATCTAGCCGGTCATCACCATCACTAATGATACCAACGCAGGACAATAAGGCGTTCAGGTCATTGCTGGGCCGCTCTCCTCTGATGGAGGCCGTGATACGCACCGCCCAGATTGCCGCAGCCACCGATGTGCACATCCTGATCGAGGGTGAAACCGGCACCGGCAAGGAACTGCTTGCACAGGAAATCCAGGCTTCGAGTTCGCGCGCAGACGAAGCTTATATCATCGTTAACTGCGCTGCCCTGCCGGTTGAACTGGTTGAATCATTATTGTTCGGCCACGAACGTGGTGCATTTACCGGCGCCTTTGAACGCAAGGAAGGCTATGTGCAAAAGGCACATCAGGGCACCCTGCTCCTGGATGAAATCGGCGAGCTTCCTGTTGCAATACAGGCAAAACTGCTGCGTTTTATTGAACATGGCGAAAGCCAGCGTCTCGGTTCCGCTGAAGTTGAACATGTCGACGTGCGTATTATCGCAGCGACCAATCGCAACCTGATGAGGATGGTCGACAGCGGCGAATTCAGAAAAGACCTGTTCTACCGGCTCAATATCGTGCCCATGCAGTTACCACCTTTACGTCAACGTAAACGTGATATTACTGAACTGGCCGAGCACTTCCTGCGCAAGGCGGCCGAACGCAACCAGTCGGAACCGTCAAAACTGACACAGGATGCACTTGAAATACTGAAAAAATATCACTGGCCCGGCAATATTCGTGAATTACGCAATGTGTGTGAACATGTTTCTGCCGTGCTACCCGGTCAACTCATTGGCTCCGAACACCTGCCGCCGGACGTGACTGCGGGCACGACAAAACCCGGCGGCAGCTCCGGCTTTGAGCTGCCGCAGGAAGGCCTCAACATGGAGTCACTTGAGATTGACCTGATTCAACAGGCGCTTGAATATGCTAGCGGCAATAAAAGCGAAGCAGCCCGCCTGCTGGGCCTGTCACGCGATGCTTTCCTGTATCGTCTGAAGAAACATAATCTCTAAGGCATCATATATGGCTACTGACTCAAAGATAAAAATTCTGTTTTTATGCACCGGTAATTCCTGCCGCAGCCAGATGGCTGAAGGCTGGGCGCGTGAACTCAAGTCGGATGTTCTGCAGCCCTACTCTGCCGGTATTGAAACCCATGGCCTTAACCCTTTTGCCGTGCGCGCAATGAAAGAAGCAGGTGTCGATATTTCCGCGCACCAGAGTACAAATGTATCTGAGTTTTCTGATATCGAATTCGACTATGTGATCACGGTATGCGGGCATGCCGACGAACATTGCCCGGTCTTCAGCGGTAACGCCATTGTTATCCACAAGGGTTTTGACGATCCGCCGAAACTGGCGGCATCTGCTGAAACAGATGAGGAAAAAATGGTGCATTACCGGCGCGTGCGCGACGAAATACGCGCGTATGTAGAGACCCTGCCGGAATCACTGCTTGATCAATAAATACATCGGATCCCATCTACCGGGTAATCTATCCAGGACTATCCGTTAATAGCTCTCGCAGAGGCGCGGGGAACGCAGGGGTGATATGTGTTTATTTGTTCCACAAAATATCACGGCTGTCCCGTAAATTTAAAATTCGTCATACCGGGCTTGAACCGGTATCCAGTAAGTCGTTGAAAAACTTGGATTCCGGATCAGCAAAAAACGCTGTCCGGAATGACGGGACACTTTTTTGGTTTTAATGTCTCCCAGACTTCTATGCATCCATCAGGCTTATATCAATCAGGCTTCTAGCTTAATTCAGCGTAAGTTAACGGGACAGCAGTGATAAGGTATATATTTGTTTTTATCTTTGCGATCTTGGCACCTTTGCGAGAGAAAAAAACAAATAAACTCTCGCCAGGACGCAAAACCCGCAAAGGCGTTTGTGGTAAGAACAAAATAAACATAGAAGTTCTCAGCGCCCCCTGCGCCTCTGCGAGAAAAAACATTTCAGTTCCTGCATCCGGGCGATTCCAATCGACCTGGCCGGCCAGGTCGTGTTAAATCTACATAATTGCTGTGGTTATTTACCGATTACGGATGATAATATTTAGCGATGGTGTACTCAGAATTCAATCCGGATACCGGTAATGGCATCATCATATTGAAGCCGAACAACTCGGCAACTTGGCGATTCAATATGATGGTGGTGGCGTCACTGGCTTTCATTGCAACGCTGATCTCAACATTTTTTCTGCTGCAGGGACTCTGGTTAATAGCGCCATTTTCGGGACTGGAAGTACTTGCGCTGCTGGGCTGCCTTTACCTGTGCGCGCGCTCAAACATTCAAACTGAAGTCATTAAATTCAAGCCGGACAAGGTAATTATCGAACAGGGGCGCACCTTTGCCGAAAAATCATGGGAATACCATAGATCATGGGCAAAAATACTTGTGCGGAAACCCCGGCTCAGGGGACGCCCGGACCAGGTTGTGATTCGATCGCATGGTAAAGAGCTGGAACTGGGTTCTTTTTTAAACAAGGATGACAAGGAAACACTGGTTAAGAAACTGCGCAATATCATTTACCGATAGGAACTTTAATCGTAACCTGGAATCCTTAAGTGCATGCCAAGGAACTTATCATTGTTAGCTTTGCTGTTGGTTACAGCTCAGCTGAATGCTGAACAAATCGTTCTCGATAAAAACAATTTTGAGCATATTCATTTCAAGCGCATCAAGCCGAACCAGGTTAGATTCAACGACGATGCGATACATTTTGATGTGAACAAGAGCGCATCATTTCTGCTGCTGGCTTTCGACGATATCAGGGATATTCGCACAGTATCCTTTCAATGGAAGGCTGATGGCATGCTCAATAAAAACAGCATTGAACACGAAAAATCACGCAAGGGTGATGACGCATGGCTTCGTGTTGGCCTGATCATTGAAGGCCAACCGGATCATGTGCCCGAGCCGCTGCTGCCCCGCTGGATGAAACAGGTCAGACAGACACTGAAGCATCAATCCGGCAAGATGGTATACCTGATACCTGACGCCCTGCACTCGCCGGGAGAAACATGGAAAAGCCCCTTCAGCTCCGATGTCGATATGATTTCAGTTGACAGCAGCGACCTGGATGGCGCCTGGAAACAGGCCTCGTATGAATTCACAATCCCGCAGCAGGTAGTCGGCCTGTGGATCATGGCAGATGGTGACAACACTGGCGCAATATTTGAAAGCCAGCTAAGAAACCTGGTGGTGGAATAACTGCACAGCTTGTCTAATGTCTGCCGGTTGATAACCAAATGAAAATGACCACCCATAACATGGTTTTAACCGCAGAGGCGCTGAGGCGCAGAGGAGGAACAGCTTATTTAACAGAAGTGAAAAACACATAGGCCAGCATAAGCGAAGCGTTGCTGGCGATAGGCCATTAGATTGGAAACACCTTCAATCATATCTCTGCGCCTCTGCGGTAATACAAAAACTTCCAGAATATCGTATTGATTAACCGGTCACTTTCACTTGGCATATAACCTCTACCGTTTGCCTGTAAGCTGTGGCATGCTTGCTTGCGTGATTTCGTGAGCACAGATAGATAATGACGAATACGGAAACAAACAGGCAGGATATGAACCCGGAGGCAAAGGCAAATATCGACCTGCCGGCAAATACCCATATCGTTTACTCCAGCAAACCTGATGTTCTCAACAACGCTCTGCTGCATGGCTTCCTAAAGCATCAAAACGACCCGGATATCAAACGCACACACCTGTTCGGAGGTCGTTACGAGAATATTTACCTGACATCCCGGCAAATACCTCAACTCAGCGACTTGCTCGATGAAGCCTGTGATCATGCCAGCCGCTTACTGGACATTGACGATTTAGAGGCCGGCTGCTGGTTCAACTATATGCCAAGCGGCGCAGTCACATCTGTACACAGCCACGATGACTACGATGAGCTTATGTCGGCCGTGTACTACGTTTCAGTACCACAAAATTCTGGCAACCTGATAATACATGAAGACGACAAGCGGCATGTCATCAGCCCGCAAGAAGGGATGTTCGTTTTTTTTGCGCCCGATGTGGTACACGAGGTCAGCAAGAACATGAGTTCTGATGACAGGCTGTCCATTGCTATCAATTTCGGCCGGCACAGAATTTCCGATGACTAAAATGCTAAAGCGTTGCGACTGGGCACTGGGCAGCGAACTTGAACAGCACTACCATGACACGGAATGGGGTGTCGCTCTGCACGATGACCGAAAATTTTTTGAATTCATAACACTGGAAGGTGCACAGGCCGGCCTGAGCTGGGCAACAATCCTGAAGAAGCGGGAGAACTACCGCAAACTTTTCGATGAATTTGATGTAAAAAAAATCGCCCGTTATAACAAACGCAAGATAGAAACCCTGCTGAAAAATCCAGGCATTATCCGTAATCGGCTCAAGGTCGAATCCACCATCTCCAATGCCAGGGCGTTCATTGAAATCCAGAACGAGTTCGGCAGTTTTGATAGCTACATATGGCTGTTCACAGATGGCACACCCATCGTAAACCGGTGGAAATCCATGCAGGACGTACCCGCAAGCACTGAAATATCAGACATGATGTCGAAAGACCTGAAAAAACGCGGCTTCCGTTTCGTTGGCAGCACCATTTGCTATGCCTTCATGCAGGCAACCGGCATGGTCAATGATCACACTGTGGATTGCTTCCGATATCACCAGTGTTAAGGCACCTCTGATCAATTATCATAAATTCTGAAAAATACTGCTGTTAGCCGATTCCGGGCTTACCCGCCAATGAAACAACGGGTAAACTAGCCAAAAATTATAATAACGGGCTACTTCTAATGATACAGTTCAGGGCCAGCTACAGCCGCTCCATACTCCTACAACTCATCCTGCTTTCCATAGTGCTGTTACTCATCATTGTGATCAACCTGGATTTTGTTAATGATATTTACTTCAAGAACCAGGCAACCCGGGTCGGATATATTGTAAACGGCAGCATCCTGGTTTTATTTGCGTTTGGCCTGTTCAGGGTTATTTCACTGTTGATGCGCTACTCGCTGGAAGAATCTGCGCTGGCACGATTTTTACGTAATGTCGAGGATGAAGAGGCCCGGCCAACAGACAAAATCAGCAAGAACTCGCTAATCGCCCGCCGCTATAAATCCGTGGTTGAAATCAGCAAGCACAATGTCGCCGTCAATCACAGTGCACTGGCATCTACCCTGGTCGCCTCGGAAAGCACGCGACTGAGCCTGCCCAAATTCATCAGCAACATCCTGATTCTGACCGGTGTATTCGGCACTATCGTGTCACTCTCGGTGGCACTGCTGGGTGCATCCAACATACTCGATTCAGCTAACGGCCTGGGCAATATGAGCCTGGTCATCCACGGCATGTCGACCGCGCTGTCAACAACGACCACCGCCATCGTCTGCTACCTGTTCTTTGGCTATTTCTACCTGAAAGTCACTGATGTTCAGACCCAGTTACTCAGCGGCATAGAACAGGCCACCACGCTCTACATCATGCCGCGATTCACCTATCAAACCGACAGCATGCTGCACGAAGTCGGCAACCTGGTGCGTGCCTTGCGTGAAGCCGCGGAAAGAATGGGACAGGTTGAAGCAGATTTCGCGGAAGCCGGTAGCCAAATGAACAACATGATGGGCAGCTATGCCGACAGTATTGGCAACCTCGACGACAATATCAGTGAAATCAAACAGCTGTTGCGCAGCGGCTTCAGGTTGCCGGAGTGATTCGCAGATTCAATGGCGCATGGGTGAATAGCCGATGAATGACGATTTCATTGACCTGCGCAGCGGCAGTTTAAGCAGCGAAAGCTTCTGGCCATCGTTCACCGATATCATGATGGTGGTCGTTATGATATTCCTGATGACTTCTGTCGTCCTGATGCTGAGAAACATGGAGCTTATCGACCAGCTACGCACCAGCCTTCTGGCCGAACAAGAAGCCTCAGAGGTGATACGCTCGACTACCGAGGTCAATGCAACCCTGGAAGAGCAACTGGCACAGGCACAGCATGAATTATCTGTGTTACGCATGCAGTTGATGCAATCCAGCGAGGACAACGAGATGTTGAGCATGGTGCTGGCAGACAAGGAACAGCAGATTATCGTGATCATGTCAGATAACCAGAAACTTCAGGGCGAGCTCTCCAACACCGAGCAGCAGGTTGCCAACCTCGACAGCCAGCTGCAGCAGGTTATTATCGATCTGGACAAACTTCGCAGCAACTACAACGAGCAAACGACTCAACTAAAAACAGCCGAGGACAAACTGATCATTCTGTCCGAGGAGAAAGAGGCACAAGCAAGGCAACTGGTTTCTGTTGAAACCGATTACAGCAAACTCAAGGTCAAATATGACAAGCTGGTCAAACCTGCCCGCACCGCCAAGGGTAAATATGTCGTTGAAGTGAACTACGAAAAAATCAAGGGCAAGGGACGTATTCGCTTCAAAGACCACGGGGATACAAGTTATTCAACACTGTCGTCAAATGAGCTGCATAGCAAACTCGCCGCGCTGAAGAAAGAACACCCGAAACAGCTTTATATCAAAATCATTATTCCTGAAAACAGCGGCCTTTCTTACAGCGAAGCATGGGAATTCATGAAGAGCATTCTGCACAAATACGACTATTACTACGAGTAGCAACAGAATACCAATGCTTCAATCAGGCAGTAGTAATCTTACAGGCCTGTACTCTTGTTTATATAAGAAAAAACCTGCACTGCTGGGCAGCACTCCAGCAACAGGTCGATGACTTTTTAAGGGCTTGAATGGTATACACATCCCCGAAAAGAATAATATTAACAGTACTCGCCATCGCTCTGAACTGGGCAGTTCCAGCAATCGCGTCTGATGCTATATACCCTCTGATAAGCTACAAATGCGACATCGACGCAGACATCCTGACAATAACGAATTCGTTGCTGAAAGGCGATGCTGGCACAAATTTCGAGTATTCCGCCGAAGACGGCACTTACTCCCCATGGGACATGGTCGAAATCGCACGCAAGACAGACTCAACCAGAATCATCAAGTCAAGCAAGGTAACCAGTAGCTGCAAACTCAGCCGTGGTGTATATACAACTGTACTGGAACCACAAATCTTCAGCGAGGATCTTGATGGGCAATGCGGCGCTAGCATCTCCGGGGCCGTAACCATCGTGTTCAATGAATCTGAGCTGCTTGAACGCACCGCTTTTGAAGACCACTGCCAGGGCGAAGCGCCGATCATTACCCGCATCACCGTGTTCGGTAAAACCGGCGAATACAAAATAAAACGTATTGCTAAATACGAGTTCTATTGAGCTTCAGGCTGCTTGCTGCTGAACACCAGCTCGATATCGAGCTTGCCAACCACCCAGAGATCGATATCCGCATAAGATGTGCTGCCACTGGTATGGCGCAAGGCATCCACCGGGCTCGCGCTTAGCAACTGCAGAAAAGCCGGGTAACAAACCTCGACCTGAACATGCATCGGATAATAGCCGTCCAGAAAGCGACGCATAAATGGGCCTAACTTCAGGTAATACCTGCCTTTTTCGTAGCTCAGCGCCCTCTTGTCTGCGGAAATACAGATCTTCGATTCTGCCGCTATATCCTTCATCTGCACCGTATACCCCTCAACCCGGGCCGAGCCGATATTCTGCGAGGACAGCACCTTGATATTGCGAATACGGTCCTTGTTGTAGACAATCTGAGAGGCGGAGACTTTATCCAGGTTGCTATGGCATTGATAAACTGTCACCCAGCCGTCACTCAGGCTTCGCTCGGTGATCATCAGGCGATTCTGGTGGTGGTGCGCCGTTGCCTCAGGCGGCTTGTCCAGCAACTGGAGTTCACCTTCGTTTACCTCACGCGCGCGTTGCTCCAGCGCCGCCTCTTCCTCGATCACTGACCAGTCATCAACTGCCGCTGTCGATAGCACAGGCAGCATCAAGATCACGCCACAGAACAGGAGAAAAAATATCGGGAGTATTTTTGCTCCAGCTCTTGCTGAAAACCCATTTTGCACGTTATTCTTAGCGCTCATTTGCTCACATTATTATAATAAAGAGAACTTACATGAAGAAATTTCTTATACCACTCATCGCGCTGTTCGTTACCCTGTGCATGAATACATCATATGCATACACCGACTATTCTAAACGTTATGACGACAGGGGTGACCGCAACCCCGTCAGAAGCAGCCGCTACGCAGACATACCTGACCCGGTAATTGAACTCAAGCAGGCTATTTCGGATCTTGAGAAGTTCATCAAGGGCCAGGATGCCGCACATCCAGGCATGCTCCGAGCTTACCTTGAAAAGAGAATCTTCCCCCATTTTGATTTCGATGCGATGTCTGAATGGATCACAGGACCCTATGCGCGTTACATGAGCACTGAGGACAAGATCAAGTTCCAGACAAAACTGCAGGAAACATTCCTCAAGGCGCTGGTTACACATATGGGTGGTTTTGATCCCGCAAATACATCGCTGCGCTATGACACAACCCGTTACAGAAGCCGTGGAGATGAGGCCGTAGTCAGGATCAATGTTATCAGGAAAGACCAGCCTGCAGCACGCCTTGAGTTTGGTATGAAACGCACTGACGACAAGTGGAAAATCGTTGACGTTAAAGCGAATGGCACCAGTGCCGTACTGTATTATCGCAGGCACTTCATTGCAGAACTGCGCGAGCACAGCGACCGTGATTTTGATAGAAGCAGACGTGAAACCATGCGCTAAAACACCGCTGTAACTGGAACAAACAAGGCACCCGGGAGTCATACTGGCTCCCGGGTGTTGTTTTTATATCGTCATGAAAAATAGTGAACAACAAGGTAACAATACCGGCAAAACCAGACCACGCCGTCTGAATGGTATTGTCATTCTTGTACTCATCGTTACTGGACTGGCCATCGTCAGCTACAAGCCCTCAATTGCACGTATTCACTGCAATGATGAAGTCCTCAAGAGCAATCCTGAAGTTATCATGCTGGGCACCTGGTGGTGCCCTTACTGCTACCAGGCACGTCGTTATTTAACCGATAACAACATCAGTTACTGCGAATACGATATCGAACGCTCCGCCGAAGGTGAAAGGTTATTCAATGAGGTCAATGGCCAGGTCATTCCTGTGTTACTGATCGATAAATACATGATCAGCGGTTTTGACGAAGCACGCCTCGAAAATTTGTTGCACAAAATCAGGGAAGCATCATGATCGTAAAAATAAAGCGATTCTTCGAGCAGTACATCATCGTCACCGAGAGCATTAGTGAAGATGAACTGGAACACCAGCTACAGCTTGCCTGCGCTGCGCTGATGATTGAAGTTCTGTATGCTGATTATTCGGTTGATGAAAACGAGCTCAACACCCTGCGCAAGGCCTTGCAGGACAATTTTGATTTGAATAAAGATGAGGCGGAAAACCTTATACAACTGGCTGAAGAGGAAAGGACCCAGGCCACAGACCATTATCAGTTCACCTCACTCATCAATGAGTTCTATACACAGCAACAAAAACGCGAACTGGTTACACGCCTTTGGCAAATGGCATATGCTGACCATACTGTTCACAAGTTTGAAGAACACCTGGTGAGGAGACTGGCTGATCTTCTGCACGTGCCGCATTCGGCATTCATGCAGAGCAAGCATTTGGCTTCTGCGAAGCCAGGGACGAAAGGCTAGTGGCGAGGGAAGAGTGGCAAGGAAGTGCCCAGGCGCGCTTAGTTTTACCTCGCCCCTTCAATGGAGTGTATCGCCTGAACCCCACATCCGGTCATACTTTTCGACAACTTCACGTACTTCTTCGGGGTACCCAACAGCATCCATCTGCTGCATGCCTTCCCTGAAAAATGCGCGTGCCTCCTGTGGCAGGTTTTCAACCACTACAGCAAAGGCCTCATCCATCAACACTGGATCATGGCTTCGAGTTGCGACAATGCCATAATTCAGGTTGAGAATGCGCCATGGGCGCATCGGGTTGGTTTGCTCCAGGTCCTTACGAAGCTCATCCGATGCTGCATCAATAATCTCGCGAATAACCCGCACCAGTTCCGCAATCTGCAGGGTATCGTGCAACTCATTGGCCCAGGCCGCAAGCGAATTAACCACCAGTTCCAGTTTGTTGATATGTCCGCCCTGCCTCGCAACCCACAAGGATATGGGTATAGCCAGGCGCGTGAGGTCCCGCTCCTGGCGCCCGCTGACAGTCTCCACACGGTCCACAATGGCTTCCAGCAGGCCCAGCGCAAAATCGCCGATCTCGGTAATTTCTTCATCAGACAATACGGTTTCACCCTGCCTGGCTGCTGCATCCGCATCGGCACGTTCCATTACATCAATCGCCTGTTCCATTCCTGCCAGCAGTTGTTCGGGCGTTTCTTCGGTCGTACTGTCGCCTGCAGTTTGGGCGGTAATTTCACTGATATGATCTGCAATTGCAGCGTGCAGCAGAGTTCTGAATGTCTTGGCGTTAAATGAATAATCCATGTCGTGTGCTTCACTCGATTGTCGCATCAATGTATGCAGCAATGTAACATACACGCTTTACGACTAAAAACGGTTGAGGATGAGTATGCGCCTGCTACATACCATGATACGCGTTGGCAACCTGGAAAAATCCATTAATTTCTATACCGAAATTCTGGGTATGAGATTGTTGCGACAAAAAGACTACCCGGATGGCAAATTCACCCTTGCATTTGTTGGCTACGGCGATGAACAGGACCATTCTGTTATCGAGTTGACCCGCAACTGGGATACCGATACCTACGATTTAGGCAGTGGTTTTGGCCACCTCGCAATCGAGGTTGATGATGTTTACGCTGCGGCCGAGAAAATTCGTGCCCAGGGTGGGAAAATTATTCGCGAACCCGGCCCGATGAATGCCGGCACAACCATTATCGCCTTCGTAGAAGACCCTGACGGCTATCAAATTGAATTACTGGCGCCTAAATGACGCCCGAACTCATCGAGTCACCCGCAGCACTGGCTGCCTTATGTGATGAACTGAAAACCCAGGACTGTATTGCCGTCGATACTGAATTCGCCCGTGAAAGGACCTTTTTCCCTCATATCGGTTTGATACAGATCGCGGGTAATGGTCAAATAGCCTGCATTGATCCTCTGGCGTTCGACGTAAGGCCGCAATTATCCGAGCTTTTATTCAACAATTCGATAACCAAGGTTTTTCATGCCTGCCTGCAGGATCTTGAAGTGCTGGAACTTAGTCTCGGTGAAAAACCCTGCCCCCTTTTCGATACCCAGGTCGCTATAGCGCTGATGAATGATGACCATCAGATCAGTTATGCCAGGCTGGTGGAAAAGGAACTCAATATACAATTGCCCAAATCCCAGACTCGCACGGACTGGTTGAAGCGCCCGTTGACAGAGGCGCAACTCGAATATGCTGCCGATGATGTGCGTTACCTGCTGTCATTATACAAACAACAGCAGGGAGAACTGGAAGCACTCAAGCGCTCACTATGGATGCGCGAGGAATGTGAGCGTCTGTGTTCAACAGCACTGAACAACCAGGATGACCTGTCTAACTGCTGGACACGAGTTAAAGGAAAGGAACGCCTGCGTGGTATTGAGCTTGCTGTATTGCAGGAAGTCGCCATATGGCGTGAACAACAGGCGATAGCGAAGGATCGGACGCGCCGCAGAATCCTGCCGGATGACCATGTTGTCCAGATCGCTGTCAAACAGCCAAAGAACATCAGTGAACTGACCCGGATTGGCCACATCAGAAAATTATTTGACATGTCCGAGCTGGAGTCACTGTCTGAAACCATCTGCTCTGCCTGCGGCAAGTCTGAATCCGAATGGCCCTCACTCAAACGCAGACAACTGACACAGGATCAGTCAGCAGCACTTTCTGCCGTGCTTGATGCACTGGGTAAAAAGGCTTCCGAGCTCGGGATTTCACAGGGCATGCTGTGCAATCGCAAAGATGCTGAAAAGCTTATTTTTGGAAAACGCGATTTGCAGGTATTGAGAGGGTGGAGGCTTGACTGCATCGGCAATGAGCTGCTGAAACTGTTGCCAGCTGGTCAATAAATACTCATTTATGGTCGAAAAACACAAATATTCATACTATTGTAGACTTTATGCTGCTATTGAGAATGTACCTTATAACCTCAATAGTGTTACCCTATAATTGTTATAACGAATACTTATGAGGAGATATCGTATGCGTGGGTCATCCTGTTTTCGAGGAAAAATGAACCAGTTTATTAAAAGCCTGTTCATACTTGTATTGCTCGGCTTCGGTGTTAATGCTGCCGCTGAAAATTCGAAGGTTTTCGGTGATTATGTCGTCCATTACAACGCTTTTAGAAGCGACACCCTGTCTCCCGAAATTGCCAAGGCATATGAGCTGACGCGTCGCAATAACCGCATCATTGTCAACATTACAGTATTGAAGAAAGTCATGGGAACAACGGGCAAACCCGTCGCCGCTACTGTTGCAGGCAATGCCAGCAACCTGACCGGGCAGTTGAAAAATCTCGAATTCCGTGAAATCAAGGAGGATACTGCGATCTATTACATTGCCGAGTTGAAAGTCAGCGATGGTGAATTCCTGAAATTCAAGCTCAACATCACGCCTGAAGGTGAAGAAGGCCCGGCACGCCTGCAATTCAGCAAACGCTTCTTTACCTACTGATACAGCCAGCCCTGATCCAGCCCGCATTTCTCACCAGGATTTCGGATTCAGGTACATCTGTAGTGTTTCTGAGTGCGCATCTGGACTGAAAAGCATAGCAATAGCTATGGTTTGAAGGAAGGTGTGTACGCAGGGACGCTACAGATGTGCATGAAACGAAATAGCGCCCCACCAAACAGACTGCATTAGATTGAAATCGAGCTTCGGGTTTTCTAATCATGCGGTTACTCGGGAGATTCAGCGGCCTGGTGAGAAATGCTGGCTAATGCATGGTGGAGTCCGACTCAGAACCTGAGCCGGACTCCACTGCGTTTGATGGCCTGATTTTGCTCTCTACCACCTGGTGCCCGAGCAACACGATATAACCGAACTGGCGGTTTTCGCTATCCTGGCTGTATTCGAAGCTGTATAAACGGCATATCTGAACCCCACCTTGAGGATGCCTTCGCAACCACACTCGTTGCCTGGATACAGTCGCATCCAGTAGTTGAACACCCGTGGACTGGCAGATGCGTCGGCAGTTCTGCATGGCTATCTCGTTGGTGCGCATGGTATCCCACCAGTAGGCGATTATTGCCAGCAACAGGCTAATGAGCAGAATTTCCTGCATATTTCCATTCTCATTCGATTATGTCAGATACCATCGTTAGGCAATTTCCTATAAAATCAATCCTTTTTAGCCAAACCAAAATGCTCGCAAACAAGAAACCCAAAAACCATAAAGAAGCAGCCTCAATGAACCGTCAAAGTTCCTACACCTATGATGAATTAATAAAATGCGGACATGGTGAGATTTTTGGACCCGGCAATGCACAATTGCCCCTGCCAAACATGCTCATGCTTGATCGTATCACAAACATTGCAGACAATACCGGCGAGTACAACAAGGGTGAAATCCAGGCTGAACTGGACATAAAATCCGAGCTGTGGTTTTTTGACTGCCATTTTGATGGTGATCCGGTGATGCCGGGGTGCCTGGGTCTGGATGCCATGTGGCAGCTTGTCGGCTTTTACCTGGGTTGGCTCGGCTATCCCGGCCGTGGACGTGCACTCGGCGTAGGTGAAGTAAAATTTACCGGCCAGGTATTACCGTCCGCCGAAACAGTCCGCTATCAGATTAATATCAGAAGGGTCATTGCCAGAGATCTGGTGTTGGGTATCGCGGATGGTGAGTTATCCGTTGATGGCCGGGTTATTTACACCGCAAAAAACCTGCGGGTAGGATTATTTACCTCTACCGATAATTTCTAGAGATTTTTTTATGAAACGTGTTGTTGTTACTGGTTATGGCATAGTTTCCTGTCTTGGGAATGACAGAAATGCCGTACTTGATTCACTTAAACAGGGCCGCTCTGGTATTAAATTCCAGCAAGAATATGTCGACATGGGCATGCGCAGCCATGTTGCCGGCAGTATTGATATCGATCTCGACGCCCACATCGACCGCAAGGTCAAGCGCTTTATGGGCAACTCGGCTGCCTATGCCTATATTTCCATGCAACGGGCTATCGAACATGCCGGCCTGGCTGATGACATGGTGTCCAACACACGCACAGGTATCATCATGGGCTCCGGTGGAGGTTCGTCCTCAAACCAGGTTGAAGCCGCCGATATTCTGCGCAGCAAGGGTCTGCGCCGCGTTGGTCCCTACATGGTGCCAAGAACCATGAGCAGCACGGTATCCGCCTGCCTGGCAACGCCCTTCCATATCAAGGGTGTTAACTACTCGATCAGCTCCGCTTGCGCTACCAGCACACACTGTGTCGGCAATGCTTATGAACTGATCCAGATGGGCAAGCAGGACATTATCTTTGCCGGTGGCGGCGAAGAAGAGCACTGGTCACTGAGCATGATGTTCGATGCCATGGGCGCATTGTCAACCAAATACAACGAAACCCCGGAAAAAGCGTCACGAACCTACGATGCTGACCGCGATGGTTTTGTTATAGCCGGCGGTGGTGGCACCATGGTTGTTGAAGAGCTCGAACATGCACTGAACCGCGGCGCTAACATTATTGCTGAAATCGTCGGTTATGGCGCCACCTCGGATGGTGCAGATATGGTCGCCCCTTCAGGCGAAGGCGCTGTTCGCTGCATGCAAATGGCAACTGAGCATCTGCAACAACCGCTCGACTATATCAACACCCACGGCACCAGCACGCCTGTTGGCGACACCAGGGAACTGGAGGCAATTCGCGAAACTTTTGGCGACAAGGTTCCGCCGATCAGCTCGAGTAAATCGCTTGCGGGGCATTCGCTGGGCGCATCAGGTGTACAGGAGGCGATTTACAGCCTGCTGATGGTCGAAAACAGCTTCATCCAGGCTTCAGTGAATATCGACAACCTGGACGAAGCCGCTAAAGACATGCCTATCGTTACCGAAAGAAAAGACAATGTTGAACTGAACACTGTGATGACGAACAACTTTGGCTTTGGCGGTACAAACGCCTGCCTGGTACTGCAGAAATACAACGGCTAAACCCTGCACAGCCCCTGCTCACCACGGCAGAAGCAGCTGCTTTAGACCGCAAAATCCCGTTGCAAGTGCTACACTCTGGATTAGCACGCGCACTATTGCGAAGAGGGAGTTATGTATAAAAAAATAATTATTCTAGCCGGGCTGATGCTTCCTGCCATGGCAATGGCCGACCGTCCTGCCATGTCAGAACGTTATGACGAACCCGATCAAGCGCAGCCGATGGCGATTGAACAGCCGGAACAAGCAGTCGTTGTGGTAGAAGAAGCCGCCTTTGAAGAAGTCATCGTAGAAGAAGTTGTGGTTGAACAGATCAGTGGTGATGTGCTCGAAATGCAACCAGGTGACACCATCGTAATCAGTCCACTTGATTTTCCAAGGCGTGGCATGTCGATGGACAAGGTTCAGAATGAACTGGGTCGTCCCGCTGAAATCTCACCAACCGTTGGCGAACCACCCATCACCAGCTGGACATATCCTGACCGAGTTGTATTTTTTGAACATTCCAAAGTTATTCACGTGGTAGAAAAACGCTGAGCTCAATCGCGTTTTCTGTAAACGACACACCCCTCCAGAAGCTTGAATCACGCCTGCTCGAAAAAGCAGGCGTTTCTTTATATGTTAAACGCGAGGACCTCGCGGATAGCTATATTGGCGGCAACAAGTGGCGCAAGCTCAAGTACAACCTGATACAGGCCGGAAAACAAAACCATAACACCCTGCTCACTTTCGGCGGCGCCTGGTCAAATCACATCTATGCCACTGCTGCCGCCGGGAAACACTTCGGCTTCAAAACTATTGGCATTATCAGGGGCGAAGCACACGACAGCCTGAATCCCACCCTGCAATTCGCACGCGATTGCGGCATGCAGCTCGAGTATGTGAACCGTGAAACCTATCGCAACAAAACTTCGACCGATTTCATAAATGAACGACATCAACGCTATGGTGATTTTTATCTGCTTCCGGAAGGTGGCAGTAATCAACTGGCCTTGAAAGGCTGCGCCGAGATAGTCACAGATATTGATATTCCTTTTGATACCATTACTGTCGCGTGTGGAACAGGCGCAACTCTTGCCGGTATTGTAACTGCATTGCACGCGGATCAATACGCCATTGGTTTTGCCGTACTCAAAGGCGCAGACTTCCTGAACAGGGATGTTAAAAAAATGCTGGCCGAATGCGGGCATTCTTCTGCGCACAACTATCACATAGAGAACAGCTATCATTTTGGCGGATACGCCAGGACATCAGCAGAACTGTTTACTTTTATAAATAATTTCAAATCAGATTTTGGTATTGAACTCGATGCAGTATATACAGGAAAAATGTTCTTCGGATTGTTTGACCTGATCAGCAAGGGCACATTTGAAAGAGGCACGCGCATCATCGCAGTTCATACCGGTGGTGTACAAGGTAATGCTGGATTCCCGGAATTAACAGCTGATTAACCTTGTGTATTTTTAAAACCAGATTAACCGCAGAGACGCAGAGGGCGCAGAGGGCGCAGAGGAAAATATTTTAATTATTATGTTTTCAAATTCATATAGAGCCAGTGTACGAACAGGAATAATTATTTGTATACAAACAAATATATGCCGAAATACACAAAGCCTTAGCATGACCCACAAGTGCAGCATGCATTACCAACCATGCAATCTGTACTAACTCTGCGGCCTCTGCGTCTCTGCGGTGAATAATTAATCTTCTAAGGCTTTTACCTTTTTTTCTTCTTGCATGCGTTGACGATGTGCTTGTGATTTCTCGCGGAACGCTTGCAGCAGTTCACATAAACGCGCATCGGCTAATCTACAAAGGGTCCATGCTGATGGATCGGTTCTCCATGGGGCTGGCCGAAGCACAGCATGAGCCTGCACGGCGAGCTGCTGCTCACATTCACGGATGTTATATCTTCCATGAATACCGCAATACCCTGTTCTAGCGGCTGTCCATTTACTTCACACGAACCTGCAATCACATAAACAAGCCCTCGATACTCTGCCGGTACTGGCTCTTCGATTTCACCACCTGCATCAAGCTGCACATCAAGATACACTACAGGCGTGTTCAGTCGCAAAGGTGAACCTTCGCCTGAAAGCACACGCATGACACCGTTGCTTACTTCGCGTTCGGGAACAGCGTCAGAATCGACCTTCTGGTAATCCGGCTCAAGCTGCTTGAGCCTGGAGGGAAGATTGACCCACATCTGTATTCCACGCGTAACGCCCTGTGCTGACGGCATCTCTGAATGCACGATACCCTTGCCTGCAGTAAACCGCTGCAAGCCACCACTGGTAACTGTAGAGTCATTGCCGAGATTGTCTTTGTGCTCAACTGAACCCTGGAATACATAAGTAATCCCTTCAAAACCGCGATGTGGATGATCAGGGAACCCGGCACCGGCCGAAATCGTGAAGTCATCCCACAACACAAACGGATCAAAGTTCATAAAACCCTGAACCGGAAACAGACGATCTACGGAAGCACCCTCACCTTCTGCCCCGTTCACTGCATTTCGAATAAATGATTGCATGGCTCTTTCACCTCCTGTAGTTGAATATGTTCATTACGTTGAGCTTTTAAACTTCATGTGACGAGCCTCCATGCTCAATTTTATTTCCACCGCTTTGCCTCGCAAGAACCTTGACCCTGAACAGGCTAGCGAGCCAACTTTCGATCCATGCTGATTTCACCTGCGCCGTATACGTAGACCAATAACAAGCCACCGGTAATGGCCCAGTTCTTCATGAACAGGATCATCTGGGTCTGATCACTGAAATCAGCATGAAACAGGATCGCTGCCAGCACGGTAAATCCAGCCAGCGCGATCGCGGCCCACCTGGTCTTGAATCCTATGATCAATGCCAGGCCACCAAGAATTTCCAGCAGGATCACCAGCGGTAACAACACGCCCGGCACACCCA